>Ga0123352_10008423_pt1 | contig 16048 bp, 4 predicted proteins | sample TergutLab28metaG_FD_89700 | JGI IMG/M metagenome (GOLD analysis project Ga0123352, IMG submission 89700) | Labiotermes labralis P1 segment gut microbial communities from Petit-Saut dam, French Guiana - Lab288 P1 | ecosystem: Host-associated > Arthropoda: Insects > Digestive system > Gut ... | reverse complement strand
CTCGAGTCCGGATATGCAGCTCCATGATGAATGTAGTCAGGAACTGGTGCTGTCAAACAGAGAATCCTAAGCATATGCACATATATACACAGCATAAATCAGTGGTACTGGAACTTGTTCAGAGTAAGGTGCCACTGAAGGTGCACCGATACGTACATTCATAATGCCACATTACAAACAACACACAACAGAGTGGAAATGAATACAACATATTTGTGGTATAATCTTTTGAAAGACCAACACCTAAATTGAAAACTACAACGGCAACACCGTGCATAATTTATACAGTACCTCACAAACAGCTTTGACTTCGTTTAAGTTCTCAAAAGACGTCCGGAAACCATATATGTTGTTGGGAGTGCTTTCTTCTATCTGGCAACTGGAGTTCGCCTGTTTTACAATCCTCCAAGTGGTTGGTATGGCTGGGATTTCAGTGTGCAGGTGTGGGTTATTGACACACTGACCTACACCTGGTACCTGGCAAACAATATGTGTAATTTGGTTTGTGAGGTACAATGATGAACTGTACAGACTGTATAAAGCCAACAAATTGGTGACATACATGGATATTAAAGGATTCAAGCGAGCTGGGAATATAGTGTGGATGCCTGACAATGGTATCCCAAAATGAACTCTGGAAAAAAGTCTCAGAGGATGCAAACCCACTGGAAAGCCAAGGAATAGATGCAAAAATGAAGTGGAGAAGGATGCTGCCCCACCATATTGCTAAATATAAAAACTGGAACACAGTGGCAAGACAACTGGAGTGATTGTAGGAAGAAAACAGCAGAGGCTATAGACAGCAACAGGCCAAAGACCAATGTGGGGGAATTTGGTGTGTGGATTGTAGTGGGTACATTATCCTTTTTTTTTTAAATAGTTGTCTGATTACAGAATTAACCAACTCCTTGGTTGTTGGAGCAAAATCCACCTTGAGTAGCAGACAGTCCCCTCAGCTGGATAAGAAATCACCCACCTGTTACAGAACTCACGGTTACCAATCAAAGCAGCCTGATGAGGAAATCAATCCAGGCTAACACCACAACACCATCTCCCTTTAAGATCCACTTTAGTATTATCCTCCTATTTACAACATGGTTTCTGATTAACATGCTGCATACATTTAGCATCAGTCCTGTGCATGCTACATGACCTCGCCAGCTCATCATCCTCGTTTTTCTCACATTTACGTCTCATAAAGTGTAGCAAAGCTCTTTCTTATGCAGTATTCTTCAACCTCCTGTAATTTCTTCACTCTTGGCCCCACCCATTCTTCTCAGCACCTGTTCTTAGACTTACTCCATGCTTTCCTTTTACTGTGACAGACCAGATTTCAGGGCCACACAAAACAGGTACATTATAGTTTTGTATATGCTTATGTTGTCAATTCCAGTCGCCATGCAGTCTAAGGCATTGGTCTGATGCCACTCAATTGCAGGGATTTCATGTTCAAATCCCGCCTGGGGTATGGATGTTCATCTCTTGAGAGTGTTGTGTGTTATCAGGTAAAGGTGTCTGTGTTAGGCTCATCACTCATCCAGAGGAGTCCTACCAAGTGTGGTGAGTCCAAGTGTTATCATGAAGCTTTGATGAGACCCTGGCCACTAGGGGCTGTTATACCATAGAAAGAAATAATGCTTATATTGTTTGACAGCACATGCAAAGACACAAAATTCTAAACTCAATGGTAACACACACTCCTCAAACTTAATTTGCTTTTAATTTGTTTGTGAAGGTAAACTTGATTGTTATCATCACTGGCACATATATGTCCTTTGCCACACATCCAGAGGATTAATCATATATTCTGATAACAGACATGTACACACATTAAGTTTTCTGTTGATTTAGAAGTACACCAACTAGCAATAGGGCTCCATTTCACTTTATGGTATTTAAGTGCCACCCATCATTAGCACAGACCAGATGCTTCTGGTTCCCATTCAACTCCACACCTTCCTAGTTGTTCTTGGACACTAGCATATTCCAAAGCATAGTTGAAAATTAATGGCAATATAACATCTTGTTTCAGATCATTCAGTGTAGGAAACACACTGAACAAATGCCTCTCTTCATGAACTTTACCATAAACATATTTTATTTAACTTCATAAGTTTCACAGTGTATGACCCATTAAATGAGAAGGTTGTATTATCACTACTACCTTAAATAAATAACATGCTGTCTTGAAGTCTATGAACAACTGGCACAGCACAATTTTTCTCCCCTATCTGACAAATGCAGAACATGCAAACTGTTTTAAAAGAATGTGTAATTCACTATGTACATACACATAACCCTTCAATAAAACCCAACAGAGCACACACGATCAATTTGTAGTAATCCAGAATCTGTGTGCACTGTGTTGGTTTGTATTGAAGGATTACATTAACAATAGTTTATCTATTAAATTAATATGCCCAGTAACTTCATCCACATCTGGCCCTGAAGTTGTGGAAGCAGCTTAGAGTGGCATTACTAAAAAATCACTAGTGAAATTTATGACTTTCTTTATTAGAAGAAGAACACAAGACTCCTTACACTACAACCATTATTCCGAATGGAAATATTAAGTTTGTGTGTATGGGAACAGTGTCTTACCTCAAGCTTGGAACATATGTGATAGATATGATCAGCATATCACAAACTACACTTCTTCAACTTTTCTATAAAGACAAGTGGAAAGGAAATAAAAATTTAAAATGGGCAAATATGGCTACAATTTCCAGAATATTATGGCACCTTGTGGACTAACCTTCACTATAAAATGGGATTATTGTACATATCATTCTTTTGAATAATACTTTACACAATGAAAGAAGGTAACAGCATATTTAAAAAAAAAATATGCCATATAGAGTGGATGTTTTATTAAAAAGTAATGCACATTTCATTTTCATTCCAAAAGAAAAACTCTTGGAACAAAATAAACTTCCAGTCCTTCAAATTACTCACAGTACTGCCTAACAACCACCTCCTAATGCTTTGAACATTGTCAGTAGCCCCTCACTGTTGTTACATCAGGCACTTCACAATACATAAACACTTTCTTCATGCTTACAAAACATTTTCCATATGCTACTTCCTTCAAATTTGGAAACAGATCAAAGCCTTACTCTTGTCATGACTGTATGAAAGCTCTTCCTGTTACACTGTCCTTAAGAGCAACTGCAGTGTGTTGCTTTGCATTGGCATGCAGAAGGAGAAGGCTGGCCACATGCTTATCAAGCCTTCTGGTATGAAATTTGAGACAAAAGCAAGGTGTGTTTAAATGCCTACTTCATGAGCAACTTCCTTGCATAATATTACATTGTGACCTTCCAAAAGTCTGCTGACTATGCTCACTGTAACCACAGATGTCACTCACTGCTGTTGATTTTTTATTGCTTCTTTCATCTCCTATGAAGCTTACATGACCACCACAAAAGCAACATGCCTAATGGAACAATGTGCTGCAATCTGTTTGTGATTCCACAAATTTCTTGCAATTCATTGTGTAGTTCAAGGTTTTCACCATGTGAATTTTAAATTTTCATTTACAAGTACTGGGCTGTATGCGATATTCAATGCAAGATATTTCTTATTTTACTACCTCATTATGTGGCTATAACAGAACACACAAACAAACATAACAACTCACAATTCTGCTGCCCAAGCACTATGCAGTACTTCAGTAACAATGGTTATTTAAAGAATATGTACTGAAGCTTGTATCGTTGCTAAGTGCATGGCTGTTCCAGGCATTACCAGTAATAAACTCAAGTCTCTGCAGTTTATCTTAAAACTTCCAATATCATATAAGATATATTCTGCACTTCAAATTTCCAGTGGGTGTAATTTCTGACACATTTTGACAAACACTTTGAAAATTCCCATTATCGATCACTCATTTACATGGCTCTTATTTTAGTTCCTGTGAATAACTGCAGACAACACTGTACTAAACTGTGATATATATATATATATATATATATATATATTTAGGGTGAGGGGGACAGATAGACAGAGAAAAAGGAAAAATGGGGAAAAAACAAAGAAAAAAGGAAAAGTAAAAAAGGAAGAGAAAAAAATTGAAATTTTTGCTGACAAATGAACAGGAATTATGAATAAGATTCTTAGCTTTTGGGATGTGACACTGCATAGCCTTGTGGGCGGGGGACACTAATTTTCTGAAGGAAAATATTTCTGCCATCTTCGGTGAAGAGGTAGGTAGATAAGTGTGACGAGAGAGAGAGAGAGAGAGAGAGAGAAAGCAAAACTGCATAGCAGATGTCTGAATAACCACATGACATGTCATCCTGCCTACCTAAGCTGACCACACTCTCACCACAGCCATGTTGACCCTGAAGGTGTGGCCAGCATGTGTCTCAGAAATGCTGGAAGCTACATTCATGACAACACATGGTGTCAATGCAGAAGGCCACAACATCAATATTTAATGTCATGAAGACCTGAAATTTTTTACAGCGTAAACTTAATTTTATAACAGTATATCAGAAATTACCTCTTATGTAAAGAACTGAATTTGTATCATTTTCACACACCTCTGAGCTGGAATGAGGGTCAAATGCATCTGTGAGATGAGCTGGCTCTGCCACTTTAAGGTCTTCACTATCTTGCTGCTTGTACAGTACATTTGGGTCACAAACAAAGGCAAGTACTGAGCTGCAGCTGGTTGTGGGGCTGTCACTAGCTGCACCATTGGCTGTTTCCGTCTCTTCTTGTTCTTCACTTATAAATGGCAATGTGGAAGATTTATTTTCTTGATTTGGAGAGTTCCATTTCAGTCCCTTTCTTGAATGCTTCAGTAGCATCTTTGCTATTTTGTGTCTGGTATTATGAATAGGGGTGCAAGAAGGGCTGGGAAGGTAATTCGAGGGTGATGTGAACTGTGGAGTGCTGTGTATGGCAGCCACACTCCCCTTCACACTTCCTTCAAAACTAAGGCCTTTAGGAGTCGAAGGAGAGAGTGACATGTCATCATCTGAGCCTGGTTCTTGGCCTGGACTTAATGGAATCACTATATTCCTACTACAAATTTTATCCTTTACATCATTTTCTTGCAGATTCTGTGAACTTAAATTCTGTGTTGTTTCATGCCACAGTTTGACTTCCCTTACACTAGGTGGAAGCTTACACGGTGTAATAACGACTTCCCTGTGACTAGACAAAGCAGGCTTAATGGTACCCAGACTGAGATCACTATACTGCTCTGAACTTCTTTGAGATGTATAATTCAGTTCTTGCAACCATTTTCTTCTCCAAGTTTCAATGTCCTGAGTGTTTAATAAACTTCCAACAAAAGGCTGTAAATCACGTACTGAAGTGCTGTATATTTTCAAAACTCTATTTCCAACTTCTTTTTTGTTTCCTGTATCACAGACATTACTAACAAAGGGATTTTGGTGTCGATATTCTGGAATGCAGAATTCCAACAAACTTGCTAAAATCTCATCTTTTGAAGGAGGACTGAACCTTGGGGCATACACTTTACAATTCTTATTAGCTGTTGCAGTTCTAAAGCAACTTCCCCTCTTGCATGACTGTTCACTGGTTGGGGTAACATTTACAAGTTTCACACATGTTTTGGGTACAATTTCTGAACTGTCCTGCTCTTTATGTGTGAGCAATGCATATTCCAAATCCACTGCATGTTTGCTAGAATTGTCATCAGGCACAGAAGGTTTCACCAAAGAGTCCTTGAACTGAATAGGCACAGCTGGACTAAGGAACATGGTTTCATCATAAAAACTTAAAATTCCATCATCATCCTCACCATCATCACTCAACCTGTAACCACATTCTGCAGTAGGCTGCTGTACATTCCGTGCACTTCTGTTACAGACAGTACTGGCATTATCATCTAAACTACACTTCTTTGGACTTCCTGTTCTCTCACACAAATTGCTGTGAGATGTCTGTGCACCATCTTTGCTCTCACTATTAATTTTAGGCAGCTGTGGTTTGGTTAGACCCTGATGTAATAAGTTTCCTTCCACAACATCAGTTCTCAGCGATAAAGCCTTGCAGCTGGCACTTTCCTCGGTGCAGAACACATTAATACTCTGTCTCGCTTTTACAGTCTTTTTCCTTTCTGGAAAGTCGAGTCTAAATAAAGTGATTTCTGCTCTACTGGCAGCCATTTTAACTGAACCCTGTGATATACTACCAGAGTCACTCACTCTTGCTTCTACTTTTGGTTTATTTCCAGAGTTATTTTCTAAAAATGATGTTTTGGACTGCTTGCTTACTATTTTTGAAACTGTATCTCTAACATCTGATTCTACCCATTTACCCAGTCTCTGCCCCACACTCCAAACTTCTGTATCATATGCTGTAGGTAAAACATCCACATTTTTAACACAAGTACCATGACTAGTCTGTGGACACACACACAGTTCACGTACACCATCCATCTCAGTCTCAGTTCTTACTGGAAAATTACACACACCTGGAACTGAAGTGGTTTCAAATGTCAAGTTCTCACTGGATTCACAACTGCCGATATCAAAATTATGTAATATGTCTACGGGAAAGTGTTCTTCATTGTGCACATAATCTCCTTTAGCTACATGGGAAGAACTGAAATAATAAAGCACACCTCAATTAATTTCAATTAACACACATACATGAGCAGGTGCATACACTTTTATTGTGTGCCTTGAGGCAGTACGGTGCGACTATGTTACAACTCTCTACACACTCCAGGTTTTTGTGAACACAAACTCCAGCAAAGTTGAGAAATATAATTGTACCAATCATGTTTTACAATTACAAAGGTGTGTACATCATTTCATTTACAAGGTTTACAATACAAATACTAACACAAATGCCACATTTAAGAAATATCAAAGATTTAAACACATATGATATCTAAACTGACAAGTTTTTTGGAATGATCGATAACATCTGCAAAGAAAGTAGTTCACATTACAGCTTTCATTAGCCAGGAACATTCTGCGTAAGAATAAATGTAGCAGGAAGGCTAACTTTATACCACAAGCAAAATGCAGTTCAAGTGACAAGTGCTCACACTTACATAATGGAGTAACACATGCAGACATGCTTCAAATTTCACACCTTAAACCTGCAAACTCAGCTCAGTAGTTGGACTTTTGTCTTTTGTTTAATTTATATCTGTATGAGGGGGTGCTTATAAGTCCTTAGCCCGACCTACTTCCTGATGTCATTGGACAGAACAGATAGTGTCATTGGAAAGAGGGGTCCATTCATGTGCCAAATTGCAAGTCTTTTCTTGATACAGAGGCTGAAAGGAAGCACGTCAGGCGATGCGTGTGATTTCAACAACATGGAGACGCGACAGAAACATTAGGGGAACATGCACCATCGTATGCCACTGTCAAAAACTGGGTGGCCCAGTTTAAACTTAGTGATTTTTCCACCTGTGATGTGCCTTGTCCCAGACGACCCAAAACAGTGACCACCCCAGAGATTACTGATCAAATTCACGAGCTGATCTCAGAAGACTGCCGGATTTTGACTAAATCAATAGCTGAGCAACTGGACATCTCAAGTGAGCGGGTTGGGTCCATCATTCATGAAGATTTGGACATGCGGAAGCTCTCCGCGAAGTGGGTCCTGAAATGCCTAAACACGGATCAAAAAGTCAACGGTGCCAGTTGTCTGAGCAACTTTTGGAATTTTTTTGGTGCGATCCAAATGATTTCCTGTCACGATTGGTGACCATGGATGAAACCTGGTTATATCACTATGACCTGGAGGGAAAGCAACAATGGCGGCATAGCAAAAATCTGCTCCCCTCAATTTTTTGGGATCGAGACGGCATCCTCCTTATTATCTTCCAAAGGGCCAAACTATCAATGTGAGTATCATTCATCTCTGCTGATGCAAATGAAGGACATTTTGAAGGAAAAATGCCGCAGGAAGTTCACCAAAGGTGTCTTGTTCTTGCACGACAATGCCCTGGCTCACTGGGCACTTGCAACCCAGAAGAAACTGGCCTACTTGGGCTTCTGATGTCTTGTTCACCCACCCTATTCTCCGGATCTGGCCCCGCGGACTACCACCTGTTCCCTGGACTGAAAGAACAATATAAAGTTCGCCATTTTTCATCCAACGTGGAGGTCATTGCTGCCACAGAGACCTGGTTGGACAGACAATCTTCTGAATTTTTTTTGAGTGGCTTGCAAAAGTTAGAGCAACGGGCCAAAAAGTGTACTGAGCTTTGTGGGGAGTATGTTGAATAAATCCTGAGTTTGGTCGCAGTAGCTTGTTTCCTTCCTGGTGGGCTAAGGACTTATCAGCCCCCCCCCCCCATATTTGCATGACTATATTTCACTCAATGATCAGACACAATTAACTTGAACTGCAGTGAATAATATAGAAAAAATATTATTTGTGGTCTGATGCCAACATCCATAAATTGTGAAAAATTTGCAACTGTAATTCTAGTTAACATGTACATTGGTGCTGGTAACTAGCTTATCCATGACATGTATGCCAACATTCTGCAGAAAAAACTGTCATGCCTTTAGAAAGATGTTCTTCTGTTTTCATGATTATGTAAGAACCCACAAATTTTCAACATGTGATAATGTACATTAACCATCATTACTGACTGGTAGATAGGCCACATGAACCCCAGGCCTCAATCCACTATGTTTTCATCTGTGCACCCACATGAAAATCATGCCACATAAACACAGAGTGAATCTGTTCCTGTGTACATAATGAAGGCATATGGAGAAAGAGTGATTTAGCCAACATACTGGGTGAGTATTTACCTTCAGGCCCCAGTCACTTTATCTCCAATACCCACTGAGTAGAAGGCAAGGTGTGGCCTTAGACCCAGTCTGGGAAATTTGGAGATAAGGTATATCCCTTGCCCCTGGTGGAAATAGAAACACATTGCCTTGGACGCCCAGCCTGTAGCCTAATCATACCAATTATACTATCCTGGTTTTCAAATGAATAACAGTCAGGTAGAGCAAGAGACAAACTGATGCCTGATACTGCACAAATAACAATGCAGTTTTTGGCAGGGTTACACATTCAGTAAGAAAGAAAGTAGGAATGTGTATCCAAATTGAACTGCACAATGTAAGAACTTGTTTAGTAACAAAGTTCTGTTATGTGCTAATCATTCCACATCAAATACCCACATTACCACAACCAAGGGCAAATACTAAAAATGCAACATTTATGACTCAACTACAAGAACAAACATCTGTAATAATGACAAAGAATCCATCAAACATCATGCATATGTTTTAAAAATGGTGTAATCACATAAGATATTCGAAGTAATAACAGGCTCAAAGTATGAAGAGAGTTATAGCTGTTAACATTATAAATTATTACCAGAGTTTCTTCATAAATTCCCTTCCACCAAAATATAATTTCAATAGATTTCCAAGAAAACTGGAATGTCTCTGTGTATAAGAAAGTGCACTTGCTGCTTAGTACATAATGAAAGGTTCTCATCATAATTCAGAGATAGTAACAGTACTACACACCAGTCTACATAATAATAACACACCTCCTCTACCAACTTCATAAAAATTAACAAGTGGCTGTGAAAGATGACAACACATACCCATGTTTCTCTGTACAGGTGTCCTGTTGGTCATCTCTGGCCCCTGCATCATGGCAGACAATGGATGGAGTAACGGTAAGTTCTGCAGTCGTATCACGATGCCGACAATGACTGAGAAGAATTGAAGATTTTCTCTTTCTTTTTTGAAGTAAGTCACACATACCCTTAGGATGCTCATGTGCTTGGTCATTGGTGAACTTCTGTTTGAGAGCCATATGCTTTGATCTTCTTTCAATACCCTCCTCACCGCTCAGTCTGCCGCTTTGTTCCTTCTTGCTACATCTGTTGCAATTGCTATAAACGGTGATGCATTTTACAGGTTTCGATCTGTCTGATTTATGTGGATATCTTTCATGCAATTTGTCTTCTGTATTTACATTCCCTTTCTTTGGTGACTTCCGTATTTTTATAGTCAGAGGTGGATACAAAGATTTTCTGGGAGACTGAACTGTACTATAAGTTTTATAAGATGAAGATGTGTTCTTCAAGTTCTTTGCTGGTCCAACATGTGGTTCCTTTGGTGGTGTTCCTATCAAGGAAGAACTGCCAGAACAACTTGCAATCTCATGGTTTTGGTCTGGCAAATTATTTTCATCTTTCTCTATGATCTCTTCTGGGCATCCTGCCTCTTTTGTGACTGGAGATTTTTCTAACTGCCTGAAATGATCCGGACTTCTAGAATCCGAACAATCATCTGATGAACTACTCTCAAACGTCCCATCCAAACATGGAATCTTGTCATAATAGAGGCGTTCCAGCTCCCCTCTACCATTCCAATGCCCACCTGAGCCGATGTTCACAACGCCGTTGCCTGTACTTATCATTTCTTGTGATAAGAATTCAGTACTCTTCTGTTGTATGGCCATTGAAGTCACACCGGATATGGACGTAGAATATTTTTCTACAATGGACTGGTCCAGCCTTTCAAGGTTAACGGAAACTGGTTTCATCTTGGCGAGTAAACTCAATTTATACGGCTGTAAGCCATTTAATAGTTTCCTACTTCTACGCTTTTTGCCATCACTAGTTTTCCTTCCGAAGTGTTTATGAAGTTCAATTTGAACACAATCAGTAGAACTGTCTCCTTGTACATGCCATACAGTACTCCCACTGTCTTCTAAAGAAGATTCAGTTTTCTGATATGTATTAGTACCTGCAGTACTCCAACTTTGAGATGTAATATGGTCCAGTTGCTTTTCATTTTTAGATTGTGTAGACACACAACTAGAAACTGAACAAATATCACTTTTCTCACAATCTACAAAACCTTCAATATTGCCACATGTCACATTACTGTGACATAGTTTTGATGTCGTATTGACATATAAAATGTTCTCTTCCGAATGTTTAATATCACCACCTGTTTTCATTGCAGAATCTTGAAACACTACTACATTATCTAATGTCGGAACTGGAGGAGAAATTTCTTTAACATTCAAATGAGAAACCATCCCACTGTCCTGTGTTCTAAGTCCTGAATGGAATCTGCTAACCATTCCACTGATCTGCTTTCTGCATCCTGACCCAAATAAATGACTGTTTTTTTGTCGAGTATTTGCTTTACGTGGCTCTGATTTCATACTTCCGTTACTAGTGGTATGTAATGTTTTAAGCCGTTCATTATCAATTGCATGCCTATGGTGGGAATGTAAAATTCCGTTTATATTTCCACATGTTTTGCTAGATGTGCATTTCAGTAGATTATTTTTCAACCCATCTGAATCTGCCAAAAAGCTATTCTTTTTTATTTGTGATCTGGTTCTACGTGGACTGATTCTAATTTCTTGAGAAGTGTCTTCCAGCCTCACAAGTTTCACATAGCACTGTCTTATGCAAGTATCAGCTGCATTACAAAGAGCTTTTTCTTTAAGAGCCTTCCTCTGATCTTTCGTATGACAGGAGTTTTCATATACCTTGTTGTGTATTTCCTCTTTATCACAGTTATCCACACCTGAAATGAACTGGATGTCAGTGGGTAATCTATATTCAGAAGGAGGTTTAATAATGCTTTTAATGCATGAACCTGAATGGATCTCACATCCATTTTCCAAACCCTGTACACCAAAACATGCATTTTTAAGCTGGCCATGGTTCTTGGGGTTTTCCTTGCCGTCAACTGGTTGCACAGTCTCTGGAATGCAGGATGCCTTTGACAGCTGATCAACATGGCTCTCTTCAACTGTTTTGTTTGTACTGTTTGCAAGTGTGGATAAATGTTCACCAACATCTGGAAATTGATGCCTGCTTAAGCAAGCAGTAAGTGGATGTTTTACTGAATTACTTACATAACTACCAGTCTCGCCTGCTTGAAAATGGGATTTGTCTGATAATCCTTTTTGTGCAAGAGCAATATCATATCTAGTTAACTGCTTCTGTCTTTGAGCACTTGATGTCCTCAATCTGTAACTGTCAAGCCTTACTACAGGCCCTGTATTTCCACTTCTATCAAGTCTTCTGACAGAATCACTGTACAATTTACATCCAGCCATATTTTCTGCATTCTGTACAGCTGTACACACTGTTGACACCACTTCACCTTGCACATGACCTCTTTGTCTCAGACACCTATTAAAATCATTATTCTTCACCTTATTACCAATGTCTTTATCTACATACTCTGTAGGCATGGCTGCATGTTCTTGCACTTTGACTGTGCTAATGACTGGCGATGATTCTTTCTGCAGTTCAGCATGTGATTTTGGTATAGACTCATCAGCCCAATTATTTCCGTTAGATGTCTTCTGCTTGTCCAAACACTGAACATTCCTCAAAGAAGTCAAGCACATTTCTGTACTCACAACTATGCTTGATTCTCTACACCTAAGACAAAAGAAAAAACAACAATGATGCTTCAATTTATATTCAAAGATGATAAACACTGTTAATAAAATTATGAGAGGACAATGCTGTACCAAAAGTAAATGGCAGGAAATATGTGTAAGATGCACAAAGGAAAAACTCCATGCAAGTTTGCCTTTGCACAATGTGAGTATGCAGCTTCACACCTCAGCTGCCTTTACTTAATACAAAATGCTTTTCACAGGAAGACCTTACACTGTAAGAAATGCCTGCAGTAACATACACTTACTATGTATTTCCACTTACATAAAAAGTGTGAAAGTCATAACTCCAAACAGTATGCAATACACATTTTGTGATATACACTTAATAATTTTATAACAAAAAATCTCAACATATGCAGCTAAAAATGTTATCTAAATATAAAGATACTTACGTAAAACTCTCCTTTGATGTCTGACATGCAGTCTTCCTTCTATATGACAGAGATAGCCGAGTGCGTTTTTCTCTTTGCAGTCTTCTTGTCAGCTTCTCTGACCGTATTCCATTTGACTGTGCCATGTATTTACAATTGTGCACTGTCACTGCAGGCAACAATGCTGGTAATGTACTTTGTTCAGTCAATGTATTATTGTTCTGACAAACAAGCTTCCCATTTACACTTTGGGTCTGTGCTGTCACAGCAGACCTCTCCACTATGTCTCCCACAGGAAGTTCTATTCCTTCTTTACATTTCTTGCCAACAGCATTCTTATTAGCATTTGCTCTGTGCCTGTTCTTTGCTGTGCCCCATGCTTTCTGTACATAGCTATCTAGTATCTCACCGGAATTCTGCACTTCTTTCAGAGATGACACATTATCTTTCACTGAACTGTCTGTCAGTTCTATTATCTCATCCATGTTTCCCTTCCAAAGAATTGATTCAATTCGTTTCACTTCAACTGGAAAAATATCTAAAGGGTGCTCACTGACAGTAGGGAATGATATTGCTTTTATCTCCGTATCAGTGTCTAAACTTAGTGTGGGATGAACATGAAAATTTGCCAAATGTTCAGTGACCTCTGTTTTAACTAACGACTTATTTCCAGTACTGCATTTCATGTGTGGTTTTTCAGTTTCATTGTTAGATGTGTATTCCACCTCAGAATTCCGTGTCATTATCCTCCTTGGTTGAATTAATCCACTACATCTGCCAGATTTTTGGGTTTTATTTGGACTGTTATGGTGATCTGAAGTCCTGCATGAAAAAGGGTTCTTCACTAGTGAAATTTCTTGCACTGGTTGGGCATCATACTCAGCCAACAAGTCTGTACCTATGTCAGAGATATATAAAGAATTAGAGGTCTCTGAACTCTGTTCTGATGATAACCACACACTGGATGTGTTACCATTAGAGAAAAACGTATTTCCTTGCAACTCATTATCTGCATCTGATAAACTTGGTTGTGCTGTAAATGAAGGATCACCAATCAAAACAGCCTGCCTGAATTGTTCACAGTATTGTCCATTCACTTCAAAACTACTTCCAGAAGTATTCAAATGCAAGTCATTCACAGAGCCATCTGACATGCGCGATGAAGAATTTGTGTTGCAACACACAAAACAAACTGGCTTTAAGTTTCTTTCTGAATCAGAACACTCATCAGTGGCATGTAATGGACCAAAGCCACTGCAAATTCCCTTTTGTGCAAGACTACAAGATTCTGTATCTTTACATTTCATACCTTGAGATTCACTTGCTTCAGAAATTTTTGAAAAAGCATGGTTGCATGGATTTGTTTCAGGGTCTACTAGCACATCTTCAACAGCACTAGGAACAGTTCTATCCTTAGAAATTTCTAACATGTCATCTAATGCAATATTCAAACATTCTGATCCTACCACTTCTGATGTTACAGCATGTACACAGCCTTCACAAATTACTTTCAAAGCATCAAGACTTTTTTCTGAGGATAAACAATCCTGAGATACTGACTGCATACTTTCATCATCTATTGAATCACCTTCAGTACCTAACAACAACCTATCCAGTTCCACTGGACTGATCTCAGCACTGTCCTCAATGTCTATTGTACCTATGGGACTATTATCACTTTTGGTATCCATCATCAAATAATTTGTTATTATTGGAACATGCTCTGACGACGCTTCTATGCCCTCCACAGCTACAGAGCATTTACTCTCATTAGAAACAGCCATCAAACTGTTTCTTATACTGCCATTCTCATCTTCCGTCTCTACATCTGCAGCAATTTCTGGATTTTTGCTATCACTTTTAATTTCCGTATCATCTGCTTGATCAACATGTGTGCCCCCTTCCTCTGGGCTAACGGAGACACTACACTCAATACTCTTACACTCTGTGCCAATATTACAAAGCTTCTCGCTGTCCACAGTCCCCAGACATGCATCACTTCTGACAACTGTGGTGATGGAACTGTTAATTTTAGGTTTATGCATTGCCTTCTTTGAAAACAAATGACCTCTTATCCCCAACCTCCTACGTTGTGGCATATCAGGAATATCATCAGTTCCATCCAACTGTGGGATACCCTTGTTTACATTGTCCCAAAATGTGTCTTCCCACAATGAATTACTCTGGTGATCTGGAGATCTGTGCAAACAAAACAGAATAATGATCACACACAATGCAAAACCTAAAATTCATGCTAATTATTTCTATGGACTTTTTCTTATTGGAGAGAAGGATTACAATATGTCAGCATGAAATCGAATAGAAATAGTGCAATTCCTAAAGCACTGTGTGTATTAAACATACCTCAGACATTATACAATATAACTGCAGTGTAATGAATTGCCCATGGTCAGAAAGCTTCAGAGATAATCTTTAAACACACGGTATGTACTGAGGGGTGGAGGTGGGAGATGGCCACCTTGCCATCTAGCAGCATACAACTTCAGTACTGAAAGGATACATGGTTCAATCCTAACAACAGCAATTCTCAAAAATAGATTACAAAACAACTACTTCTAGAGTTTGAACTAACCACCAGAAGAAAGCTGCAACACCAATTCATGAAACAATTTCTATATCATGCCTCAGCAACAACCAATTTCCCCATAGTAACAACATACAAAACATAATTCAATTTGTGGAAAGCATTGAAATCTGGAAACATTCTGCAAGATGTAAAATGAACAGAAACCACATACAAACTTCTGAATACCATTTCTAGCTTTTTAAATTTTATTTGCTTACTCCAGGCTTTTGTACTTAAATGATGAAATCTGCAGCTGATCCTAAAAGCTGCACTTATTAAGATTGTCTTCTGGGATTTGACAGTATGTCACATTGTCGGTAGTGGCCGATAATTTGAAGGCAATACTATCTTTTGTGACAATGGGAACTGCTCACCAAATGACAAAGCATCACATCCCAGAAGACCTAAATCATCCCAACACTATTTTTATCATTGCACCGTGCATTCTGTAGATTATTTAATTACACACACCAACACATGCATATATATATATATATATTATTTAAGAAGTCTAAAATTTACATTAAAGCATTTAAAACACTGCTACATGTTTTGATCATATGATCATCCTCAGGGAGCATATATTGTTCCTTGCTAAAGTTAGAATTTAAAACATTCAGTGAATTACTTCATTATGTTAACTTGATGCTGTGGCAGCATGTCTGTACAT
>Ga0123352_10008421_pt1 | contig 16050 bp, 9 predicted proteins | sample TergutLab28metaG_FD_89700 | JGI IMG/M metagenome (GOLD analysis project Ga0123352, IMG submission 89700) | Labiotermes labralis P1 segment gut microbial communities from Petit-Saut dam, French Guiana - Lab288 P1 | ecosystem: Host-associated > Arthropoda: Insects > Digestive system > Gut ... | reverse complement strand
TCGATGCCCCTGCTTCTTCACTTTCGCTGTCCCAAACCATTTCAGATATCCGGTTTGGGGACAGGAACCCGGTTCTCTTACGCACAGACATTGCAGAGTGCTGGCTCAGAAATTAATATTCAGTCCGGCTTATTATTATGAAGTTGGAACAAGTGGTAACGTATTGAAATGCCATATTATTTCAGCTGGTTTATCGCTCTAATATTTACAGATCAGTATGTTTATTTCTATATATCAAACTGCAGTTGGAATTGTAAGCCAGCGCAGTTTGCAAATGAAGCTTTTCAAATGTAGTAAGTTTGGGGAAAATCATGATCTCATTGAACTGCCACTAATTATGTATATTTATTTGTACGGGCGAATTTAAGCATCCTGTTTATCTTCGATTTCAAACCATCATTCTTGAATAGGGCAGAAACTGAACTGAAATGTAACACAGGCATTACATAAAGTTTAGCATTGGCAGTTTATCATAGACATACAGTTGGTACTTAGTCCCTTTTAGCAGTAATATATCGTGCGAACGTCGAACTAAAGTGTGTCTGTGTTTTGAGTACAGTATCGCGGACAGTAAATTATGTTGCCAAGTGACGTAGAGCGGGATACACAGAAAGAAAATTCTTATACGAAGCACACCTTCAGGAAGAGACTTCCTGTAACAGCAACTCTTGGCAGAATGAACGAAGCTTCACAGTGACATATATGTGTGTGTGGTCTCCTCAAGTGCTGGGCGAACGAAATAAGATCCAGGGCAAAACATATCTCCATAAGGAAGTGAGTCAGTGGGTTAGCATAAAAACAAACAGAGGAGGTTTCCAAAGATTACAGGGTGGCTATAAACTGCTATTCATGATGTGCATATGTACAAAATTGGGTAAAGTGGCCAGAGCGCGAATCTGACCACAAAACATTTTATATTGTAGAGATAATGAGTGGGAGTATAATTCTAAGCCTGTACATGACCGTGAGGAGCATTTAAATGGCCGCAGCGCACCCATTTGGTGCGTTCGTAGGATGCTGATTTAAAAGGATCAGGTGCATTCACCGGATAAAGGTTAAAGCACTGATGCCTAACATAGCAAAGGTAAAGTGATCCCGTTACAGGCCCAGTGTGGCCCAGAGGGTGGGTAGAGGTATAGCAGTACTCTTTCATGGCCGCGGCACTAGAAAGGGGTGAGTGGTCAGCAGCACACCCCACCTGCACTTTACCCCTGGGAAAGACCCAGTACCCATTTTACACGAGTCTGGGTGGGCCCCAGGGTTGGTCTGGACGGGCGGAAAATCTCGTCCCCACCAGGATTCGATCCCGGACCGTCCAGCCCATAGTCAGTCGCTATACCAACTGAGCCACCCAGCCCATGCCTAACATAGCACATATATGATTGTGCAAAGTTCTTCAGTGTTTCCGTAGGTAGTACTGAATTGTGAGTCGTGCTAGTGTCCCCCAGGCTAGCACTAGCTAATGCAGAAGCCCAAGTGTTAACACCATCATATTAGGACACAGCAATGAAATATTTAATTGGATTTGTATGAGATTTATACAGTGAACCATTTGTGAGAAAAAACAGTGAGTAAATAGATGGTTCGTCATATTGCTTTAGTAAGGACAGAATTAAATTTACCTAACAATGTTGAATGTTACTGACACCAAATCTATTCAAAATGTGTCGAATAATTTGGAGATGAAATGTGGACTAGTAGACAAGACATCTGCTGTTTGCATTCCTTTCATGCTTGTTGTGTTTGTGTCTTCTGGATTAAAGACATATACATTTTGTAGAGCTTCATTAAATAGCCTGTAAAACAATTTGTATAAACATTATTTGAGAATAATACGTCTGCACCCAAGAGATGGAGCTTAAAATTCTGCAGAGGGAACATGTAATTTAGTGGTTAGAATAAAATCTAACGTGAAATGCTAGATTGTTATTGCAGATTGTGAACAACAAAGTCATTCAATATAATAATCTTGGGCCATCAGCCAGGTGAGGTGATTTGGTGAGAAAACCACCTGATGCAGCTTCTAGCCCAAGAATATTTTATAGAATTTAGTCACCATTAAAGCTTTCAATTTAATGAAGGCATTATATAGCCATTACTCAGAAAACTACAGCCAGACAGTTGTACCACTAAGTATTGTAAAAAGGAAATATAAATAAAGGCATATTTCGAGTGTGAGAACAACAGTAAATAGCTGACACCATAGTGGGTTGGGTGATTGAGATATTTCTCATTTTTAGGTGCATTTGCAAAATTGTGAGAAGTGACACTTTGCTTCGTCATGTGTGTCTGTGTCCACTTGCGGGAACTGCTCATCTCTCACTGGACAGATTTTCATGACATTTGATATTTGAGTATTTTTCAAACTTATGTCAAGAAAATTCAACTTTCATTAAAATTTGAAAAGAATAAAGGGTACTTTGCATGAAGACCTGTGCACATGTATGATAGAATGTCACTGAATTATTCTTAGAATGAGAAATGTTTCAGACAGAAGTTGTGGAGGAAAGAAAACACACATTTTATGTTCAACAACTTTTTTCCAAAAACCATACCATTTATGAGATTACATGGAGAGATATATTGTAGGGCTGGACAAGCTGTCGATGACCATATAGGATAATGTGGTGCATGCGCTTTGCATGCTGGATAACTGAAGCTCCAAACACACACCCAGAATATTTAATACTTACTGAATATCTATGCCAGTGATGATTATGTAAATGTGCCTTAGTGTTACGTTACACATATTTTGCTTGTCTTGTTTTGGTTGGTTTGTCAAGAGGTACTGTACAGTTGTGGAAATTGATTGGTTTGTCAAGATATTTCCATCTTTCATGAGTATTAATGTGTCACAAAATGATCAACTTTTATAGAGCTCTTTTTATTAAATATGAAAGTGCAGTGCCCTCTTCACAGCAACCCACAAGTGAACCCTGTCTTCAACAATTTGTACCCAGTTCACTCTGTCACATCCTGTTCCACTGAGGTTTATTTTAACATTTGTCCTCCCAGTCTGTAGGGTAGTCTGTTCCCCTTGAGGTCTTCTAATTAGTTGTGAATTTCTCATTTCCCCATGCATGCTAGCTCCTTTGATATAGTAATTACGTTATGGGATTGGTATTGAGGAACTGAGTTTGACTCCCAGCCTTGTTTTTAGTACACACCAACGGTTCTGACTTACATGTGTAGTTAGGGATTGTTCTTGAATTTTGGTACATTGCCAACTTGAGTTACAGAAAAAGAGATGGTCATGGGTTGCTAGATTTGGAGTGTTTGGAGGGTGCAAGAAGATAGTCATGCCATAATTGGCCAGAAATTCCTACAGGCAAAAAGCAGAGTAAGCAGAACATTTGTTTTGCAGAAAACAATTTCAGTTGCACCACTTCTCAGGTCATTTTTATTGCACATCTTCCCATAGTTGTCATTCAATATCTGCATAGAAATGTTTGCTCACATTTTGTCACTGTGGAATGAATTTGTGATGGACAGTTTCAAGCATGTTGAGTAAAGTAGCCAGCATGTGTGTCGCACTTCTTAGGGCACATATATGTGGACTCTTCCACTGAGAAGGTTTGCTGTGTTTCTTTACCATGTTGAAGATTACTGTCACAGTTTTATCTAACATTAATCAGAACTTGATGCATATATGTTATTCTTTAAAGTCTACCATTTTCTGAAGGAGTGGACACCACAGAGCGCTGTCACACTTTACAAGGTGTTACATCACAATGACATATGTTAGAAATTTTAAATCAGCATCAGATGAAGATTGAAGTTTTCTGGGACATTATTCCATGTTAAATGGTAAATATTTATGTCATCTCAGATTTCACAACAGCAAATGAATGTGCAGATTTTACTTTACCTTCACATAGCAGATGAGTTCTGTACTAACTGCAGCCAGTCCGAAAACTTTGTGATTGGACCTCATATTATAAATACATTAAAATATAATTTTTCATAAGAGAACAAATATTGTTTGTGATTGTCAGAATAAATACTCAAATTCATTGCATTATATACATCAAGTTATTATTTGTAATTCATTCCATCGAAAATTAATGTCGGGTGTGTGCTGCATACATTATCTGTAACAATAATGATGGTATGGTGATTTCCATTGCTTAGGTAGAATTGCAAGTCAAAAATGTTGGTACTCTTTTGGATTTGAGAGAGGAAACTGAAATAGCTGAGTTGTCTGTTTTTGTGCTTTTGTCTGCTGTCATATAATTTGCTGAAGTAGTAAATGTAGTTGTTGCATTTTGAGTATTTTAGTGTGAAGATTTCAGTGTTGAACCTAACGAAGATGGCTGGAGATGCATTTCTTGAAATACGTATAGCCTGTATATATTTAACAAAAGTCTCTTTTGCAGTTCGTTGTAAGACTGGACATGTTGTGATGGTGCTATTTTTAACATGGACTCTAGGTCACATTGTAATATACCTAGGCATATTTTGATGTGACCAGGTTCAGGATTTGTACATAATGCCTACATCAAAGTTACCCTGTTTTTCTCTAAATGGTTTCTGCTAAATTTTTTCTTCCATTTTTGACCATCACATTTTATTAAACGTGAACCAGGATAGCGTAGTCATTGTAGCATCAAGCTACAGATTGGACAGCGTGGGTTTTTGAATCCCTGCTTGGGCAAGAGATTTTCTCTTTTCTTAAACCATCCAGACTGGTTCTGGGGCCCATACAGTGTACTATTCAGTGAGTAGCAGTGTTCTTTCATAGGGGTACAGTGGCAGGGGCATAACGTTGACCACTTACCTGTTCTAGTGGCCAATTTAAAAATGAATAGAGCTATACCTTTCCTCCCTTTGTGCCTTTATTGTGTGGACATTTATAACTTTACAGTCTCATTAAACAATTCAGCTTTGAGGCCAACAGTGAATAGTTGAGATCTCCCGTGCCTTTTCAGATGCTTGCACAGGGAATTAATTCTTTTTGATACGGATGTTGCAGAATTGTTCAAGGCTTTCATATATTGCATTGTTTTTTCTCCCAAATTACTAGACAGAATTTGTGTGTTTAAGCAACAATGCATATATACAGTTTTAATTATATTTCTTGTGAGTTTTGATGTTGTGAAAAATTGGTAGGATTTAGTGCCCCTGTCTTGATGTTGGGAATGACAAGAACAGGTGACAGGTGCATAGTATAGGTAGTGGTGGACAGCAGTTGAGCTGCAGTGTTAATGGAAGAGCCTGTTCTGTGCTGCATTTCTTTGCTGTCCAAAGCTGCAAGTGACTACACCATTCTCTTATGCATGCCAACTCCTGACCACTGGTTCTTTGTAGTTCATCTCATCTATTCTTGTCTCGTACACTGATAGTAGAGACAGTATTTTTTTCTTCATAACATTGGAAAGTTCCTCTCTCTTACGTGATGCCAGAAACCACAATAAATATCTGAGACATTACACAGAATTTGTTAATATGTCAAAAAGGTTTGGTTTTACAGTAATGTCAAGTTTCGTATGTAGTTGTATCTAGTGCTGAGCCTGCACCGAGTTGTGGGGATTTAGATGGAGACTTTGAACCTGCAAAGAGAAAGAAAATGTTGCGAAGACATCGAGCTGCAGTGTCATGCACAAGGAAGAAAACATGGATAAATGGGTCATCAAACTGCAGCCAGTCCATTAAAAAAGGTGAGGTGTGTTTGTGTATTACCTTAACAAAATATGAGCACCATTATCCTAATGTAGACAGTACAACCAACACCCAAAACTGCAGTGTTGCACAAGGATCTTAGGTGCAACAAAAACTGCTTTGAAACAGCTGAATTGAATTCACGTCATCAAGTATTGCCCCCAACATTAATTCTGTATACATTTAGGCCCAGCCAGAAGGACATCAGATTCCCCAGCAGTCCATTTTGTTAAGGATTAATTTTTGAAAATTTTTTAATAACTCACATTCAAATATTGATATTTCAGCATGCATGACATTGACCACCCACCCCTATCTGGCACTGACGTTAAAGGAAGTTAGAGCTATACCTCTACTCCCCTCTCTTGGCCTTCATGGTCTCTTCTAGGGTGAACTTTACCTACTTTAGCCAGAAATTTCTAACCTTATGCATTTTATATATGAATAGTTAACACCTGGCATTTTTAACTGGACCTGAATATATAAATATCCGATGTATGTGTGTCTGCCGTTTTCTTGTTTTCTGTTGATCTCTTTTCCCAGCAAGGTGTGGACATATTTATGGCTGCTGCTGCGTACACTTATCCTCATTCTATGAATATTTCTTGTTAAATAACATTTCTTTAGAACATCTCACAGCAGTTTGCACTGCCAACTGTAACTATACTGCAGTAATGTGTAAGTCAAAATTGCTGACTTTGTAACACTGACAAGATGAAAGAAGACAAATGGCATGGAAGCAAAAATCACACTATGGCAAGCACCTGTGTGACTTACCAAACCCTCAAGTTGACAAAATTGCATCAGATGTAATGCTTAAACATGGAGAAGTGACATCCAGAAACTGAGGTCTTTACAATAACTGTATAAGATGAGATTATTAATACATTAAATTATAGGTAATATGTTCTTAATGGTGAGCTGGGATAGTGTGGTTATTATAGCGACTGGCTACAGTGTGAACTGTCCTGGGATCATATCCTGGTGGGAGCAAGATTTTTCCACACCCATCCAGACTGGCCCTGGAGCCAATTCAGCCTCTCATACAATGGGTACCAGGAGGGGGTGTGAAGTGGCTGTGGCGTTACATTGACCACGCACGCCCATCTAGCTCTGAGGTTGAAGGAAGAGTAGAGATATATGTCTACTCCCTCACTGAGCCTTCATGACCTGTTGGAGGGTGAACTTCATTTTACATTTTTAATCAATGACTAGTTGCAATGGACATACACAGCGATTGGCTGTGTAAGGTTACCATACATTTTGTATCCAGTTGTAAGATACTAGCATCAATAGAATGCAGAACTAGGCATGACGGAGTGTGTAAACAAATTCATAAGGAAATATTGTTGAAAAACAGTGTCATATTTATTTCATTACCATGTTATTACTACCAGAAAGTATCCAGTGGGAGGTACAAAATTTGCTGGAACAAAATACTGATAACTAATAAGGAAATACAGCTCAACAAACCTAATATTAAATTAGCTGAAAACTCCAGGGTATTACATAACTGATATAGTGTTCCCTTTTACTGGGAATATAGAATGGTTTATAATAATAAAATCCAGAAGTGTATCAGTTTGGCAAATAATCAAACAGCAGTGACATGGAATGGCTGACATTAGTACCAGTATTTTTGCCAGCAACTGGTGGTGCCAAAGACACTGCAGAAGAGTTTGAAAATGCTAATTCTGACAGTAGACATCTACAACAACATCCAAAGAGCAGCAGTGCTTGGAACATGATGACAATGATGATGATTGTGATAGTAGCAGTGACAGTTTGAGTACTTATTAGAACTTCAAGGTGCAGTCTTTGTCTTGAGACATTGATAATTTTTTAGCTGGTGACAAATTTAGGAGTTACCACTACTTGCTGCATAATAACCCAGAAGAGCCCAGTTCTCCAGTTTATTTATGTAACACATTCACTGCCAGAATTGACATGTGTCAATTGATTTTGGTGGAAATATTGCCCTTCTGCCCTAAAATGGTTTAACACATCTGTGCTTTTAACTTGAATGAAAGTGCGGTGTATTGCATCACCTAAGAATGAGGGTTGTTTGAGGGGTCATTTTGGTCAGTAGGCATTCTCCTGTATCCTACTATTTATGACTCACTTTTGTGTAGTCTACACTATCATAGCAAGGCAGCTCAGCTCATATGTGTGTGTGCATGTGTGTACACTCTTACATGTGGTATGTGCATTCCACTTTATTATAGTCACAGCAATGACAGAAGAAACTGCAGCTCTTTTTCACATGATATTTCTGATATCAGTTCTGCACCTAAATTAAGTCCCAGGTGTGCCTGGGGTTTCAGACGTACAGTGCAGGAAAAATAATGAGTGTGGGTTAATAGTCTGTGTAGAAGTGTTGAGTGTGTGAGGCTCTGTAGTTTTATATAATGGTGAGTGGGTACTTAGCTCCCCTGGTGGGATTTCTGCTACAAACTGTAAATTAAAGGCTTCCGTATTCATCAGGACAGTTACCTTGACACTGTCCCAACTTAGAGAATCTCACGTGGACAATAACATTGATGCGTAGAACTGTCCAAATTGTGATCTTAAGAAGGTATTTGGTTCAAGATTTACAAATCTTAAAACTGAGAGGTCTCTTTAAGATGGAAGCAAGACACGCTTGTACTTTTCTTTCAGAATAAGTGGCTGGCGAATGTGGTATGAACTATATGCACAGCAGAAATAGCACGTGTCTTGGGCAACAACAGTGAATTGTGATTCTAACACGTGCAAACATGACATGGGCTCTGCTGATCAGTACAGTTTCTTCTGTTGCCCTCTAATATGCGATGTGGGTATTAAGTTCCTGGAGTGATTATCACACTGCTTTGTCTTGCTACCCTAGTCTTGCTCTAGTGGAAGTCATACTTGTGCAGCGCTGCTTGCTGTATTATCAATTGTGTCAAATTTCTAGCAAAAATAAGAGTGCTTACATAAAAACAAATGATTGGAATCTATAGCACAATATTAACCTTAAATTTTGTGTGACATTAGGAAAGAATGTAAATGAAATGTGTGCATTGCTCTCTGAGCATATGGCGTAGAAGATGTGAAGAAATCACATGTTTTCAAGTTCCATTAACAGTTCCAAGTGGGTTGAGAGAGTGTGAAGAGTACTGAAAGAAATGACCTTCTGAAAAGTCACTGGTCTGATGAAAATTTGAAAATCTTTGAAATATCTTTAGTTGAAACAGACATAAAGTGTCAGAGATGTGATTCAGGAATTAAACTTAGACAAGGAAATGGTGGGACAAATGTTAAGACATTATTTGTCCATGAAAAAAAGTTCTGGTAAAAATGGTCCCAACAATTTTGACTGAGAAAAAATGTCAGCTTGCTGAAATGTGTCCTGATTTTATGAGGGAATTACTGAACAATGTTTTATAAAAAATTATCACTGGAAAGAAATGAGGTGCTTTCACTGTGGCGCTAAGCAAATTTCAAGGCCTGCTTTCCAAACACTTGCATCTCCAAGACATGAAAAAGCTCACATGACAAAATTGCAAATGATATCAGGGGTATTTTCCACTTTGAATTTATTCCACAAGGCCAAACATTTGACCAGACTGTGTAGCAGTATTTATATGGGTAAGTGAAGATGTGCACAGAACAAGGCCTCAAGTTTTGTCAGACAGTTGGTTCCTCCATATTGACAACACTTGAGCTCACTGAATGCTGTCTCTCAAGAAGTTTGTGGCAAAAAAATATCTATTATTGGGCTTGAACAGGACTCTTATTCACTAGGTTTGGCCTCCATTGACTTCTGGCCCTTTCCAGAATTAAAGTCAACCATGAAGGAAATATTAGGACATCAGTGACATTCAGAAAAGTGCAGTGGAAGTGTTGAAGGTTGTTCCAAAAGAGGAATTCTATAAATTTTTCCAACAGTGTCATCATTGCTGAGCAAAGTGTAGCTACCCAACGGGACGACTGTAAAGGTTACCCGTCCTTCTAAGTAGCTGTAAGTGTACAGGGATATTTGTAGTAAAATCATCCTGGGAACTTAATAACCATGACTCATATGAATGAAGAAGGTGAAATAACTGAAGGAAGTGTTCTTTCATCCCCTATTCCAAACTTGGCACAGTGCCAGAATAAAACATTCTCGGCTTTGTAACTGGCATCCAAGAGACACTAATTGATGTTGATAAGGATGCACATTTCTTTATCCTGTGATTAATCTTATATCTTGCAGCAGACTGACCCATGCCACCAAAATAGGTTGACCCTCAGAATGTCTGACTAGTCATAATGATGAAAGACCACATATTCAGATTCCTACCACAGTGCTGATCAGTATGTAGTAAGGTATTACAGCATCTGAGAAAGAGCTTCAGAGTGAAACAAAATGTATGTGTTGTCAGTGCAGTGTGCTTCTCCACTCCTATGGGTGACATAACTATGTCACACACTCAAGTTTGCTGAAAGTAACATCAAGTTTTCATATGTTTCTTTCCCAAATATAAATGCTCAGCCATGAATGTGTTAAAGTCCATTATAATATTAATTTCCCATCTATCCATAGATCTATCATCTTGGAGCTTTTTTTTGACACAGAGTTTATGCAGATTTCTCATCTTTACCTATTTGCTGCATGTTCTACGCATCTCATCAGTGATTTAACCACATTTTAAATGGTCCTACATGGAAGGCCAGTGTATTATCTCTAGACTTCAAAACTCCCTCCTTTGTTACCTGAATGTGAAGACACATTTGCTGCAGCATGAGTTATAGACAAGGCAGCATTGTTTTATTTATTGCAGCTTCTTCTTGCAGATGGAGATGTTAATTATGAAGGCAGCATATTTGATGACCTTGACAGTGCTGAAGGTGTTGGAGATGACACAAATTCATACCCTTTGCCATGCCAGGAAACTGCAATAATTAAACCAGGACCACTTAAACTGCAGGGAAAAGGTCGTCGCCTTTTCCATCACAACCAATTCGATGTGGATAAACATGGAGCCACTGAATACAAAGAGGCATGTAGCAACGTTATTGTTTAGACATTTACTCTTCTGGGATGTTATGCAGTGTATGTTGGTAGTTGTTTACCAACATTTCGGGACATTTCATTGGTCTCATCATCAAGGGATTGATAGGCTGTTGCAAAATGTTGGTAAATTACCACCAGCATATGAAATGTAACATCTCAGAAGACCAAAGGCCTGGACAATTGTGTAATTTGTTTTGTTATTTATTTAACAGTGTTTCATACTCTGGACTCTGAATTGTGATCTTGCAGACTGACCACATGAAAGAATGTTACAATAAAACTGTTGTTTGAAATAGCAAATCATAAATGCACATTCTAAACAGTGCAGTTGATCCCAAGAATGACTGAAGAATGCAGACTACACAATAACTGATAAACCAGCTGAGGCATCCCACTGAGTTGTGAGCTTTTCTCTTGTGATGATGGAATGAACTGTGTGTCAGATAATGGCAGTTGGTACTTGGCAGTAATCTGTCTCACCCATGACAGTTTTAGTTAGTCCCATAGATCTCCCCCCCCTGTATACTTTAGCTAGCTCATGGCTGTTATTTATTATGAATGTACACATTCTGTTGGTTTTTAATCTGGATTCACAAGTAAATGGTGGGACAGAGAGATCTTTCAGACGCCTATTCAAGGAATTAACCGCTTACATAAAAACATGGGCACTGATTGACAGTAATTTACCATATTATAAATAAGGTAAAGCCATACTGCATGTATGATTAATATCACTTGATAGTACATAGTTTGAGCTTCTAACAGGATCATTAAATGATCAGCTAAACAAGTAAGATTAATGTAAAGTGAGAAAGAAGAATGTGTGCAAAACAAACTGAAAACAACAGAGATAAGAAAAACTAAAAAAATGTACTCTTAAGTGATGTGTCACACTAAGATCTCTGAGTAATACATGTTCACTGTATCAGGAAGAAAGTAAGCAAAAGTAATTTATGTGTCTGCAGTTTTGATTAGTACAGTTTGATAATGGGACTGGAAATAAACAAATTCCCACAAGTACAGAAAATTTATTTTCGCTGTCCTCTCCACCATTATCATTGTCATCGTCATAGTCATCTTCGTGGAGTAGATATGTTTGTCTCTTCAGTCTCCTGCACAGATTTACTAGAACTGGTCTGTCCATGTTCTTGCAAGTCTTCCTCTAACTCATTTTTCCCTGGAAGCATAAATATGTGGAATTTCTTTTGAAATTGATATTTATTTTGATACTGTCCAACTCATCTTCGAATGCCTGGTTGTCCTTCATACCTTATATTTGACAAAGATTTGTTGTTGTAATCTATGCCGCTCCTTTTTAGAAGGACCATGGTTTTGTGTTCGAACAACAAGAACACCTTCTTCCTGTATCACCTTCTGTTCCGATAATGGGTAATTATGGTTTTGATGGGGTTGAGCGCCAGTAAGGTGGTCTCCCTACAAATGGACTTAAGCACAGGGTGGAGTGTTTACCGAGGGTGAAATTAGATGTGTTGGTAGGGTTTTGGGGCATGTTTCGTAGGGATGGGTTCCTGTCTTCAGGGTACATAACAGACTACCGTTCTCTCACTTCAGCACTGCATCAACTAAGTAAGCAATAAATAACCTCCTTCTTGGTTTATTAATAGGTATGGATGATATGTTTATGTCATTGGCATAATCCAGTTCACAAATTTTTATCTTAATCACAGCTATTTGAATTAATGCACCTTGTTATTACTTTACTTGAACAAGTGTGTAAAGTTTTAATTTTAGCCATGTACCCATTCAACCCAAATTACACTTTATGTTAACATACATTATAGCTTTTGATATCTCATTCCAAACACTGCTTCACTTAGCACATTTTTCTAATCCAAAATTTTGTTGTAAACTGTCCAAAAAATTTATGGAGCACACAAACTTGTGTGCGCTCTACCCCAACTGCCAAAACGAGGTGTTTTATCTGTAACACTTCATAGCTCTTCACAACAAAGTTACAACTGCTCCAAACTTAAAAGTAACCTTATTGGTTGAAACATAAATTTGGAAAACTCCCATTGTCTGAATTTTTCTTGAAAACTAAATCTAGTTGGTTGCACTAATTTTCACACCTGTACTCTCAGAATTAAGCTGGGAGACCCTAAATCTTCAATGATCAAACATTTGTGACAGGTTGCTTCCATACCTCCCACTGGATGAATTATAACTGTAAGAGCTGTCAGGTATGGAATTCCACAAAGAAATGCCAAGTCTCAAATCCTGTACAGACTGGACAGTTGACAAATGAACAACATGTCCCTACTGCTTTTGAAGCAATATGCCACCTTTGTCCTTCCTAAACCAGATTCTTTCCCCTAATTTATAAAACCCAGATGTTTTAATTATCTTCCCTCAAGCAAAATGCCAACAAGATATAATTAAACCGTACAGAGGCCAGTTCAGGGCTTGAACCTGAACTACTGATTACAGTTTGCTGTGCATGGCATGCCAGTTGCTTTGATAATTAGTATTATTTTGGTTATTGAAAATTTATTTAATTTTTCTGTTATGTGTTGATCATAAATTCAGGCTGATATTTGCTGCAGATTGCAGAAATCTCATTTTTGCTGCCTATGGGTTTTTTTTTCTAGTCAGCATTCCAAGTCATAGACAATTAGAGAGACAGCTGTTATACTGTAGAATTTTAATCCTTTAGCAGTGATTTTCAGATATAGTTGGAAACTGCCTTCCAGCAAGCAGTGAATTTCAATTGAAATTTCTCCCCCTCCCCTCTCCCTCCCCCCCCCCCCCAAGTTTCCTAAATTGGCACCACATGTTGCTTTCATATAGACTGTTAACTAGACACACTTAGTGGCAAGTTTATAGGACTTTGCTATTTGATTATTTTTGGCTTAAAAAATGTTAAAAATGAAATCCTTTCGAAGATGTTAAACTAGTCCTTGTTCTGGGTTTTCCCAAACACTGACCTTTTCATGGTGCCACATGCATATTTCAACTTGTGAGTTTGTTGGCCAGTTCATTTGGGTATCAGCAACCTAAGCTGCAACCAAGATACCTAAAAGTACTTGAGGCTAGGACAAAAGGAGGGACCACCATTGAATCCAGGAGATTGCAACTGAAGTACTGTGGTTAGTTTGCAAGGTGCTAGTAACTTTGCTCAGAGGATATTCTTACACTCCAGAACATCAAACAGGGAAGTGTTGACTGTGTGGACATTTTGTATATTTAGACTGCTCCAGCCATTGCAGGTATTCTGTTATTTATTTGTTTATTTCAGAATGATGCTACCGCAGTGGATGACATCACAGTGGTTTATGATGTGGAGAACAGTTGTATTGAACAGGACACAGAGCTTATTCCATGTCCCATTTGTAGGAAAACTTTTGCAACCAAAGATATTGAGGTAACATCTGCATACATTTATAAGTGCAGTGCAACCAATAAGCATACCTTCATGTGTCAACCCAGTATTCAGCATAAGAGAAGGCCAGTGTCATTCAGTAAACTAAAAATAAATAAAGAAATTAGTGATCAACTGTGGCTTCATCAGATCTTCCCCCAAATAGGCATTCTTCCCAACATGAAAAAGAATACCTTCTGTGAAAGTTGCGTGTCTGTCTGTAGATGGGACAGATGCTTTTAAAATGTGACAGGGGGGAGTTACAACCAAATTTCTGTATATATTATAAATTAACCACTGTTGATAGAAAAATAGTGTTGGGAATCTTGTATACTGCATTATTGGGTATACCCATTCCACTCTTCTTCACCATCTGCATTAGATTTGTAGCTTTGAAAAATTTTTTTCAAATTGATGCTTGTTTAACAGTTTTGATATGGGGGTCCCTTCTAACCCCTTCCTGCTATGATGGTGGTAATACAGTCAGTTTCTGAGGTGCACACACCTCTGGTGCCAACTCTGGTAGGATGGTACAATGATGATTGGCAGATGGGACCTGACCTGTAGTTGAACTTTGGCTCAAACTTCATTGGATTTGTCAAAGCATTCACAATTTTAATTTTGTTATAAGTGAGGAAGAGGAAAGATACATAAAAACCGTCACTGAACTTAACCCACACCATAGGGACATGCCCAAATGCCGTCAATGAAATAGAGAAAACAAATCTCAGAAGTCAATACTGGGAAGCCAATAAATTTTGTAAAAAAAAAAAGCAGTGAGGAAAGATAAAAGAACATGGGCAGAAAACTTAGCACAAGCAGCACAAAATGCAGCCAACCTCAAAAACTACCGCAAGCTGTACAGAATCACAAGACAATTAGCAAAGAAAAGCTTCACTAACACTGCCTCCCTAGTAAGGGAAAAGATGGCAGTCAATTAACAGCAGTAGAAGAACACGTGCAGAGATGGCAAGAACACTTCGGCGAAATTTTGTCTGCTTCTGCCGAAGAGCGCGAACATGACTTAAACACTACCCAGCATCCCATTGGGATAAATGAAAATCCTCCCAAACACACAGAAATAGTTAAAGCCATAAAACAGCTAAAAAAGAAAGCAGCAGGCCCAGATGGTATCCCACCCAAAATATTCATGGCATGTCCCAATATGACTGCACCATTGCTAGAACCCCTAATCAAAACCACATGGGAACTCGAATGATTCCCAGATGAATGGAAAAATGGCTACATCATTAAGCTACCAAAAAAGGGCGACTTAAGTGACTGCAAGAACTGGAGAGGCATAACATTATTGAATAATATTAACAAATTGGTCACCACTATTTTGTATCAGCGATTATGTGATAAGCTCGAGCCACTATTGAGGAAAGAGCAAGCTGGCTTCAGACCCCATAGGTCCTGTGTGGACCAAATTAACACACTGCGAATAATGGTCGAACAATCCCTCGAATATCGCTCACCACTTTATATGATATTCATTGATTTCGAAAGAGCCTTTGACTGTGAAAAACACACAGCAATATGGCAGACACTTGCAGAACGGGGAGTGCCAACTAAATTAGTAAATATCGTAAAGGAATTTGAATAAAGGTTGACCAGCTAGATGACACTTGCTTTATTATATATTGCTCAACATGTTTCAGACGTTAATACGTCCATCTTCAGGAGCAAGCAAGTACTTGTTGTGTTGTGTAGGCTGACTTGAGGCGTGCTGGTGTTATGTAGTGGAATTGTCTGTTGGTGATGTGGTATCTGAGTGTGGTTCAGCCTACACTAGGATACCACATCACCAACAGACAATCCCGCTGCATAACACCAGCACGCCTCAAGTCACCCTACACAACACAACAAGTACTTGCTTGCTCCTGAAGATGGACGTATTAACGTCTGAAACATGTTGAGCAATATATAATAAAGCAAGTGTCATCTAGTTGGTCAACCTTTATTCAAATATCAAGATGATGCACAGTCCAATACG
>Ga0123352_10008420_pt1 | contig 16052 bp, 9 predicted proteins | sample TergutLab28metaG_FD_89700 | JGI IMG/M metagenome (GOLD analysis project Ga0123352, IMG submission 89700) | Labiotermes labralis P1 segment gut microbial communities from Petit-Saut dam, French Guiana - Lab288 P1 | ecosystem: Host-associated > Arthropoda: Insects > Digestive system > Gut ... | reverse complement strand
GAAAAAAGGAGGGGGGAAAATTTTAAAACAAAAAAAAAAAAAAAAAGAGATAAAAATGAAAGAAGGGAACAGTATATGTATCTCACAACTTCTTTGCATCGTTACGGCAGATAATGATGATATCAGCAAACTACTGGTAATGGATTAAATCCTTGTCAGTGCAACTATGATTGATAGATTTCTGTTGTAGTTAACGACCCTTTTATATTGTTTAATGTAAGGATTGACCTATGTAAAGCCATGAATATGAATAGGGCAGTCGGTACGGCGCCTAGACTTAGGGATGGACTTAGTAGGGAACGTGGTTCGAGTACTGCCGACGTAGGTATTTTTTCTTTGCTCCGAAATGTTCAAACCGTCTCTGGGGCCCACCAAGTGTGCCGTTCAATGCGTACAGGCTGCGATTTCCCCGAGGGCAAAGTTTACCTCCATATAGGGACAAGTTTAAGAAAGTGTGGAACTGTGAACTCCACTCCTCCCATATGCCTGATATGTACCTTACTCACGTAACATCGAATTTTAGGACTATTTGTTAATAACGAACTGAGAGGGGTGTAGAAGGAGGTGATCATGGAAAATTTTAAGACTACCCGGAATTTGAAGTGAAAACACTTCCGTCAGAATAAACAGCTTCCGGGCTTAGATGAAAAAGAGGGACCTCACAAAGAGAAATCAGGAAATAAGATCACTTGACCTGGCGGTCAGTGGCGTTGAAGTCGTGAAAGGGAATAGGAGAGTGTATATGTAATAAAAATATTTTCATTTCCACGGAGCATAAAACCCGAGTCCGCTTGTGTGAAGACGGGCCTTTGTGATAACATTCCGACGAACAGTTGGTAAAGGAAGTCGATCGACGTAGCAGAAAATTCTTAAAGGGACAAAAAGCCTCCCGATCACTAAACAAACATAAAATACAGCGAAACCCGGTTATAACGACATCGGCTTATGCGACACTTCGTCTACATGGTCAGATATTCTGTGGTGCCAATTGATTCCTCACTGATAACCTAACATTTCACCCCTCGGTTAGAACAGTCGGAGCCATTTCATAAAAATACGTAACATTAAACTATTATAAATTTTAAAGACGAAGCGCAGACCGCTTTATTTAAAGACCCAGTTCGTACCGCGCAGTAAACACTTTTCATCTCTGTTATAAAAATATAATAAGTTTATGTTTTATGGGGCGGATGTCGCTGTTTGTTGTGCGATAAATATGAAACAAATAAACACAGTGTGGGCAGAGCGTACAGTTCTTGAATGTTAAACCTGTTGGCGCATCACGTGACTAGTAGGCTTTAGAAGGCTAGGTTATCTATCAGTTTTCTAAACGAAGTGTTAATTTTGAACAAGTATATGAAGGCAGCTTTTTTCAACTACAGATTCTAAAGTACACAGTATACTGTATAATTTAAATTAATTTACTTCATAAAACAGAGTACTTCTTGAACAAAGATTTCCTCAGCTAATCAAAAAATTCCCAACATTGTATAAAACAAAATTGTTCATTACCGTGTTCAAAAGAGCCCGCCACCTCTACCTGCACTGAGCCAGTTCAATCCAATCCATGCCCCCAACCAATTTTTTAATATACTTTTTAACATAATTTTCATATCCATACCTAGAGATACAACGTGGTCTCCTTCACTCAGGTTTTTCCAACAAAACCGTGTATGCACCTTTCCTCTCTCCCATACGTGCCACATGTTCCACCCATCTCATCCTGCTTGATTTAATGACCTGAATATTTAGTGAGACGTGCACATTATAAGACTCCTCATCATGCATCTTTTCCAATACCATGTTAATTCGTCGCACTTAGTCCCAAATATCTTCTTCAACACCCTACCCTCAAACACTCTCATGTTTCCCCCCTACATATCAGAGGCCAAGATTCACACGCATAGAAAACAATAGGCAATATTAGAATTCTGTGTATTTTAATATTCATATTTTTAAATAGTGAACCGTAGACAAACAATTCTGGACCGAATGGTAGCAGGGGTTCCCGGGTTCAATCTGATCTTAATTTCTCCATGAATGTAATTTTTATTTGTGCGTTAGTTCCCAAATATTTGAAAAGTGCCTTACTTCCAAAGGGTTTATTACCGATCTTTACGTCTGATACTGTCCTGCATTATATTCGCGAGACATAAACTTACACTTCTATTTCTCAGCATTTTCTTTCAGACGAATAGCCCTACTAGTAAGTAATGCAGCATATAATACATGAACAGAACCAACATTTTATTTCTTTACTAATTTAAATTCACTTCGTGACACAGAATCTATAAAAATATATAGGAAACTCTGGAAGAGGCAGCAAGCGGATCGACAGATATCGGCACTTCTGGGACAGGAAGCATGTGGACAGGGAAAATATCGACGACTCTGAGAGGAGAAGTAAGCAGAGAGAAAAGTATCTGCAACTTTGGGCGAAGAAGTATGCAGAGAGACAAAATATCTGCAACTTTGTAGGAAAAAGTATGTGGGCAGCTAAAATGAGGACAGTTCAGTACCTACGAGTGTGTGAGTTTACGCAGTACAATGTGTGACAAGTTTAGAACTTAAGGATGTGCCAGTAAAGAATGACATATTTTAACGTTTTCTCTACAACTTAACTGAGGTCAGAGAAAAAGTAAGACCAAGACTGTGGACAGATTATCTTCAGTGAGCTATAGTCTCAATCTATCTACTGTTTCAACAGACCTGCAAGCATCTTCATCACTCAAGAAATAACTTATCTTGTTTTTTTTATTCGGTTCTCATGCTCAGCCATCTCTCGACATTACCGAATTTCTTTTGATCACAACCTGGAACAGCAGCCCAATTTATCAACACATCTACAAGCTTTAGCGTGCACAATGAATCTCTAACATTCCTTCGCTACCTTGACTTATCACTTTTTCCTACTGGTCTTGTAGTGATATCGTTTTTCCACGGAGGACTTCTTTCATCTCATCTTGCAGAATTTATACTTATTCCAGTCACACACCCTACCTAACTCCGCCATCACAGTTCAAGAACCACCTTCCGCCTTTCAGGCTCTGTGAACAACCCCCAACTTCTTACACCCCTATTGCGCACCCTCGTATATGTAATGAAGTAGAAAAGGGAAGTGGAGACGCAAGAAGCAACCAAATTTCAACTGGAAGACTTTTCTTATGCTAAGGGCTGTTTGTCTCGAGTTTCTACTACAGCCCAGAACTTGGATTAATATTTAATAATTAAAGTGCTCCCAAAACTTAACATGGAACCAAGTATTCGGCTTCTAGATATTTCAGATTACTCCAACAGTAGACTATACCAGAACTGCTGTATTGCAGGTAGGTAAATGATATTACGATACAAGACATTCCGTAGTTAAAATTTACCAATACAAATCAGAATTTCGAACTGGAAGAAGATTTATAATAAATAAATGCCTCTCTAGGTAAATAGAACCTCTAGCCAGAATCACAGTGCAGCAGAACAATACGCTGGATTCGGTATTTATTACATAACATAGCTTGCATAACCTCTAAGACTGTCAGCAAAAGAGTGTGTCAAAGCTATGTGTATCACATCAGACATTTCTTTGTGTCCTTTTATCAGAGAGTTTGTGAGTTTGTAAACAACATACTATTTCTGTTAAAACAAAAGAGTAATGTACAAGACCTTACGCTTTCCTGTGCGTATCTCAAGCATTACTGGCTAAATAATTACTGAAGCGAAAAATATATTCAAACAAATTTTCCGGCCTCTGGCTTTGTCGATAATTAGACAGAAGTTATTCGTGCTATTTGAACTCATAAACAGAATGTATTCGGCTGATTCTGACAAAATATCACAATGGACGTCAGAGGTCTGTTGTAATATGTAACATTTCTCATCAAATATTGGACCGTCTTTAAAAATTTGCCTCACCTTCAAATTGCGTTTTTCCGAAGCCCGCTAAATTGTACGCCTTAATTTCCCTGTTTTGTACCCAAGTCAAATAAGCTAAATAACATAATTCATTCCAAGGGGTACCGCAACGACACTAATACATTTAAAGTCATGCGTGCCCTAAGTTAGGAAAATAAATAGCCCTAATACGGGCCCCCTGATCAATTAGTTCTTACCATAACACTGCTTAATAAGACACACAAATCTATAACAGACATCTTATTTTAGCATTTTTCTTTTCCCACTGCGCAACAACCCCTAGTGGGCCAGGGCCTCCTCATTATCGAGGCATCACGATCACACTCAGACACACCACACTCGGTAGGACTCCCCTGGACAAGTGATTGGTCCGACGCAGAGACCTATACTTGACAACACATATGTTGGGGCATTTTCAATGTTTTATTGTGCACATTTTATAAGTTTTATGTATGTGCAGTGGTTGGTGTGATAATTGAGTAACACTCAAAAGAGACAGATATCCATGCCCCAGTGGGATTCGAACCTGGAGTTCCACCAAGCAAGCCGCCGCAGACCCATGCCTTAGACCGCGTGGCCACTGGGATCGGAATTCAAGCACTTTCAAATGATAAATTATAAAACAAGCTATGGCTAGAAACGAAAGAAAACCAACGCCCCGCGAATTACACCCGTTTCACTCATCTGAGTGCACGTATTCACCAGTACAGTCGTTAGTTAGGGCATTAGGATTGCATTCTGTCGTAGTTAAACAGAACAAAGCTCAATTTCATAATGCCAGAACCTAACAAGCTTCCTATTATGAACACCCGTGAATATTAGGACTTCACAGGGACCACAAATGAGGCACGCAGAGGTCAACTAATGTAGCCACTTTGTAACAGAAGCAGACATAGACGACAAGAGGTAACATCCAGTTGCATGCAGTAAACACAGCATGTTCAGGAACATTGACCCTCAAGCATCAACATATATTATATTTAAATATTGCAAGGTAAAACCTACATCACAAACACTACCAGAACCAAAATTCATAAAATTATGCACATCCGCACCAAACTTAATCATGAAAACTTCTTTACGAAGCGGCTTAAATTTCAACATTTTGGCAGCACAAAACAAGGCTGTAATGACTGGGGGGAGGCGGTATTAAAGTCGGGCCCATAACTGACTATTTAATTCTAAATTTTAATGTTTTGCTGACTGTGTGTCTCAGTATAATCTTAGTAATTAACCAAATTCATGCAGGAATTCTTGTTTTATTATAAGTTTATTGTATGCCTCTACATGTTTCGAGCACTATGTGCTAAGAGTATGTGATTCTAGTTTACATAACTGCTAAAATATGGACTTGTGTATGTCCTAGATTTGATGAACAGAAAAAAAGTTCTTTTTTAATAATTGCAAACCTAAATTTTCAAAATAGTTTTATTGTTTCTGAAGCAAAATGACACTGCAGTTAATTTCTCCTATAAAGCTAAAATGATCCCGTTACAGGCCCGGTGTGGCTCAGAAGCTGGGTAGAGGTGTAGCTCTACTCTTCCATGACCTCGGCACTAGAAAGGGGGTGAGTGGTCAGCAGCACACCCCGGTCGCACTTTACCCCCGGGAAAGACCCGGTACCCATTTTACAGGAGGCTGGGTCGGCCCCAGAGCCGGTCTGGACTGGCAGAAAATCTCGTCCCCACCGGGATTCGATCCCGGACCGTCCAGCCCGTAGCTCAGTCGCTATACCGACTGAGCTGCCCGGCCACTAATTTCTCCTATACTTATACATATTACATGTTGGACTTTCCTTTGAACAGTGACGAAACAACATAGTCTATGTCCCTCCATCTCTGTGCGTCTCCGCTGATCTTAACCATTCAGTGAAATCTAAATGATGCGCAAACATCAAAGCAAGTGCCGGTATTGCATTCCCTCTCCTAAAAAGGCAGCGTCTTATGGGAGTCATATATTTCCGAAAATGTTCTGTGTTTTGCCCAAAAATAAATGTAACTGTCCCCGACTGTGAATCGCATTACAGCGCAACACAAGAACACTCGTGCAGCGTGAAGTGGCTTCTTGTTTCGTTCAACCTGTCGACACTGAAGTGTTTCGTTGCAAAATTCCGCCTTCTGTAGTGTTCAGTACGTAATTCCACTGTGTTCCCTTAAACGATTCTACTCTATTGCTCGAGGAAAAAAACATGGGAACATCAAGAGGTTCCCACACATCGTCCGACAAAAAATCAATAACAATTGAACCTAAACAGAGCTGCAGGATATTAGGTTCTCCGCACTGTACCCGCTCCTGTAATTTTCAGCACCAAAGCGCCGTGCTCTTTGAAGTATCTATCAAAAACTGACTCCGTCGAGCAGAGGCCTTCTTGACAAGCTTTGCTCCTCAGCTAGTCAAAAAATTCCCTGCTATTGAAAGAACCCAAAGTTTCGTTACCGTGTTCACGAGAGCCCACCATGTTAGATTATCCTGAGCCAGATCAATCCAGTCCACGCTCTTCCAAAGGATTTCTTGAAGACCCATTTCAATATTACCCTCTTATCTAAGCCTAGATTTTCAAAGTGTTCTATTTCCCCCAAGTTTCCCCACCAAAACTCTGTATGCACCTTCCTTTTAACCATACGTGCAAATGCCTCGCTCTATTCTTTATTGGAATATCTGCACAATATTTGATGACAAGTAAAAATCAGGAATTTCTTCTTTGTGTGACTTCCAGAATTACCCTGTTACCTCCTGCCTTTTAGTACCAGATGTCTTAATCAATGGAGAAAACAAAATACATAGTGTCCGTATGATAGATATCCAAGAATAACAATTCGTATCTTGAAACCTGTTCATTATACAGAGTCCGGTTTGAATTGTTAGACGAGATTCTTCGCACAATCCCATAGGAAACCATACCTTGGAGTAAAGTCTGGTGATCTAGGAGTCTAGGCAGTTGGCGCTTCTCTGCCAGTCAATCTGCCAGGCATCATGTGTTAAACGTGACTAGCCACCTAGCCTAACAGTTCGAAAGTAACAACCTTCACCAGCCGAAAGGTCACGTAAGTGATGTTATGTGTATTGTAACACACAACATCGTTAAGCACGTGGACAGAAGCCGATCACCGCCCGGATACATTGCATGCCACCAAGGGTGCTCTGGTACAAACCTGACTTCTGTGTAATGAACAGATACAGAGATATAATTTCCTTTTGTTTTGGGGGTCCGGACAGCCAGTATAAACAATGTTATATCAAAGACTGGAAAAAATCGGTTCCCATAGAAGAGAGGAAGTGCACGAATAGAGCTCAGCTGTACCGGGCAGTGCCGCGGCTTTACCAGCAGCAAATTTTGCGTCTTGCATGTTTACAATTCAAAGAATAAAGCCGGTTAGATTGTATTCGTTGGTTCCGTGTCAACAGAGTTCGTAACAAAGAATTCCTACCATAATTGTCCCGACGTATGTTTCTGCACCACGTTTATCATCCAGAGCTGCGGACGTAGTAGGGAAAGTCATACAATGATTCCTTCTACACTGACTGGTTCAGATACAAGCACACTAAATTCTATTCAGAACGGAATCAAAACGTTTACATATTTTGCATTTCAAACAGGTGTTATTGCACTACTTACACATAAAAGTATTACACAATTTACGCTCCATATACCGGCCATTTATACTGGAAGTGTTTTATGTCACTTTACGTAAGGATAACATATATATTTATTGTGAATATTCCATTCATACAATTACTGAGTTCAGGTAACGAAAACTTACTGACATTTCTAAGGAGAGTGAAATGCGACATGAATATATTTAATGTTTAATACCGACTTGTTTCACAGTGTTTTTATTTATGAATTATTGCTTGGAAATGTTTGGGCCTTACTTCTTGGCCATTTTCACGGAGCTCGTAGTTTTTTCCGATGTGCGCAGCTTGTGTGTTGCAGCTTGTGTTTGTGCAGCTTGTGTGTGTGTGTGTGTGTGTGTGTGTGTGTGCAGCTTGTGTGTGTTCGCAGCTTGTATGTGTATGTGTGTGTGTGTGTAGCTTGTGCGTGTGTGTGCAGCTTGTGTGTGTGTGTGCAGCTTGTGTGTGTGTGTGTGTGTGCAGCTTGTTGTGTGTGCAGCTTGCGTGTGTGTGCAGGTGTGTGCGTGTGTGTGTGTGTGTGTGCAGTTTCTTGTGTGTGCAGCTTGTGTTTGTGCAGCTTGTGTCAACCTTCATAAATCTGCACACATGGGAAATATCATGAGCTTCCTGAAGATGACCAAGAGCGGAGGCCGAAGCATGTTGCAGCAATAATTAATCATTGAAAACATTTGTGCATAAACATTGCGTTAGTATGAAGTCTCATATATGTAACATAGTTGCAGGGAAAATGTATAATATTAAATTTGCAACATCAATATATTAAAAGTACTACGATTCTTTGTACCACCTTCAAAATAAATTAAAACGCAAATACTGAAATGGAATGTTTGATGTCAGAATAAAGTTATCCCTACAGAGGCCATGATGCAGTATGAGAGAAGTGGAGACATACTTCCTCTCAGTCTTAACTTCGGCACTAGATAGAGGTGAGTGGCCAGCCTCAACCCCTGGCCTCTCTCCTCCCAGAGGAAGAGATACTGGTGTTTATTGAAAGAGGTTGGGTGGGCCCCAGAACCACCGGGACGTTTTGAAAAAGGGACGGTTCTTTTGCTGCTGCCAGGATGGAAGCGTCATGTCAATGTATTCAAATAGAGTGTGACGTCATACTCAAAATAATTGGTTCATATAAAAATATTACATGATTAACTATCTTTATTACTAGCCATGGTTTTATGATATTCTGCACACATAAACCACATTACTACCAAGCTGCAAAATCATAAACCGAACACGTCTCCTAACGTAATTTTATACTGTTTCGGCACGGTAACTTCGTCACAAAACTTCGTATAACCTATGTGCTTTACAAGTACGACTTATAGCTATCCACACAAGGCTCCATTGCACAGCAGTCTGTATATAACGGCTAACATTAATTGAATCAAGTTTTCCTAATTTATTGATAATATTAGAGCGTTACTAGGTCAGTAAAAGCTAAAGATGAAGTTCTACCTGTGCTTAATTAAGCACAAAACTACGACCGTACATAGTGGAGTGGGGATATCTCTACGCTTTCTTGTCCACGACGCTAGATAGAGGTAAATGCTCAGCGTCACGCCACTGCCACATTATCCTTATGTTTCCCAGTATCCACTAAACTGGAAGCTGGGTGGGTCTCGGAGCCTCTCTGGACGTTCTGGAAGAGGAATCTCTTGTTCCTGCCCGGAATATAAGTCCGATCCCCTGTCGTCACATCGGTGGCTTTTTCGTTACAGTGACTGGCTGCCTGTCCCTACTCCAACAGTAAATAAGTTTGTTCCATAGAGCTGTGTACATTTAACCTTCCCTTGTCCCCTCTCCTATAAGCCTATTCATAATTTTCGTGGCCTGTACTAATCCTGTTTGTATAAGTACAGGCAAAGTAGTTTGCTGTACAACAATTCTGACACATTGCCTAATATTTCATTACTTAGCTGCACAAGTAGATTGCACTTGCAAGTAGCCAAAATGAACTGCTGCGTAAATATGTACTCGCGAAAAATTTTTATCCGTAAAATTAACTACGGGAATCAGTGAAGAGAAGAGAATCTGACGCGCTGTGAAAGGGCTACAAAGTTAAAGATGTTTTTATTCGGTTTACAATGTGACAGGGGACGGTACATGTTTCTGATTTAGATGTACTACCAACAATGAAAAAGAATTCCCTAAAGGCTACAAACACTACAGTTTCTCTGACAAAACCAAACTCAGACCCTCAGCTGCATAAAAGCATAAACAGCTGTAACATGAGTAAGTTTATTCATATATGCACGTATATATATATATATATATATATATAAATTTTTTTTTCTAAAATACAATTTCGCAGACTGCTGGGTGACGGCCGTGTATGGAACACGATGAACGCGGGATGTGAAGCGTTAATCAAAGTCCATCCACCCGCCCCCACAAACCCCCCCCCCCAAGGCACAAAAACTCTCATTTTATTTTCTGTTGTTGCAAGAGTAGCGCATCCACGAGAACTGAAGCATATATCGGCACTTGCTGATATATCACCATGTTTCGAAGTGGCTGGGGTGTGCGTGGATTGTAGCGGAGTTGGCTGTGGTAACAGGCATTTTAGTGGATCAATAAGGCCATCTACTAGCAGGTTTTACATTATAAGCTGAAGAGACAGGACTAAGAGAGGTGCTAATATTTCTCACTACATAAAATGATCATTTTATATACGAAAATCCTCTTTCCTTTTCCTGGTTTATTCTGGCTCAATATTCTTTTGGCTAATACTCCATCACGGAGTCCGTGTAGAAGATATCAGTTTATATGTGCAACTGTTCTTCTTGCAGCTTTCTTTGCAAAGGGTAAATACTTTGCCTTCCTCTCTTTGATAAAGCGGAGAAGACTTTTCTGTCTTAATGTCCTGAAGTATGAAATGTGCCTGTTTAAAACATTCTGTTACTACCGAATGGAAACTAAATTACTTCACTATGATTGCTCTTTACCGATATGACCACTGTTCTAGGAAACACACATATACACAGTGAAAGAAAAATTCCGAGTTCTTGAGTATTAAAACAGACGGTACACACACCAGCCACTGGGCTGTGAAGAATCAAGCTAACAGAATTTCGGAAAGAAATTTCATTTCCTTGGCAGTATCTTTCTCAAGAAGAGGTACTTAGTTAAGTTCTTCAGGGGAGGAACCCGTAAAATGATTTTTCACATCTCGAAAAAAGCGTACATATGAATACGTTCCAGCCAAAGAAGAACTATTTGCGGGGAGTGAAGTTAAATTACTACTCAATTACCACCAAAATAATTTATCTTTAAAGATTTTCTATATATATAACAAAAAAGAAGCGGCAATCGGTACGACGCACGGAGATTAATTCTGCACTGCCAATCGTCGGAAATAATTTCCTGCGATATATCGAAGGACGTTTGACATTTTTCTGCAGTATTGCAAAATATTTGCATATTAACGCCACGATTTCTCGCGGGTTTTCTAACTTTGTTCTGCGGAAGGCTTCCGCAGAACAAAGATAGTATACCGTTTAGAATAATGAATCATAGCTTTTCTTATATTTGTGTGTACTTTTCGCTTTAACACTTCAAATGTCATGCTTTTATTATTTTTACGACAGAAATTGCGAAGTATTCTTCTTGCTGAGTGTTCTTATTGTAAAACCATCCAGATGCACTAATTTCTCAAATTTATTTTGGAATTAAACTCTACGTCTGATATGTGGTTGACCGTGCATCGTAATTCAATATGGATAGGAAACCAACTAGATGTCACTTTGTGTTATCCTTTATTTCTCCTTTACTACGCAGTCGTCAGCTCCTGAAGATGGGTACATGGTTGCCCGAAACATGTTGAGCGACTTGTAAAGAAGAAATAAAGATAACACAAAGTGACATCTAGTTGGTTTCTTATACATACTAAACTCTACATGTTTCGGACAGTTCCTCTGTCCGAAACATGAAGAGTTTCATTCCAAAATAAATTTGAGAAATTAGTGCATCTGGTTGGTTTTTTTTACTAGAATTTGTCACGATGTACGGTCACATGAACGTCAGATTTGCTGAGTGTTGTTTGTATTTGCAACTGAACTGATAAAATTATTTACATAATTATGACGAACACTGTACCATGTTCTTATAAATTCAACTTCACCGGTCAGTTCTGCTTGCAATCCTACGCACTGTGAACTGTGTGTGATGCATGTGGAGCATGCATACACTATAAGGGTAGAATTCTATGATACAAGATGAAAGAAGATGATTCCGAATAACGCTCATTGCTAACAACTGACTTGCGCTATAAAGTCACATCCGCATACAGTTTTATCAATTATTCTCTACTTGTTCACATTCAATAACAAGCAACTTCTGTTAAATCATATACATTAGTATACATGGACCTGCTGAAGTTCACTGACAACAGCACATGTTGACATTTGCAAGTATTATTCAACCTTTTACAGAAAAACAACATTAAACACATTTCGAAATAATTGGTTAAATTATACTGAAATCAAATAAATGTTACTCAAACAGATCTACTGTAAATGAACCAGTCTGATTTGGGCCAAATCTATTGGAGGTCAATTTAAAACTTTTTAGCCTGATTAACTAATGAGCCATGTAGGTGTATAGGGTTAATACCAGAGCTGCACACTCGGTGCTATGTGCAGCTCAGAGGCAGCATTATTTTCAGCTGTCCGCAACAACATACAAAACATCACCTGTTAACGGACAGTGTAAACATGGGTCCACACAGTTTCAAGTTTCTGACATATGAAACAGCAAACACCTGGTGTTCGTCATATTTACTGCCTATGTCCAATTAGCAGTTAAGCCACATCCATGAACACTAAGTCTCATAGTTACAGTGTTATCACACTGAAAATGAAGAGCAGCAACAATATTTGGTTTCTTGGGGAATCCTCCCAATTTCCGCGGTGATTGCTACTTAAGGGGTTTTGTGTAGTTCTCAGTGTAACTTGTCCTTAGACGTTTGAAAAGTGAGGATGGGTCTAGCATTTCATGTCAGTGTATTGTATAGAAGGAACAAGTCCTACTGAACTCTGCATAATGTGACTCAATATTGCATCCGACACGGTTAATTCCTATAACAAACCCGTCAAAACGCAGTACAATCTAACAGCCCTTGACCTAGCAAAGAAATTACCCATATCTTACCCAACAAGTTTAATCACTACCGTGTTCATAAGAGCCCTCCACTGGGTCCCATCTTCAGCCAGGTGAATCCTGCCCACAGCTTCAGTTCCTATTTCTTTAACCGTTTGGCGCAGGAATGATTTTTTTTTAATTTTAGCACACCCTGTATATTAAATGTGAATAATACAGGAACCAAATATGTCAGTATTATGAAACAAAATGCATTTTGAAGAGAAAAGATCGGAGAGAATATACCATGTTTAAAATATTCAGTTCCTATATTTGTTGAATAAATATATAAAATGCAACGTTTAGAGGTTAGCGGTACGGTGCGACCCCTATAGTGGTCGTTAGGCGTCAAACGGTTAATATCCATTGAACATTACTCTTCTTTCATGTCCAGAGTTCAGCAATAGCTTAGTGGATAATCACGTTAAGCCTGAGGACCTGTGTACTTTTACATTAGTCATAAATGAAACAATAAGACATTTACATTTTCAAGTCTACATTTCATAAGGTGTTGAAATACACGTTTGGACAAACCTGCGCAATAACATCTGACCTGAGAAAAACGGCGACAGTAAATGTGTAAAATACGAACACTCGCCAACTTAAGCATTTTCCGGAAAGTAAAAAATTTGAACTAATAACATTATTTGAAAAGAACTCCGTATTTTTCCTTGCGGACATGAAAGAACAATGAGTCTCAGACGGCGGAAGAATACTGATGGGCGATAGCAGAGACGGTTGGGCGGTCATGCTGCCGTCGATTAGTTTACAGTATGTCTGAGTCTGAATTTCAGCTAGACGTCTTTGTTTATACATATAGAGGTTGACCATATGTGGGCCTTCATGAAGTTTGACTTGCGCAAATTTCGACTTGTGGTGGATCTGCCTGAGGGTATTCTTTTTGTCAGGGAGTATCTGTGCACTGTAACTATATAACTACATAGCCAACTAACTATAACTCCGTGCAGCAACTTGTATATAAACGTGTGTGTGTGTGTGTGCGTGCGTGTATATATATACATACACACACACACACATACATATACTAAGGTAATTCAAATTCTATAGGGCCTGGACAGGCTTGGTGGTAAGTTTTTCAGCCCTCTGTAACGGCCGCCTTTAACCCTATAACTAATTTCTGTTAGAGGCTAAGCAGGCCCCAGAGAAAGAGTGCGGCCGGCAATCGAACCCAAGACTTTTCGGCTTGTAACCCAGTACCTCAACCAACTGCGCCACCGCGTGCCCCGTACATTTACATATACATAAAATAATTAAGTTAGGCCTATTTAATACACAATATTTATATAATTCTTCCTTACTACATAAATCTGAACAAACGATTTGGCCGTCTGTCTGTCCTTCCGCCAGCCAGCCCGCTCTCTGTGTTATGGGACTAATATTAATAATAATAATAAAATTACAAAAAAATACCAGTTTGTAAATATTGTTAACAGCCATGAAAGAACTCAGCCAAATATGAACTTAATAATTAAGACAGCAGCAAAGATCACAGAAGAATTAGGTTAACCAAATGAGAAGACTGACGCAAAACAGGATGGAATACAATACACAAAGGCAAGATTGGGAGTCCCCCCAAAAATGGAGAACAAAGTAATGCATGGGCAGTACATTAGAAATATAGAGAGACAGCTTATTAGTGGAGAAGACTCGTTCCTCTGGCTATCGAAAGGAGACCTAAAAGCAGGAACTGAAAGTGAAATAGTGGCAGCACAAGACCAGGCGTAACAAACATAATATTACGCAACAAACATATTGAACACAGAGACAGATAGCAAATGCAGAATTTGCCAACTATTTGATGAGACAATAGACCACATAATACCAGCGTGCACAATACTGGCAAAAAAACATTACATGAAAAGACAAGATAAAGTGTTTGCACACAACTACACTTCAACATATGCAAGGAAACAGAGGTACAATTGGACAAAAACATTGGTATGAACACGTGCCAAAATCAGTAGAAACAAGCCAAGGAGGCAAGGTAATCATATTGTGGAATCAACAAGGACAAACTGACATAACCATCCCCAACAACAAACCAGACATCATAATCCGTGATAATGAAAAAGGAACATGTATGTTAATAGAAGTTGCAATCGCAGGAGACGGAAATGTGATAAAAAAGAAGCAGAGAAGATTCTAAAATATAAGGACCTTACAATAGAAGTTCAGGGTATGTGGAATGTAAAAACAAATGTGACACCAGTAATAATAGGGGCGACTGGGACTATTTCAAAGTCATTAAAAAAATACGTGAGTAACATGCCAGGAAAACATGAAGTCAAGAACTCCAGAAAACAGCCATATTGGGCACTGCACACATACTTCGGAAAGTACTAATGTAAAGATACCAAAGATTCAACACTGCAACTAACGATATAAGCACCATGAATAGTACCAACAGAATAGCTGCAACACTGTATTCCCTAGGGACACAGTTTGTCTCAGGAATATAAGTATAAATATCCCGCATAAAGGAGATGATGATGGTGATAATAATAATAATAATAATGAAAATTTGTCAACAGTAAGGTTGTTCGTTTCAGGAAGGAAATTTTAAACAGTTGATAACATTCCTGCTTGCACTGATGGCACCGGTTTCCAGGACAAACACACCGCTCTGGAAGAATGTATCGTAACTCAAAATTTACGTTTAAGAATAAAACCAAAACCAAACTAGCCTCTTTTCTAGAATACGGGGAAAACATAGATTATTCAGCGCAACATCTCTTGCATGGGCACGCCATTGAATGGTAATAGTGCCATCTAAAGCATTTTCCAAATTCCTACGCTTGCTCCACTACCTACACGATGCCCGGTCTATTTAAAACACGTCATTCTAAACAAACAGTTACAATTCTTAAACAATTTCGTCTTCTTAACACTGTCGTCCAAAGAAAGGTTTGCCTGTTACTTTTTACACTTTTGTCTTCTAGGTTGCTATCCAAAAATTTAAAGATTAAGATATATAGAGCTATAATTTTGCCTGTTCTTTGTATGGGTGCGAAACTTGGTCGCTGACATTGCGGGAGGAAAGGAAGCTGAGGGTGTCTGAGAACATGGTGTTGAGGAGAATATTTGGAAACAGGAGGGACGAGGTAACGGGGGAATGGAGGAGATTGCATAACGAGGAGCTAAATGATTTGTACTCCTCATCCAACATTGTGCGGGTGATAAACTCGAGAAGAATGAGTTGGGCTGGGCATGTGGCGCGTATGGGTGAGGAGAGCGGCGTGTATAGGGTCTTGGTGGGGAAACCGGAGGGAAAGAGACCACTGGGGAGACCTAGGCGTAGATGGGTGGATAATATTAGGATGGATCTCCAGGAGGTGGGATGTGGGTATACGGACTGGATT
>Ga0123352_10008419_pt1 | contig 16052 bp, 10 predicted proteins | sample TergutLab28metaG_FD_89700 | JGI IMG/M metagenome (GOLD analysis project Ga0123352, IMG submission 89700) | Labiotermes labralis P1 segment gut microbial communities from Petit-Saut dam, French Guiana - Lab288 P1 | ecosystem: Host-associated > Arthropoda: Insects > Digestive system > Gut ... | reverse complement strand
TTTTTTTTTTTTATTTTTTTTTTTTTTTTATTTTTTTAACCCCCATATTTTCCCCTTTCATTTTTTTTTTTAAAAAAGGGTAAAAAAAAATTTAAAATTTTTTCCCCCCCCCCCCCCAAAAAAAAAAATACAACTGAGTAATGTATGTCAGGGTGAATTATATTATTGTATTTTATTTGGACTTCATGTAGGATTAAACTAGGATTGAACAAACTCCAGGGTTTGTGTGGGATTTGGTGGCATGTGACAGGCTGCCTCATTGTCAGAACATTCCTTTGCAGGATTTGATTGAGGACTTAAAGAGTGAGGTAGGTGGACATTTTGAAGATGTGATTGTTGCACTGGTGATCCCTCCAGTTGATTACCTCTGTAAACAGCTGCACAAGGCAATGGAAGGAATGGGCACTGATGAACACACACTGATTGAGATTCTGTGTAGCAAGAGCAACAAGGAAGTGGGGGAGATTGTGACTGCCTATGAGAGATGTAAGTGTTTTTTTTAATTAAGTTTGCAGCATTCTTTAGTTAGAGATGGATCATATTAATGAAGTCCCTGTTATTTCAGTGAGAGTCTCACCAACTGCCCAGGCAGGTGTAAGTGACATGTGACAAAATGAGCAGCAGGGGTTCTCATTGTACTGAATATGTGAGCAATAACAGGTGTTCATATTCATAGTCATATAACTTGATTTTGTGTTCCTCCATCATCAGTCATGTGACTACAGCTGTGTCTATATGTAAAACAGCATTCTGTGCTAGCACTGTCTCCACTCATTGCAGAAAGGCATTGACTTATGTACACATGACTGGATTCTCATGATGTCAGTCCAGGTTGACTGTCCAGATGCCAGAGACTTTATATAAATAATTGTATGTGCCAGCAGCAGTTTACAATTGAGGGCAGTCTCCTGGTTGAGACTCCACTGATGGTATATGGCAGCAGTACAAAAACAAAATTAATTAATAAAATATAGCAAAAGACAACTATTAGAATACAAAAGGAATGAGTAAGAATTTTTAATAATTTATTTGTAGCCTATTTACTGTATTTAATAAGGAACAAGGATTACTTTGAGACATCCAGGCGTGCTATAACTGAATATACATAACACTTGTTTCAGTCAGCACAACAGTATATTCTTTATTTCATTATTTCCTAATATATTTTTCAGTTGTGAAGAGCCATTTTCAGGAAGTTCATTAAGTTATAAATTAAATAAATTCATTTTACATTGTCAGTTCTGTAATGATGGGGTCCCACATTGTTATAAGGAAGTGAAATAAAAGTTTAAAATGATGAAATGTGTACATATATTTCAAGATTTTATTGTTTTTTCTCACTTCTCTTTAGTAATGGATTGCATTATTACAGACCTGTCACTTGAAAATTGACATATTTACACATAATTAAATGCAGTGCTTGATGTTTTTTTTAGAACTGTCGCTGTAGCAGGAAATAATTAGACTGTATAATTGTGCTGACTAAAATTTGTATTTTGTGTGTTAAGGAAAGAGAAACTTGTATTTCCTTCTGTTGGCATGTAAGTATTTGTATGAGGGCAGACTGCATGCACATAACTGAGTTAACTTCAATGTTATAAGTCATACCATTTAATATTATCCAGTTTCTAATTCCCTTCTTCCCATAACAAACTTATGAGGTGCAGCGGTATCTGTAATATAATGTGCACTGTCTGTCCTTCATCTTTCTTGTTCTGTGTTCTGGGAAATTGATAATTGTAGCTATACAATTGTGAACATGAGAGTTCTTCAACTTAGGAAGAATAGCGCAGAAATATTGTCAGCTTCGCTGTTACATACTTGGCTGTGAGTCCAAACACAGTTTTATTTTAACATTATATAATGATGTTTCTACAAACAATGGGTTTTAACCCATTGTTTGTAGAAAATCACAACCAACACTTTTGCCAGGATAGGGGGAAATCCATGCAGATAATTCCATTCCTATAATGCTTGGGAAAAACCCGGCACTCTGTTTGGGTGCACTTGCTAGCGTACAGTGTAAACAGTTACTCATTGCAGATTTTTGTGCATGGAGACATGCACGTTAACTGTTTAGCTACTGGTTAGCAGTTGGTAGTGGTCCTGAATGAGGAGATGCAGGAGGGTCTCTCAGACTCCCCCCCCCCCATTATACTACTGCCATTTTTGTGCATCAACCCTTACATTCTGTTTGGTGGTGTCACAGTCACTACACTTTCTAACCTACCATATGGAACTGTATTGTGTATCATGGCCTGTGTGTGCACTTTCCAATACTGATGGTGTTACCACACACCACCTTCAAGTTTTGTAGCATACCACAGCACATTTGTGCACATACCAGTGCTGGCAGTGTTATCACACACTGATTTTGAGTTTCACAGTGTACCACAGCAGATATACATGGTAAGTAAGTAAGTAAGAGTATGATGATGTCTTGGCCACTCTGTATATTCACCTCCTTGCCCCCCTCTTATTGTTGAATGCCTGTCATATAATACCCATAGTCACTATACAGTTCTTATCTATAGATTTGCTGTGTGTTTTCATGTTTTATTCTTGTTATGAAGGTTGTGTAAGTGTATTGAATTCACCATCTTCCCAGCAAGTATTTCTTTCTCCATGGTGCTCTTTCATGTTTTGATGTGATTTCCAAATTTTGCCACTACAGGGAACACTAAACTACACCCTTGTGGTTCTTGTGGGATCCAGATGACACAGACACCCTGACAGTCATGAAACCATAGTTTTGGCTGTGCCATGGCTGTTTAATCAGCCATAGGTTCCCTAAAGTCGTGTAGACCTATATGTATCTGCATGGCATAGAGTTGGGAGATATAGATGGTTATTCACATGGAAAGTCACATTTACATCTGCCCATCCTCTTGCTCCTCAGTGCAGCATTTTCTATTACTTCAGTTGACATCACTACTCTGATACCAGTTACCCCACTGTGCAGTTGTCATGGCAATTTTAACACACATACACAAAAAGTACTTTGTTTCATTTTTCACAGATAAAGAGGTTTCTGATGTATTTACTGGTTTTTGTGTAATTCTTGTGAGTGCAGGTGTGAATATGGCCCACATCTGTTGTATACCTTGCCTAGCTGTACTTCTTAAATGATCCACTTCTCCAGATTTGCACAGTATTAACCTGTGAATATCCATTCTTCTGTTTGTTTTTTTAATCCACCCTCATGTTCAAACTGGATTTTCAGGCATGCTGTCTGGTTGGATTTCTCTCACTGACATGAGGATTGGGAATTCCCATCCATCATATTTGTGGTGGAGTGTTGTATGAGCACTGTGATCCGAGGTGCTGTGGGTCACTTCTGTAATCTTTGCTGATGTTATTACATCCCTTTTCACTGGTGGAAAGATGAATGCCTGGAAAAGGGCTGTGCAGTTCTTTAATGCCCTCTGTACTCAGGAACTGCCAAGCAATTCTGTGCCAAATCTCTGCTTGTATATAGTGTGATCAGATATTTCCTGGACTGAACTTATTTCCCCATTAATCAGCATTGTTCCATTCATAGTAGGGTTTTTTTGGCCTTTTGTAGCAAACCCAGCAATTGTACCACTATTTGAAGCATTTTGTGCAATGCATTATTTGAACACACCAGTTCTGAAAGTTTTTATGAGAGCTCTCTTTTTTTTAAAAAAAAAAAACATTATAGCCTATAATGTTGTTTAAAATAAAATCTGTGACTGCTCACAAATGTATCGAGTGAAAACTTGTAGAACTGGCGTGTTTTAAAGGTTTTACATGAATTGCCTGATGATGATTCCTTGGGAATTGAAACAAGTAGCATTGGAGTTTGTCATTCATTAAACAGAGTTGTGTTTGACTGATGTGTTTTGTTTATGTTTTTATGTGAAGCTGTAGTTATGCTACCTCTGTAAGTTGGTAAAGGTTGCTCTCTCACAACTAATTATAGGCCTATCAGTTGGACTACTTCTGTATTCACGGCTAATGAGCAGATGCTACCTGTTGGTGTGAGTCGATCATGGAAAGTAGGAATACTGTGTGGTTACAACATCATAAGTAAAATATTGACCATCTGGTGAATATGCATTGACTTATCCCAAACTTTTTCCTCACATGGCAGCACCTCATTGCAGTTGTTTTTCACTCAGAGGAAATATGTTCCACCATATGTCAATGCAATATCTTTATAACCCTCCCAGGTAAAACTTGTGGTTGACCACCACTTTCTTTGTAACTTTCTCTAGGTCCATTACTTGTGTGTTATCACAGCACTGTCTTCTCTGCACAGTACCCTAAAGAAGACTGTGTCCCACAAGGATTCTGTCGGAGCATGACTCTATGCAGGGTCCTCAGTTTGATGGTGAACATGGTTGCTCCATCTGACGCACCATCACTGTATATTGCAAACTTCAGCTTCTACTGTAGTTCCTGGGGCACTTATGCAATATATTGCCAGCTTGAGAACACTATAAATTGTAGATCCTGCAGTGTGGGACCTCACACTTCAAAGGGCCCCAGAACATCCACAGTATTAAAATTCTCTTCTTTAGATGGAGGCAGTGTTTTGGATTAAGATGTGGGAGTAACTTTGCAAATAAATACAGGGGGCCTTGATTGTTAACTCGAGGGGGTGGGGGCTGTGGCCAGTCACTTATGCTGGTGTGTGTTGTGCTTGTGATATATGTCACCTGTTCTACTGGTGAGTGAGTGGACCATGTTGTGAAGTCTGAACTGTTGGAAATTAGTTATTGTTGTGAAGCTTGTATCAGATCATTTTCATAATTCGTGCTTCTGGCAACAATTTAATGTTAGTCCTATCTGCCAGTAGGTTATTTAGGTCGAAAATATTAAGGCATTGTAATGAAATTTAAAATCTGAGAGACATGACCATGTGGCACATGGATAATCTGCAAGCTGTGGAAATGTGGTGTATTGCGGTGTAGGTTGTGCATGTATAACTGTTTTACTCTAATCTGAATAATTTGATGTATGTTAGCTGTATGTTGTGTATATGTGTAGAGGTTTTATTTTCTGTAGGACAGTTATTGAATATGTGATCAGCTTGGCTACTACATCAAAGCTGGGCATACCATGTAAAGCACTGACAATTCAAGAAAATACTGAGCATTGTAACATGGTGGATATTACTTCAAATTTGTCCACAAGAAAACTGCTGTGTAACTTGGCATATCTGTTTTCATTTTAAATACAATTACATCAAATCAGGTTCACTGCTGAGCCAGAAAAGATGAAGGCAGGTAAAAATGGGAATGTTGAATTGGTAATTTTGGAAAGTTTCTGGTAAAAATAGGTTCTTTTTAAGCAAGGCATCCCCAATGTGCTTTAAATATACTAGTAAATAAAGCAAGTATAAATTAAGTCTATACACAACTTTGTTTATAATTAATCATCAGCAACATGTTTCAGCCATCTTCAGGTTGAATACAAACTCATGTTAGGAATGTATATTACAGTGCCATGAATGTTATGGCATGTTCAGGCCACTGTAATATAGATTTTGTACCTTGATTTTGTATTCAGCCTGAAGATAGCTTCTATAGCCAATACATGTTGCTGGTGATAAATTATAAACAAAGTTGTATATAGACTTGATTTGTATTTTTTTATTTACTAGTAAAAATGGGTTCTTTATCTACCAGTTGTACAAGTAAAGAACTATGTTGTGTTGTATTCAAAAATATGTCGAAATCACTGAAGAAGGAAATACTTATATTCATATATGGTTTGATGGTGAAAATGTATCATATAGTGTAGAATTTGTATGGAATAATAATAATAATAATAATAATAATAATAATAATGAAATGTGTGCTATGTGGATGCAAAAGGCAGTACAAGTGATTCCGATAGTAATATCATCTATGGGAGTAATTCCAAAGTCACTATCACAAAGTCTAACAAGACTTAACCTGCACCCCAATACATATATACAACTGCAAAAATCTGTAATTCTTAGCACATGTTCAATTGTAAGAAACTTTTTTAAACTACAAATAAGACCACCGAGCCTAATCCTGTTGATTGCTACATCCCAGGATAGGTGAATATTTCCCAGCCAAAACTGTGAAGTGAGAAATTCAACAACAATAATAATAATAATAATATAGTAAATTGTCAGTTTCCATACCAACTGCAGATGAGTGACAGGTACCTCACCTGTTTGATAAGCAGTGCTGGAATGAGGGGGTGAGTGGCCTTGGTGAATAGCATAATTGACCTGTTGGCAAAAATTCAACAAATGGTTATTTAACATAATGGCACTATGTGTTCATGCAATCAGAAGCAAATGATATAAGGCACTAGGTATACAGAGTATACTGTAAGAGATGCAACCCAAAGATAAGGTGTATAAGTACTGAAACAAGAATATAAGGAGCTGCCCTCCCTCTTCCCACCCTTCTCCTGTAATGGACTCTTCCAACATTTGCCAAGTCCTTCATCACAAGTTCACTGCCCTGTTTCAGTTTTGTTGGCTGCCAGTTGTGTGGCAGTTCTGTAACCAGCAACTTTGTTTTTCACAAGCAGGGGTTTGTATATTGGAAGTGTTTTTTTTTTAACAAAGGATAGTTCCATGCACTGCATGCCGGTCCTCTGCATTTGATAAAGATTGGTGATTGGTCCACATTATCTCAAAAACAAATTATGGAACCATTATTCAAATATTTTTACTCAATTTACTGCTGGAAGAGCATAAATGGGATTTTCTGGATTCAACAATTTGAGGTGACCACTCATACTGTGAAAACAACAGCAGCTTTCTTGTGGGACTTCTTCAGTGATCACCTCCATGATCCCCAGACCTTATGCAACCTGACTTCTTTCTTTGGAGATTTCTTAAAGAAAGAGTCTACAGCTGCAACCCAAGAAGTCTGGAGGACCTTAACGTAACACTGAACAGGCTGTTGCTTACCAACTAATTCTTCAGAAAGTTGTGAAAAAAAACTCTGAAAGGGGTGAATGCTCATTTTCAAGAAGGTATAGAACATTTTCAGCATGTTTTAACATCACTATCGTGGGTGTCTTTGAAAAATAAGAATAACACAATTAATGCTTTACAATATCGGGTTGTGTTTTATTTGGTTTACCGTATATTTTAGCCCCACTTACATTGTAAAAGGGAAATTGGTTTGTATTTTATCTGATGAAGCTGTGGGAAATTAAAGTATATAGCTGGGGAATTACTGAACTTGAATGAGGCACAAATTACTTAAGTATTTAACTTCAAAATATTTTTGTTGTCCAAACCATATGATGGAGACAAAATTAAACACATTTAAAGTACCTGTTATTAAATGCCTCTTTCATAGAACACAGGGAATTGTTGAAGCTTAAAATTTCTTAGCAACATAACATTCTGTAAAATTTATGTAACCCAAAACATAATAAAATTGTATTAATTAGTGTCTCTTTCAAATTCCTATTCAATTTCAACATGTGTTTTGCTGTCACAACTAACTACTGTGAACACATACACTTTTCCTTATCTTCTGTTGCGTCTCATCTTTCTTCCCATCATATTCTTTTTTGTGTGGCCAAATAATGGATGTCTGTGGTGTACAAAATATGAAGGTTCTGAAGATTTCACACATTTTTCAGAATAGTTTTTAAGCAAAGGATACAATTTTTATCAGTTTGATAAAAGTTTTTAGAACTTATGTATACGGTCCTTACTGTGTTTGACAACAAGTTTTTGTCACTTCCCACCACTACTACACTATGCGAGTGGTCAACTGAATGGGCTACATTAATACCATAAACAGGCAAGTAGGAAACAAAAACTGATAGTTGCCAGATAAAATCAAAGCCCTATATAATGTAGTCATTTATTTAAGTTTCACTGTTCAGTTTTTGCATATATTGTCTCTGATTGTTGCAGTGTATGATCGCCCATTAGCAGAGCACATGTGTAGTGAAACATCTGGAGACTTCAGGCGCCTTCTTACTCTTATTGTCACTGTAAGCCAGACATTTCAAATATACCAACTTATTGCAGTATATTCTTATTGCATTCTGAGTAACTAGAGCATCAGTCATAAGCCAATGACCATTAGTTGCAGTACATCCACACTGACATTACTACACACGTTTAAGCCATTAGAATGATGTTTTGTCATCAGATGACAAAAATGTTACAAATGCATCATATTGAATCATTTGTCTGTGAGATGATGTGAGAACTGACTGCCTCAAACATTATGTTTGCTGGAACATGGTGTTGGCATCCCCACTCCCCTGGCCCTCCATGTTTTTATGTCTCTTCCTTGTGTGTTTTTCTGCCTGAAGGCTGGGAAGTGTGAGCAAGGTGAGATAAATGGAGTGAGTTTGTAGTAAGATTATATTTATTACCAACTAATTGCATTGGTTGATATATATGAGGCTATTACTCCAACATGTTTCAGCTATTGATCTTAGCCATCTTCAGGGAATACCATTACACAAAAGAAGTACATGGTGCTAAAGAATGCCGTCACCAACATTAAATGGTAAGTAGCACATTATAGAGCAAAACAATTAGAATATTAGTATATGATATTGATGAACAATGTAGGTTAAAATTATACAAGAGTTGTGTTCATTCATATTTGTATTGTTTACATCCAAACGTATTGAAGTGATAATGTGTTCTTCAAGTACTCTGTACTAACTTACTGGTAGATCAGTACAGTGTGTTCACTTAACAACTATACATCTTTGGTGACGTACAGGGTATATTTTATTCATCTAGAGTTGAAGAGCACTTTATCACTGCTGAGTGTTCATATGTAAACACAAATACAAACTAATGCAAGTTCCTGTGGAATTTTAAATTATTTTATTTGTTAATATATTGTAATTGTACTGCTTTGTTTATATACTACTTACCATGTGGTACTGAAGATAGAATACCTTAACACCATATACTTCATTTCTGTAATGGTACTCCCTGAAGATAGCTAAGATTAAGAGCTGAAATGTGTGGGAGTTAAGAGCCTTATATATGTTAACCAGTGCAATTAGTTGGTAATAAATATGATTTCACATGTTTGTCGCATGGGAAATGTAAAAATTCAAATGGGGTTGTTGTGTTTAATTGGTTTCATACTTCCACTTTTTTTTGAGGGATCATGAATGTAGATGTCTAGCACTGCAGGTTCACTTCTTTAACTCCTTTGATGGTATGGTTTCACTGTCACTGTAAGTACCCTTTAATTTACCTGTTCCTTTCTTAGGAATATGATTTGTCATTTTTATAGATATATGAATTTTTTTTTGAAACTGATTGGCAATAATGGTATTAAATTAAGTAACCTACTGACAACCCAAGTGATGGTTCAGTATTTGTGACAAAAATGTTGTATGTATGGAAGTCTGGAGATAAAAGTAAAAATCATCCTAATAAGTCATATGGCCTTTCCATGAAGGTTAGTAACAAACAAGGGTGAGACTGTATGACATATTTAGGAACATTTGCAGTTTCACACCCCCATGGAATATCTGTGGTAATGTAGAAAATTTCAACTCCCCTTGCCCCATCTCTCTCTTTCTCTCAGACAAAATTTAATTATAGTTGAAAGATTATCTGATAAAATGACTAAGCAGTATTGGTTAAACCTGAAGTTGTCCCTGTAAAGGTAAAACTCACTGCATTCTTGGCCCTAGATGGAGGTAAATAATCATTTTTACACTTCACCACTTCACACTCAGAAAAAAAAGCCTAAAACCCAGTCCAGGTATGATGATAAAGAAGAAATTCTGCAATCCTGTTGTGAATCAGACCTCCCAGTCATCTACCAGCAGGTGTACCCATGGGCCAAAGTGTGTGTTTGCAGTGCAGCTGATTTGTGAGCTACTCACAGTAAACAGAGAAGCAATGGTAATGTACTCAATGTATTGACTTGGCTATTAACTGATGGTCTAGCGTTCGATTCCCAGTGGAATAAGAGAGTTTTGTTTTCAACAAAACAGTCAGATTGGCTTTGGGTTCTACCCATTGTTCTCTCACTGGGTGCCAGGGCTCTTTCGCCAGAAGGTAAGGCAGCTGGTGCATGAAGCTGACCACTTCCCTCTGTCTGCTGCTGAAGTTAGGAACAATTGGAGCTATACCTTTACTTTACCTATATGCCTTCATAATATACACAGGGACAACTTTACATTTAGTAGACCTGTGACTTTGCTTATGTTAAGTAAAGTGCAGTTATTCTCTGTGATGAAAATTCAAGTTCATGGTATGGCTATGCAGAATTCAAAATGGTGAAGAATCAATTTGTAGGTGTCATTGTAAACTATTGTCACTCATTTCTAGTCATACTTTCAGCTAATGCTGACACTTAAATTTTGAGTGGTTGGTAGTGTTGAGTAAATGATAGCGTGATTGTTTTCAATAAAGTAACCTCTTTGCTGTTTGATATTACTATGTTGGACATATATGTTTTCTTGTGTGTTTTCAATGTGCAAAATATTACTGGAGACTTTAGATTTCAATTTTGATAACCATGAAGGATGCCAGGCTGTGTAATGTGGAAACAATTTCCTATTGTTTTGGACGAATGTTGTGCCTCCATCTTCAGATTCACCCTGAAGATGGAGGCTATGGACTATGTGGTGTCACACCAAAAAGATGGTATTCTTCAGTATTATTCCAAATGTTTTTGTTTCTCTCAGCAGGTGACTGGTTGTCCTGGTATGTTATTGTTACATCCATTGTATTGTGTGTGTTTGTGCATGTGCAATTGTGTGAATTTGTCTGTAACAACTTTTGGACAGGTTAAGAAAGTGTCATATAAGATAGTGTAAACAATATACCACCTTCATATGTCTCTGCTATCATTAATATCAAGAAGGTTTCTGTGTGAATTTAAGTGGCAGGTGCAGCCGTAGTGCCGTTCAATGCAGTATAGAGGTTTAACATAGCTCTATATATGATAAGGGCATGGCTATAGGACCAACGAATTTGGAGCTTTGGAAGTTTTGAAGTTGATATCTTCTGTACAAGTATGGTTCCTAATTCTTCAGACCGTCTTGCATTCAGAGACACTAGCCTTGGCAAGTGTAGTATGCAACATGAGACGTGAAAATTTAAGGGTTTTGGGATGTTATATCAGGTAGATTGGTACATAGTTAACCAATATGATAAAGGATTGTAGGTAGCACATTCATCTACAGGGTCCTCTTAGACTGCATGAACCTGAAGATGAAGGCATTACAGTCCTTTGAAATACCAATGACTGTACCATTTGACACAGCAGAACACCCCATAAGACTAACAGCACTGCTTTGAGAATAAAAAATTTCAGTGGTAGATGTGTTGAGGTTGCCCATTACAACTGAGGACAGTAATGAGAATAATGAGGATATGTACTGTTTCACTGTCTGTCTGCTCAGAACTGTATGGTGCTATGTGTAAGTCATATTTGGACGTGATGTAAAGTAACAGTAAGGTGAGTGTTAATTTTATACTTGTCTTTGTATTTGATAACCATTCAGGTTTTCAGCTTCTTCTCTTGAGATGCTGGAGCCCAATTCAGACCTTGACTGCTTCAGTTCTGCTTCTGCAATGGTTTCTGTCTAGCGCTTTGTTCTTCCTGCCCTTCTTCCTGCCCTTGATTTGCAGGATTTGTTCACCCCAAGGGGCAGTATGAAAGTACTGCCTCCTTTCTCTCTCTCTCTGTCAGATACTGTAACTTTAGTTGTGATGAAACTTGTGTATATCATGGGTACATCCTTTACAAAGTCGAGATTATTTTTCCATAAAGTCTCCTGCATTATCAGCAAACTTTTTTTTGCCTTTGCTTGAGGCACTAAATTGGTTGTGTAAAACTCATAGCTGAAGAGTCAGAGCTCTTTACACATGCTGTATTTCATCTCTTTGTCATTCCACAAGATGGCGTTGTTGGAGTCAATCCTTTAGAGGACCAAAAAGATGGAAGTAAGAGTGTGCTAAATCGGGTTTGTAGGAAGGGTGAGGGAGAACAGACCACTTCATTGTTGCAGTTGCCTTCCTTGTGCACAGACTGTTGTGCCATATGGGATTGTCATGCAGAATGAGGACTTGATTTGTCTTCCTGTACGGTCAAACCCTTAAAATTCATTGTTTTAACTTCTTTAATGTATCCACTTATCACTGGCACCTGTGTCTAAGGATCATCCTGAATAAGTGCATCAGCCTTGTCTTTGGTCTTTGTTATCGCTACTGTGGCTGGTTGGCTGCTGCAGGGCCTGTCACCAGTTTCATTTTCACTGCTCTTAAAATGTTGGACCCAATGTCTGAGCTGATATCTGTGGCATCCTCAACAAATGCACTTCGCAGATGTCTATGAATCCATTGGACTGGAGCCTGCTGCACTAAGAAATACAGTCACCACTCTCTGCCTAGTACATAGCTACATGACATCTGCAGTTTTACAGTCATTATCCAGTGGGCAAGGCAAGAAACTACCCAACACCACATTTAAAAAAATAGGAGGCATTACTTTCTTACCAACCTCATTTCAATGTTTTCCACTGCCAAGAAATAGCTTATTTCAACTGACACTCTTGTAGACTTTGCTGCTGGGATCATTGATTATGTAGTGGATGTAAATCATAAATCAGAATGGAAATTTTGTACATGGTAGTGGTAAAAAACTTTGTGGTTTAATCTCTAAACTCTCTGGTGAGGAATCTGCTTGGAATATTCCCTGTGAAGGTGAAATTGCACTGACTGAATACTGTGTGTTTTCAATGTATATTGGCAATGTTGCTGTAACAGAGCACTGGGATTCTTCCAAGAGTCATAATCTTGGATGATCTTTTTGAGTGAGTAATGTGGGGCTTAGGCACAAACTGAAAGAATTTAAGTGGTGCTGATCACTTTGTGAACTTTTTGTACCTTTAGTTTACTTTTGAATAATTTTCCTATGATTGTGCTTTAGTCAACGAAAAGAGGTTGCTGTGTGGTTGTAGAAAAGTATTTTACGGTGGATATCATGCTTTTTGCTTTCATTGAACTCGAGATTATGTGTTGGAACAATTTATATTCTGTAGTGAAAATTATGGCAGAAAGAATAAGGTGATTTTATTCTGCATTTTGTTGTAAGTCACCAGATCAAAACAATAGTAACCCACTCCAACACAACTCTTGTTGATAAAACAAATTGCTTTCTTTTAATAACATAGGTGCATGTTTTGGCATATAATAAAGCTGTCATCAAGCCATTTTGATAAGGAGTTAAAGAAAATATTACAAAATTTACAATTTTCTAAAAAAGTTTATTGAAATCTCAAACTCAACTTTGTGTTGCAGAAAAATGTTATCTTCAGAGTAGCTATAAAAGTATAATTATGAATTGTACTGGATTTATAGTATGTTGTTCACTGTGTATGTTGGATTAGGTTGTAGCTGACTGTCCTAAAGCAAATTTTATCAATTCGAAAAGCTTGAAATTTTCTTCTTACAACTTGTGCAAATTATTATTAATGAATTATTTCTTCATTCTTTTCTGTTAAAACTTGGTGTAGTTTTGGTATGCAGTTGCGAAAGCATGCTGTCACAATATCTAAGTTCTTTTCTGAGATTAGTAGAAGACGAGATGTGGCTCAGTTGAATGCTTGAGCTATTTTTGAAAAGCAGAGTATGTGGAAAATGAAACCAAGTTTTCTGATTCATTGAAATATCTTTTTTGCTTGTGTGCATACCTGAGATTATATGAGAATAGAATATAATACAATGCAATATGATAAAATATACATAATATATGTTTTTGGCTTTGTGAGGATAGTATTTTTCAGAAGCATGATTTTAAGGTTAGAGATCTCAATGCCCTTTTTAAGAAAATAAATTGTATAACACTTCCCTTTGTGTGTTTTTTACAATAGTCTGACAATGCCTTGTTAAAGCCAAAACATGTGTATGTGTTGTGAAACAAAGGGATTTGTTTCATCAATAAAGAGTTGTGTTGAAATGGATTGCTGTCATTTGTGATCTTAGGTAGTAAACACTATGGAATGTCTCACATTTAAATTGGAAGTTTCATTGGAGAGGAACAGGAATGTTAAATTTTGCTGACTGGAGAATAATTATATTGTGATTTCCCTGGATACATAAAGTCAGATGCAATTGTTGCATTATAATCACATTAGGGTTTTAATGTGTACGCCTGAATTCCATCTTCCCTTCTAAAAACCAGTTTTTTATGCTTGACTTCTTTCATCACTTGGCTTACAACCAGTACCATTGTAGTGACAGCTTTTTGCATGTATGTGACTTGAGAATGCTGCATGGACAGTAAAGGGCACAAGCCATGTTCTGTTAGATTTTCAGTCTCATCTTGCTTCTAGGGAGTGCGGAATGATTATGCTGTGGACCCCAGCAGGGCAAAAGAACTGGCAGAGCAGTTGCACGCAGCAGGTACTCTCACACTGTTACTCTGAATGGTGGTAACCTTGTACAGTACAGCCCTACTGAAAGTAAAACCTGTATTACCAAGACTTTCAACATATTTATATGACCATACCTGCTTGATTTCCGTGGCTACATAAAAATTACAGCTAACTTTTGAAAATAGGGCAATGTAGAGTTTTGCCTTTGTGTCTCATCAGCTCTTGTAAATAATTTAATGTGATAGTAACATAGCAATGTTATGAATGCACTGTAGTACAAAGTATAATAAATTACTGGACTGTAATTAGATATGGGTAACAAAAAGTAATGTTATGAATTACAGCAATAAAATGTTTAATTTACATAAACAGTTCATAACAATTATATCACAATGCATGGAGTAAAAAAGTAAGAAAAAAAGTAATGCCTACAGTCAAAAGACTTACAGTCCTGAATTATGTTTTGTTTGGTCCATAATTGCCAATGGATATTCAGTCTTTGTGCACAGAAACTTTCATTGGAGGACAGTGAAAGTGACAGAATTGTAGGACTGTCTGGAAAAGGTCAGTGAGTCATTTCTTTAGGTAATTGTAGAGCTGTTCACTATGGCATTCAGTCTGCACAATGTGTATGAAAGACTAGATTCCATCAATGCAACTTTTGTTTGATGTACTGTATGTTTTAGTAAATTATTATGCAGGCAACATATTTTGACCACTCTTGGTTATCTTCAGGCCATCTGTCATCATAAAAAGTGAAAAGTATAATTGAATTCAATGTGTTAAATAATTGAGATCCGTTTTTACGTTTAATATGATACGTGCTATTTATTGGTTTTGCTAGAGTCAGTAATTTTTCCATGGTCTGGTATGAATCGTGGTATTACTTTTCAAAACATGGTTCAACCACTGTAGATTCTGGTACTATCAGGAAGAGACAGGGAAAAGATGTAATATATGCATCATACTTATATGCATCAAATGTGTATGAATTGGAATATTTTTACATTAAATTTCCTACTAAATACTGATTACAAATATGGGTAGACAACAAAACAGACTGTGTGCCACACATCACCAAACCATAAAATGTTCATGATGATATAATATACTAAGCAATGTTGTTGCTAATAAGTATTTTAAAAATCACAAACATTCTGTCATATTTTAATAATTACAGGCTATAGTGAAAATGATAAGCAGCATGTACTATATGTAAAATTAACATCTCAGTTATATAACACAATGAATGCAATTGTATTTTTACTTTTATGATGGTAGAGGGCCTGAAGGTGACCAAGAGGAGTCAACAAATGTTGCCTGATTTGTAATTTACAGAACATACTTAAAACCAAAGTTGCATTGACAGTATCTGTTCCTTTATAGCTCTGTGTCTCACAACAGGATGCTGGACATAAAATTTACACAGTGTGCAGTGTAGGTGCATTACACTTTCAGGTTCAGAGTTTATTATGGTATTTTCTCCTGTCCAAAACATTAAAGGGGTACATGGTGGCTCACTTGCTTGAGGCACTGCAATTCGAGCTGGTAGGTTCCATTCCTGATGGCATCATAGGGATTTTTCATTGACTTAATCCTTTTAGTCAAATATTGGCCCTGGAATCCACTTGGCCTCTTAACAGAAATCAGTACCAGGGATATTTCTGTGGGGGGGGGGGGGGGAAAAAATTCCCAGTCAA
>Ga0123352_10008415_pt1:0-15000 | contig 16057 bp, 11 predicted proteins | sample TergutLab28metaG_FD_89700 | JGI IMG/M metagenome (GOLD analysis project Ga0123352, IMG submission 89700) | Labiotermes labralis P1 segment gut microbial communities from Petit-Saut dam, French Guiana - Lab288 P1 | ecosystem: Host-associated > Arthropoda: Insects > Digestive system > Gut... | reverse complement strand
AGGGTTATCAAACCGCACTGCAGTTGCCGCAGCGGACCGAGCCAAACGGAATACAGTGTAGAATATGGCCCTTGCTTTCTTCCAGCCGTATTTTTTAAATTAATGGTGCGGATATTTCCATTTCGTTTGACGGAGGGAGGGGGGAGGGGGGGTTGCCTGCGAAGAGACAACGGTAAACTGCGCATATCCGTACCAACAATGAGAGCGTGTGTGGTACCGATTGTTCTAAGTGACAGAAGGTGTTATGTAGATGTGCTGCAAACCGGGCTGTCTGGTCTGTAATATGCGTAATGAGTCGATCGATTGGTGGAATTATAAGGGCGTGAATGCGGGACGTAAACTGGACACCGTCTTTGTACTGAACATGTTCCTGATGTGTCGCAAGAATTTGGCGCTCCTGCATGAGATTAACGTTTCCCCATTTAATCCTAACATGTGACGTAATAGAACGTACAGTTTGTGAACTGAAGTGGGTCAGGTACGGTGATGGCTTTGGTATTGGATCTGGGGAGGGGGGAGGGGGGTGGTTTTGAAGTGATAGTTCATTGTCGCAACATTTCGCATAGTGAAACCGAACACTTTGTTATTTTCGGGCGACCAAACTGTCGTTTTTACTCAGATGAAAACTGGCGGTTGTACATCAGGCAGCAAAAAGGATTGGCGTGGAAATTCGCCCCCAAAACACCGTAATAATGGCGGTTGTAGGCATGGAGCTAATGAATAGTGAACGTGGTTGATAATGAGTATTGGAGCCGGTAAACGTTTCAAAAGCATTCGTTTTGTAAGTACTGGAACATTGAACTGTCAATCTGGAACCTGATTTGTTGGAAGGAAAGCAAAATCGTGCAGAACATTAGGTCTTTCGTCTTAGTGGCATTGAAATTTGGACACGAACTAAACGTGGCGAATGATTCTGCTAGGTGTAGGCGTGATATTTTTGCGAAGAAAGACAGCTGTGCTGCGAAAGAAATGAGGATATTTTGTCAAGCATTAATGTAACACAGTCTCAGGGCACGCCGGAGTGCACATGGGGAGTAGAGTCATAGCTCCACGCATTCTTAACTTCGGCACTGGATGGAGGGGAGTGGTTGGTTTCACGCCCATAACGCTCTGCTGCCGGGGAAGGAATCCATGGTACTCACTGAATAGGAGGCTAGTTGGGCCCCAAGACCAGGCCGGACGCTTGTGAGAAAAGCCATTGTTCACGTGTAAGATATTTAAAAAATGTCGAGGTTGTTAATTAAAACCCACGTGTTAGGCCTACAACGGAAACAGGATGGTGATGCTTCAGAAGAAGGTCGACTGACAATGGGCGATAATGATGGCACACTACAGTTGCATGTACCCTGGACATATCTCAAGGACATGTAATAGAGAAACGATGATACGACACGTGCGAACGTGGTCACACTGGGCAACAAAATTGAGTGGTGGCGGCGGGCGGGCGTTTAATTTTGGGTCAGAAATGTCTTAAATCAAGACGCGTGGGAGGGGTGCTGCGGATTCTGTAGAAAGAGAACTGAGTACGTGAGTATAGACATGCGTACGTGCACACACACATATCAATTTTTAATGATTTTCATTGATCGATTAACAACTTGAAGCACGGATTTCATGGTATAAATTTTTGACAAGGTTGGAATGTAGTAGCCCTAGACAAAGTTGCCATCGGCGATCTTTGAATAATACCGGCAATGTACGTGTAACGTGACGTGGCGCGTTAGCGAAATTTTTATACCTTTCCGGCTGCCCTTACAGTGCGATGCCATTTCATTCGAAGAGGACGCTTGTATGTCGATTAAATGTCGCCGGCAACAACCAAACGTATTTATGTCGTCACGAAAATGCCCGATATTTTGGCCCGATTTGAACCAAATTTGGATTTTGTCGACAAATTTTCATAAACGTCTCCAGCATCAAATTTGACGGAAATACATCCAGTGGGAGCCGGCGCTGATACGTAGCGAAAGACGGACAGACAGTCGGACGGACATGACAAAGCTAGTAGGGCGCTTTTCGCGACTGTGTGAGCGAACCTAAAAATGGAAATAGTGAAATGCAGATGAGTAAGTGGCTACCATGTGGAACGTGTATGGGCCAAACGGAGAAGGCGTTATGAAAACAGGGTTTTGTTATGAACCGGTGACTGAAAATCAGAATTGTGCGACGACTCCTGTATCGAGTTTCAACAGTATGTGAAATGGTTTGTGAGATACGTGGAGAAGGCCACATATAGCGTAAATTTTATTGTTAACCAGCATGTTTTAAAATTGAAACGTCCTAACGTACTTCAAGACAGGTACATCATACCTAATTTCAATAAACGGTGTGTGTGTGTGGGGGGGGGGGTGGTATTTGGGAAGCGTCTGTACGTGGCCTGTACAGCAGTATTCCGTACGGAAAATCGAAGTTAACCGTGCAATTTTTGTAGAAGTCCTGCCTACCTCCCATGCTGAATTTCAGTAAAATCTGTAAAGTGGTTTATCGGATACGCGGTAGTTCTAAGTCGTGTGTAAAACTAGACTTAATTATGGCTCAAATTCGGAACTGCCCAGGAATTTTTAATGTCAACTTTTAGGCAACTTCGCATAGTTGCCTGGACGGATTTCTCTGAAATTTGAAACGGGGGACTTTTCATGAAAACATGTCAGTAAGATTTAAATTTGGTTGAAATTGGGCAAAAATATAAGTCAATTGTTTTATGACTACCAAAGAACGTTTTGTTGCTGCCGGGGACATTAAATCGCCGTAGAAGTGAAATGATGCCAGGCTGTTAGAATAGCCGAGGAGGTGTTAACATTACGTGAGCACGCCACGTGGCCTGTCTTGTTTTTAGATAAATTTCGTCGGATGGCAGGCGTAGCTGGCAGCCGATTACTGGGATATTATTGGAAGTGGGTACCTTCATAATGTGATTTACAGCCTGGCATTTACACTCAACATTCAGGCGTTGGAAATAAGTTAAAACGGGGGAGAGAAACGAGTCTTTATTTTGCAAATACACGGTGCGGCAAGCAAGTAACGAAGTTCAATAAAACCATGCGGCATGTGTATGGCGCGGCGTCAGGCTTGCTGTGCAGGCATTGACGCGTGACCTTCGTAGTCGGCAGGCCCTGACCAGACGGTACTGCGTTTATGTTTCGTATGGCTGTTCTTTGTTATCGTGTTTTGCAGCGCTGGCGAAGTCTCAAAATGGACCTGGTTAGTAGTATCGGATTTTGTGTGTGTAAAGCCGGGGAAAATCCCCACTGAAGCACGTGAAGTGTTGAGATCTTAGCTTTTCTAGGATGTTAATGCAGGATTCATTCTTAGTTAGAGACGTCTCGGGACCATTCCCATGTATTCGGCTCAATTTAAAATTGATTGAGCGCAGAATAACTTTTTTCTCCCACATTTGAAATGTCCATTTTGTTGCGCCTTGCATTCTGCATTTCGGAGCGGCCGCACAACCCGCCCCGTCCCCCGCCCCTCTGCACCATTGCCTACTGAAACGTTTCTTAGCGAGAATGAAGGACGTGTGGCCAGATTTGGAATATTGGCGACTTTAGTATTACCATGCACCTGATCTCACAGCGATAAATGCAAGTACTTTTCTAGCCAAACGAGGTTACAGCACTCAGTCATCCTATCCTTCATATTCCCCTAGCAGTACCAGAATTTTTATCTGATTTCCAGGTTTCAATTCGAATTGAAATGAAAATTGAAAGGTCGCCGATTTGACGCGGTCGTTGACATTTGGAAGAACATGACGGCAGGTTTGACTATCATCGCTGCTTACGAGTTGGCCAGGTGTTTCCGAAGCTGTACGAACTTTGTTAACGAAGGTATGTGGTTTCGCAGGGACTGTTGTGAGGGAAGTGACCAACAAACATATCTCTGTGTGCATCGATTTTATTATATTTCAGTTTCATGAAGCACTTTCTGCACGGTGTACGAGTTAATCAGCTTCGTGGAGGTCTGTTGTTAGGCGCGTTCGCAAAATTGCGAAAAGCGACTGTTAGCTTAGTTGTGTCTTGTCTGCGTGTCCGTCCGCATTGAACAACTCGGCCATTCTTGGGGATGCATACGTTTGACAAGCTATACGCCTATGTTGCATGCGGGATCTCGCGTTTTACAGCTGCTGTTACCGACCTCTTACGCAATGAAGAAATACATGACTAATGCTAGTCTGGAAGGAAAGACGGCAACAAAGATGGCTGATTTTGCAACGTAAATATTCACGTCAGAAGCATTGATTGCCAGTGGCCATACATAGTGAGTAAAAGTTGCTGTCCACCCATGCGAAATACGGTCAAACGGCCTCATTCGCAGTGTTAAGGTTACAATCGCCCGTTTCTTAGTACTACTGGCTTGTAACGCAAGTGCGAGAAATGTGCTGGGTCTCTGAGCATGCCCGTCGTCTACTGCCGTACACAGTGACTTGGCTGTCACTCCGCCCTGCTCAACGGCATTGCGTTCTGTGGAGTCGTGAGTAATGGACAACGTGCTTCCAAGCTTTCCTTCTTAATTTACACGTGGGGACATAAACATCAATTCTTGTGAATGTAAAACGGAATTGTGTGTTTTTTTGAATGTCTGCTGACGTTTTGTGTTTGAGATAACGAAATTTATTTAAGAAAGGACCTTCCTTGCCGAAATATTCAGGCTGTGACCATGTGGGCCAGCCCCATGATCCACGTAGGTCATTCTGAACAGTTTAAGCAAAGGAGTTTGGGGGGGAGGGGCTGGGAGAGAGAAAATAAATAATATTTCGTACCCTTTATGCCCATGATAACGCATATTCACCTACTGAAGCGCCATAAGTATTTGTTAGCTGATAAGATGTAGTGAAAGACGTTTCTTTTACCGATATAAAAAAGACACGAATTCAAATCAGTAGGGCCAGTATTTCGAAGGGACATAATTGGTGCACGTTATGAAAATTGTTCAGGTATAAGGTAAATGTTGCCTCTGTGCATAGGTATTGTACCATGATGGCGTAGGAAGAGAAAGGAGGTCAAGCCCTGATGATTCTTGACTTAGCCGTCAGATTAATTAAGTGCCGAACTAAACGCTGTGCCCGAACTGCGCGCTATGTCCAATTTATCTCATTAGACTGCCGATTTACACAGGAAAGGGGCTGGGTTGGACACAGGTTTCGGTATGGGTGTGATGAGGAAAGAAATCCTGGACCCTGTAAAGACTGGAACACCTGCACGCAGTAATATGGAACTCTGTAGAAATGTTTAAAGTCAAGTCCGTTTATTCGGTTGTGATGGCGCTGGCTTTATAAGGCGCGATCGCAGAATTGAGAAATGCCACTATAGCTTCGTCATGTCTGTCCGTCCTTCCGTCAGCTCACATGGAACAACTCAGCTCCCAGTTGACGGATTTTCATGAAGTTTGATATGTGTTTTATGAAAGTCTTTCGAGAAAATTCAAGTTTCATTAAAATTTGGCTAAAATGATGGGTTCTTTACATGAAGTCCTGTCTGCTTTTTTGATCATATCTATGGGTTAATTGTCCTAGAATAAGATTTGTTTCAGATAAGAATTGTAGAGAAAATCAAAAGAATCATTTTATATTCGTTATCTCCCCCCCCCCCCGAAAATCATGCAATTTAGATAATGTGGCAAAATATGGTAGAGCCAGACAGACCGCACAATACAGCACGCCGCATGCACATTGCATGCTGGATAACTAAGGCTGCACACGCATGCAGAGTATGTAATGCTTACTGGTTTTCCACGGCAACAGTGGTTACGCGAAAGCACCTGAGTGTGACGTTTATACGTATTTTGCCTGTCTTGTTGGAACCCCCAGCAGTTCTTTTGCCACTTATGTATAAGCACTACATCTTATACAGGGTGTTTCAGGAGGAATAGTAAATATTTTAGGAGGTGGTAGTATGGACTGTTTCGAGTAAATAATTTCATATAAACATGTGTCCAATTTTCAGTGGGTGTGGAGATACAGCTGTTCGAATGTTACGCATAATAAGCCTTACAAAAGGTATGAGGGAAAGACAAATGACGTATTGATTGCATTTTTTGTTATGTAAATGATCTCAATAAATTGCAGCAGTTCAAAGTAAGTGTTCAAAAATCGCATCATCGACTTCAATGCACTTTTCAACCCTCTTGGCAATAGTACGTGTAGCTCTCCTGAGGTCGTCTTGGCGTTCTTGCTTTATGAGGGCAGCACTATTCATAATGCAAGCGACCAATTCGTCTCTTGTGTTTACTTTTTCTTTGTAGACTTCATTTTTCATTCATCCCCACAGACAAAAATCTAATCTGTACGCGCCAACTTCAAACAGCTGTATCTTCATACCCACTGAAAATTGGACACATGTTTATATGAACTTATTTAATCGGAATAGTCCATACTACCACCTCCTAAAATATGTACTATTCATGTGCAGTGACGTCTGTTTCGTTATGTTCGCAGGATAATTACTTTATTTTATACCAGCTTGCTATATGGATGAAATGTAGATGTTCCATTGAGTTACTGATTCCAGATGTGTACTGTTATTATTGCTGGAAGTTATTTTGGGCAATGATGTAATACCGCTCGATTTTGACGAGTGATTTGCTTGTATTTGAAGAGAGGTCAACGTTTTTCTGTGCAACGTGTCACAATTTGATTTCAGATTTAGGATCTTAGGAAACTACCTACGGAGAAGAATGTTGACCATTGAGAGAAAAATTAACAGGAAATGTGAAACGAATACAAAAATTTAGTTGGAATATCTGGGGGAACGTGACCACATTGCAAACATTGGTGTAAGTGGGAGAATACGGATTTTCGATAATTTGAGTGTGAAGGAATGGACTGGACTCAACCGTCTCAGGCCGTCCCATGACAGGACTTAGTGAACATGATAGTGATCGTTCGCGGCGTCCGAAAGTGGCGAACGTCTTGTTGAGCTGTGCATCTCCACGGACTTAACTTAATGGGGGATTTGGGGATCTACGTTGTCCTCGTGGGATTAAGCAACGACAGTAGCACCATCACTGTCGCGTTCAGACACTTCGCGACATAACGCAATGTCGCGGTGTGCGGGGTACGTCTCACGCAATTTTTTAAAAAGTGCAAGATAAAGTTGGGAATAATAACACTTTAGAAGGGCGCGCCAAAAATGTCCTTGCAGGAATTAAAGCGCAGTGAGATGAAAAGTGGCGGAAGAATACTGGTGGGATATAACAAAGGCGGCGAGGCGGTCATGCTGCGGCCGATCAGGTTCCAGTGTGTTGGAGCCTGGGTGTCAGCTGGACTCACTTGTATGTGCACATACAGTTGACCATACTCTGACTTACTCAAAATTCGACTTGTGCCGGACCTCCTGGAATGCAGGTACCCCGCTAGTCAGGAAGTGTAGTGCAGTCCCTGCCCGCAACGATGGCTCTGGCGATCATGCCAGGTGTAATGTACTGTACGATGTCGAGGATATACTGCTACAAAAATACAGCGGTTTGTATTGAAGTTACGGTTTTACTTGTGTGATCGTATTGCCAATAGAGTGTAGTAACCGCTCAACCGTCCCGGCAAGGTAGCCGTTTCTCTCCTTACCATGTTCAAACGGTCTGAGGTTCCTTCAATAGGTACCGGAGGATTGCTGTCCGAGGTTAAAGGCTACTGCAGTTTGAAGTCAATCGCTGTTTTCTGATTAGTGCAGAAGTTTAGAATTTGTTGAGTTACGTGCTCATGCTCCCTTGTGGACCCTCAATGAAAGGTGTCTGTGCACAGAGGTACGTTTAGTCGTTTTATTCTGTTACCCTGGTTCTTCTGTGCCTGTTAAAACTCCTACAGAGTTAGTACCCATTCGTCATTTGTAGTTGTTATCTCCAGACGTTTTTAGAAGCTTGTCTATACATTTTTAGTCGTTGGATGTAGGTAGTTCCAATATTAACCCAATATTAACAGACACCGGAAACCACGCGCTCTGATTGAACCAAGTGAGATTTCCAGAACTCCCAAAGCTAACTGCCGAACGCCGAGTGGGAAATCAGTAACCAATCAAAAGGCTAGGCGACTGTGGCGACTGTATTTTTTTACTCTTCTTTTCATGATATTCTTAGAATTATATTTGGTTCCGGAACGGGCCAGGTGGCCGGATGGATTATGATTCTTCTGTATGTTTAATATTAATATTGATCATCATAACAGCTTGATCTTCAGATATGATCAGAAAAGTATGGATCAAGTTTTTTCTTTTTTTGTTTGCGTAACTGACGTTGAAGCATAGACATTGCTTGGGGATTTCCATCTGTCCATATTTCGCGCGTAATTTGTGTAAAAACACATGGTTACAGAATCGTTAAAAAAAAAAAAAAACAAGGTACAAATACCATGAATGTCCGTTCGTCTCCTTCGTGTTTTCTGTTCCCCTACATATTTTCCGGCCAAGGTTTATTTGCTTGCCCAGTTCCGTGCGTACTACTTGTACCGCCCATCTTATATTGGTTTAATTTATGTAACCATGTTGAAACGAAAACTTTCCGTGACGTATTGGGTTTTGGTCGCCAGAAGGTTAATAGGCCTTGTTTGCGTGCATTTACATTGCTGGAGTGGCTGTAGGAAGTAACCTTGCATAACCGACGCGTTTTTTTTTTCAGAACTAATGCAAAGCAAAGTCTACAGATGGCGGAATTGTTATATTTAACAGCCTGTATGTGTTGTGTTTGAATAACAGGGGAGATTCTACACGGAACGAGGCGCGTCAGTCGGCGATACAAGGTCAGTGTCGCCTCGTTATCGTGATGCACAATTAACTGCAAGGTGTCAACACGCAACACTTCCGTTTACAAGTCACGTGTTGTGCGCTGTCTGACGTATGAGGTAAAACTTGTTTCCAGTTTAAAAGTCTGATGAAGTTTGGTTTCAAAAGAAGGAAGCCTTTGCTGTCATGGAAGTAATAGTGATTCTATTTTTGCTGTTTCTTACATTATTTCATGATTTGCACTTTTTTTACTTAATACGCGTAGTTAAACTGAAAACCGAACCCAAACTCACTGCAAGCAGCGGCCTGACGTTGCTGAATTAATAAAAGGCTGGGAGGATGACGTAGCGGGGATCAGAAATATAACCTTTTAGCCTGAAGACCTGAACGTAAGAGGCTTTTTGGTCGCACAGATGTAGATGGGACGGTAATATTAAATGATCCGGTAGGTAAATACACGTTGTAGATGGCGGTGAATCGCCCGAACGACCGAAAAATGACCAGTAGAATTACAACTAATTTCGTTGCTTGCAACGAAACGTAGAAGCAAGGGCAATATATTAGATTATTACTTAGCTGCAAATATTATAATAATTTAACGTGTTCTGTAAACAGCGACGGCGAAAACGAGAAAATTCTTTCTGTGCCCTAATCTTTTTCATTTGGTTTGAGAGGTACCTTTTGATTGCTTTTGTTCCGTTAGGGTTTGAAGGACATAATTCTGTCTCTGATTTCGATTCGCCCGGAGTTTATGCGCTTGGTTATCGAAGTCCGTATAAAAGAAATTATAGTAATGCACATTGCAAGCCGAGAACTGCCAGAGTTCATGTCCCTTTTGCGATTACCCCAGGAACGTATTCGTCATGAATGTGGAGGTATGCCTGTGTTGTATTCCTGTGTTTCTTCGTCCTGCTCCGACAGTAGTTCAGGGTCAGGTAACACGCAGTGTGAACAGAAGGAAGTGTACCGAGGGTGGGGTGATGTTTGTACTGTCATTATCTCGGAGTCCATCTTCATTTCCCTCACCACCCGTTCCGTGCTGCTTACGTCATATCCTTGCATTCCCAACTCTCAGTTCACACCTGCTCTGCTTTGGCTGTGGTCTCTCTCGCCATAAGCAACGCAGTGAGCTCTTTGTTGCGAATGCCGACTGTGTTGACTAAATTCCAGCTGGAGAATTCGGCCAGCTATTATCGCTGTGTGGAGTCGACATTTTTCTCTCATAATTCGTTAATATGTGTAGTAAGGAAAAATTTTTGAAGTAAAAGCTGAAGATTTGAAGAATTAGATATGTGATTTATGCCATGGACCAATCTGTGTAGAAGGCGGTTTTCGAAAAAAACTTGGTTTGCGAGTTTGATGTTTTGCTGACCGAGCATCTCAGTATAATGTTTTGCTGACCGAGCATCTCAGTATAATGTTTTGCTGACCGTGCATCTCAGTATAATGTTTTGCTGACCGTGCATCTCAGTATAATCTTAGTAATTAACGAACTGAATGCACAAATTCTTGTTTTATAATAAGTTTATTATATGCCTCTACATGTTTCGAGCACTATGTGCTTATCATCAGGAGGTCAGAATTGTATTATACAGCATCTGGTATCATTACACTCTGTAGGTGGCCGTCCGGTGCACAGGTTGAGAGAGGACTGTGCACGGGACGGCCACCTACAGGTGTGATGATAGCAGATGCTGTATAATAACAATTTTGACCTCCTGGTGATGAGCGCAATAGTGCTCGAAACATGTAGAGCCATATAATAAAACGTATTATGAAACAAGAATTTGTGCATTAAGTTGGTCAGTTACTGAGATTAGTTTGCGAGATTTAATGCTCTTGCAGTTGTGTTGCAGTTAAGTGGAGTGTTATGCCGTGTCGACTGCTAAGTAGATGCCGACGTTTCGTAGGTACTGCGGTTCTTTGAAACTGCTTACCAGTCGACACCGCCTAAAATTCCAGACGACTGGAACCTTAAAACCAAGTTTTATGTGTAGGATTTTGTTACAAATGAAGATGAAACGCCTTGTGAAGAGGCCATGTCCGTCTCTGTCTGTGACTTAGTCTCACCGCGTAAACAAGAACTCTCAGTTAGGGATGCGACACTTGCTGAACGTTGTTGACAAGGTGTGATTTTTAGCCGTGTTGAACAACAGTGCTGTATTAAGGTCAAAAATAGGCAAACGGCTGCTGGAAATTTCGCATATTACGTTATGAAATACGTTCCTTCCGATAATGTGCCATATTGTAAGGTGCATAGCTTTGTGTAATGCTGAAACTTGGACACAGCGGAAAACAGATTAGACATACCATGAAAACTTTGAAATGGAGAAGGATGTAGCAGAAAAGTTGGACCGATTGTGTGAAAGATTACATATAATTGCATAGAGCCAAGGAAAACGGGAACATCTTACATACGACAAAACAAAGGAACGCGAACTGGATTGGTCACATCTTGCGTAGGAACTGCCTTCTAAAACACGTTATTGAGGGGAAGATAGAAGGGACGGGAAAACAAGGAGGAAGACGTCAGCAGCTACTGGGTGACATTAAGGAAAGGCGAATATTCTTGATTTCAAAATTTCGCCGTGTTCTGAATGTTGTATTCTTTCTTTTAGGTGATTCCCCGGATTCTGAATGTTATATGCAGACGTTTCGGAACACTGTTCCATCCTCAAGGGCGGTGTAAGCAGGAGGATTCTTCTTGCTTACACCGCCTATGAAGCTGGAATAGTGTTCCGAAACGTCGGCGTATAAAATTCCGAAGTCGGGGAATCACCCAAAAGAAAGAATACGAGGGCGAATATAATGGAATTTGAAAGCACAAACACTAGATTGCTGTCTGTGGATCACTGGGTGTGGAAGAGGCTATGGATGTGTCGTAAGACTGACTACGCAATGAATGAATTTTAAGGTAGGGACGTGTTTTATGGTGGATCTCCGAGTACCTCGTGTAATTTAAATCAGTGTAATAATTTTGGAAGTGGAACATGCGGGGAGAACGTGCGGGCACTGCCCTATTGTGTATGTGCGATTTGAAGTTTTCACGTGCACAACAAATTTGGTGTCTGCATGGTGTCATATCATAGAAGAGCGATATTCGTTCTTCCTATCTGTTTGCTTAATGCACATAAAGCCAACAGATGAATCTTGCTGATGTGTTGGTCGATTTAATAAGCCCTCTTAATTATGTATGATATATAGTGTAACATAGGAGACATACGAATGAGTATTTTTGGAATATGTCTTGGGGTTCGGTCGTGACCTGTTCAAGGCAATCTTCTAGAACTCTCCTTGAAGAATTAAAAAAGAATAAAACGCCAGAATGGCCGACTCTGGATCAAGAATTGAGTCGCGGCTACAAGGTACTATGGAATAATCTAATTGTCAAGCCGCCATCGTCGGTGAACTTGTGATCTTCTGATCTGGCGCTGTTTTAGGGCAGTGTCCAGAGGCTAGCTAAATATGTGGAACCGCACTGCACCATCGACGGATCCTCTAGTATTCGACGAACATGGTATGGATTGGGAATTTTGAGGATAGTGTTCCATGGCAAAAGAAGCATTCAGCAAGAAAAATGCTCTTTTCACCAGCAAATTGGACGTAAATTTAAGGAAGAAACTAGTACAGTGCTTCATTTAGATCATAGCTTTATATAGTGCTGAAACTTGGACACTGCGGAAAGTAGCTCGGAAATACCTGGGAAGTTTTGAAATGTGGTGCTGGAGAGGGATGGAGAAGATCAGTTGAACGGATCGTGTGAGAAGTGAAGGATTACTAAGAAAGGAGGAGGATAGGCTATCCTACAAACAATAAAAGGGAAGAAGTCTGACTGGATTGGTCACATCTAGCTTAAGAAACTTCCTTCTAAAACTCGTTATTGAAGGAAAGATAGATGGAAAGATAGAAGTGACGGGAAGACAGGGAAGGAGACGTAAGCACCTACTGGATGACCTTAAGGAAAGGAGAGGATACCGGAAGTTGAATGAGGAAACCCTAAATCACAGTGTGGGGAACTTGCTTTGGAAGAGACTGCGGTCGTATCGCAAGACAGACAACGGAATGGATGAGTTTGTTCTTATTCTATTGGGGGAACCGTGTAGTGTTTTACTTACGCAAGTTTCAGGATATTAAAACAAGGAGTACAGATCCATCTGCTTTGGGAAGGCGGGAAACAGACTTAACTTAGGTTGACATTTCGTACGGTTCTGTATGTGAATTCAGGCTTCCGCCGCGAAGTGTATGAGAACTGCGCTCTTCTGGGCTATTACGCAGCGAGTAGTGGCAATTCGTTACCGACGTTTCGGAACAACCAGTCGGTACCATATTCAAGGGTCATTGGATTCTTGATCCTCGAAGATCGGATCGATAGGTTGTCCCGAAACGACGGTAAGAAATTACCACAACTCGCTGAGTAATAGCCCAGAAGAGCTTAGTGTTCATACAGATATTATTTATAAGTTTATGTGGATAATAAATGTCCCAGTAACCGCGGTAGAGTTACGAAAATCTTCAAGTTAGAATGGAGTAAATTTACTTTTTTTTTTTATTATAATGATCCGTCTTCAGGAAACTTTTGTTCTTAGTTGGGGAGACAGTTGGCAGTATTACTGCACTAAGAGATTTTTTTTTTTAATTGAGGGCACTGCCTTGTTCGTTGTGTTTATGTTGTGTTTACTCTTCGCTGTTTATTGTTGTCGCCCGACTAGTAAAACCACTTACCTTAATCCCCTTGCTTTGTGACAAATACGGGTCTTCGTGTTGTAGATAATAAGTTCAAAATAATCGCTGAACCACATGCAACAGTATGGCTATCAGAGTGTACACAAGCGTTTTGTGCTAGTCGGACACAAGGATAGAGGGTTTGAGCCCGTTTAGAACACATGTATTTGTTTGCGTATATTCTTGCGTGTATACAAACCTTTGTGATGGAGCATTTTTAAATTCAAGAATTTTATCGAGTCTGCTGCACACAGAACTTTTCAACACGTTAACGAAACGGTGGAACACTGTTGACCGTCAAGGAAAGGGATGAGAGATAAAAGTAGTGACAGAAACTAAGGAGCAAGGCTCATCATCGTCGTCGTCCTCATCGTCCTCCTCCTCCTCCTCATCATCATCATTGTGTGCAAATCTCATCTGTTCTGATTACGACCATTAAAATTTTCGACCTATTTGTCTGACGTTCGTCTTCTGCCTTTCCGTTTATTTCGATAGAGCGGCTTCGGCAGTGAGTTTTCTAGAGTTAAGAAAGGAGCGGTTAAGGAATGAAGAAAAAACGGGGATAAAGAGAAGGAAACAAAAGAAAAGTAATATAAGTAAAGAAGCAGGCATATAAAAATAATTCTGGCCCGTTGGCCATTAACTGCTTTAGACTTATAGTTCTTGAATGCTGTATTTTGATGCCTGTATATAAAACAGGCGATGAGGATGAGCTGTGACAAAATTAGTCCGGCGTCCTATTTGTGATGTGTGTTGTAGCGGGGTTTCATGCGACTGTTGTATCGAGTACGTCATTAAAAAAAAAGTCCTACGCGTTTTTGTGCAATAACTGCAGTTGTTCTGTGTAACATTATACTACGAAACTTTCGGACAGCCATTCCTCGACACTCTGGCACGTTAAAATGGTCCCTGTGCCTAAGTACCACATCACGGTATCGTTCAGGAGTCGGCGGAGGTAAAGCTCCGCACTTGCTGAGCGCGAGTTGGATGTGAGAAATGGCTTTATTTCCATGGAAAGAGCCACGGGTACCATTGGTTAGGAGGTTTGATGTGTAGAGTGTGGGAAGAGCGATACATTCCTCAGTATCGTTTTGAGGGTTATGGCATCATGTGGAGTTGCAGGTAGCTAGCCATGTTTTAGAAGTATGCACTATGTGTTCCGTCCAAACGTTGGTGACACAGTGTCAGGCTATATGGTGTCTTTACCTATAAGATCACGTTCTGAATCTTGATCATTGTGAAAACCTCGGATTTCATATGGATAAAACCCTTTATCATGCTTAAGTTCCAAGACCGGTAATCCAACCTGAACTCATTTACTGTATAACACGTTCAGATTTGGGCTCAGTTCCTTGTATTCCTTGGGGAATGTAACGTACATGCCGGTTTGCAATTTCACCCGTATTGTTATATCTTTTCGTTATAGCTACCAATTTCACTTCTTTGCTTTTTTTTTTTTTCAGTTTTTCACCGTGCATATTGTCAATATTCACAATAATCACCAACACATGCACACTTTTTCATTTGACACTATAAAACTTTAATTTGTTAAAATAGTTAAAATCTCCGACAT
>Ga0123352_10008414_pt1 | contig 16057 bp, 14 predicted proteins | sample TergutLab28metaG_FD_89700 | JGI IMG/M metagenome (GOLD analysis project Ga0123352, IMG submission 89700) | Labiotermes labralis P1 segment gut microbial communities from Petit-Saut dam, French Guiana - Lab288 P1 | ecosystem: Host-associated > Arthropoda: Insects > Digestive system > Gut ... | reverse complement strand
TGTAAAAAACTAAAACTCCATACAACAAATCTACACCATATTCCTCAATAGCTCAGTTGGTAGAGCATGCGGCTGTTAACCGCAGGGTCGTTGGTTCGAGTCCAACTTGAGGAGCCAGGAAAAGACCTTCTATTCATATGAATAGAAGGTCTTTTATATGCAATCGAGCTAATTTGTAGATTTAGTGTGATATGGCAAGCCGGGAAGCGCGCTATTATGCGAGTTTCCCAGCTTGTCTTTTTTTATCGGAAACCGGTCTAATAGCGAAATGTCAACAAAAGTATTTACATATGCACTAGCCAATTTCGCCACAGAGATTCTCTTGCATTCTTTGCTTTATTTCTTGCGGGTCAGATAGTTGGTCAAGCAGCCACATCAATTTTGTGACGGCAGCCTCAGTGGTCATGTTGTCGACTGTAATAACACCCTCTTTTAAGGCACTTATTCCCACTTCATAGCGAGTTAAATCGGTTATACCGTGTCTGCATTGCGTAACGACAACGACTGACATATTAGCGTTTATAGCTCTTTTAATTGGCTCAATCAAGTCGCGTCGAGCGTTTGGCACGCCGCCGATACCATACGCTTCAATAACAATGCCACGATAATCATCCATCTTAATAATTTCGTCAATCACTTTAGGGTTCGTGCCGGGAGTTATTTTGAGCAAAAATACCCCTGGGTATCCCGGATTATCTGCACCCATTTCCAGCGTTGTTTCGCCTGCACTTTTGGATAAAGGGTTTTCCATGCAGACTTTATCGTCCACGATTTTGCCCGCAAGGGGAGCATTGATGCTTTCAAAGGCTCCGAAGTCTGTGGAGTGGGTTTTACACGCTCTTGTTCCTTTGATAATTTTTCCGCCAAACACGATATACGCACCTGGATACCCCGCAACAGCGGTCTTTACAGCGTCAACCAAATTCTTTTTCGCGTCTGTGTTTGGTTCGTCTATAGACAGCTGGGAGCCTGTGAATACCACAGGTTTGTTCAAGTTTTTCAACATAAAAGAAAGCATTGCGGAGGTAAACGCCATAGTATCGGTTCCGTGTGTAATAACGATACCATCGAACAATTGCAAACCTTTATACGCTTCTTTCGCAATTACCTTCCAATCCTCTGGTTGCATATTCGTGCTATCAATCTTCATAATGTCATGAATCTGAATTTCACACAGGCCCGCAAGCTCTGGAATATCACGCACTAGATCCCCGCCAGTGTACTCAGAGACACGCCCTACGGCACTTTCTCTAGATACGATTGTTCCGCCTGTGGTTAAAAGTAGTATTCGTTTCATCGTTGCGAAACCCCTTTCATTTTACAAAATTTAAAAGTATCATAAGGTGATACTAGCTGCTCACAATAAAGCGCATATACTTTGTCCGTCACATCAGCAGGGTAACCTCATGCTGCCATCCCCCCCACCGTATCACAGTGGGAGGGATGCAAAATTTTATCGTTTATTAAAGGCAGGATCAAGCAAGCGCCGCGAGGAACAATCGCACATCTTCCTCTGTAGTTGCCCACGAGGTTGTCAGCCGGACGAGGGAAGTGGCTTCTCCCCCTTGCCAGATCAAAATCGTAAAATCTTTGCTTAATCGCTCGATCAACTTGTTATCCAGATTCACAAACAACTGATTAGTTTCAGGTTCCGGATAGAGAGTAAACCCAGACCGCACCATACCTTCTTTGAGGAGTTTTGCCATCCGGTTGGCATGGTCACCCAACTCGACATATAAATTATCCTTAAAAAACTCCTCAAACTGAATACCCAGCGTACTGCTCCGGGCAAACATTGCGCCCCGCTGCCGAACCGAAAACAGGAAGTCTTCCGCGAGTAGAAGGTTGGCAATGACCACCGCTTCGCCAAACAGCGCGCCGTTCTTAGTTCCGCCGATGGTGAACCCATCGGTTAATTCGGCCAGGTCAGCCAGCGTGAGTTCATCTTGCATAGCGGCCAAGGCCATGCCCAATCGTGCGCCATCCACATATAGGTACAAACTTTTTTCCCGACATAACTTACTAATAGCTGTCAGTTCCGCTTTGCTGTATAGGGTGCTCAGTTCGGTAGGCTGAGAGATGTAGACCATCTTGGGCTGCACTACATAAGGAACATGCCAGTGATCAGCGAGCGCTTTTTTGATAGTCTCAACGGTGAGTTTACCATTTTCGCTCGGGCAAGCGATGACCTTGTGGCCGGTAGCTTCAATTGCGCCCGTTTCGTTAGTGGAAATATGACCGCTATCCGCGGAGATCACCGCTTGGTGGGGTTTGAGAAAATGGCCAATCACCGCCAGGTTAGCAGCGGTGCCGGTGGGCATGAAGGTTACAAAGCACTCTTTGCCCAATCGCTGCCCAATTAGCTTGGCCGCGTTTACGCAGTGTACGTCTTCCAGATAACATTCGTTATGTTCATAGCTAGCGGCAGCGATAGCTTGCAACATCCGGGGATGCGCTCCCTGCGCATAGTCGCTCATAAAGCTAATCAATATTGTCATCTCCTTGTGTTTTGATGATGAATTCAGTCGAATATTCTGCCGGTTTAACCACAGCCCACAGGGCACGGTGCGCATCATAAAGCACTGCATTAACAACGATTATAACAGCCACCGGCAAGCGCTGTCAAGGTCGGATTCTGCTTGGTTGTCGGCCTCGCAGATGAATACTATTGTCCACATTTATCAAATTCGATATGGTAGCCCATATAGCTGCTTCTCCCACCTGACCTGTGAGAGGCTCTTGCAAATGTTCAATGACTTTGAAGACAGATTATCAAGACGAATTTATTGCAACCTGCACAAAGTTAATAACACTTTTATTTTTAATGACAAGAACTGCAATATATTGCATAGTAATTAACAATATGAATATAGCGTGTATATATATGCATGTGAATTAACGATTTATTATCGAGGAGGTCTATTATGCCAGAAATTATCAACCTGTTGAGCGATACCGTAACGCACCCTACCGAGCAAATGCGAAAGGCGATGTATGAGGCCGAAGTCGGAGATGATGTCGTGCAGATGGACCCCACAGTAATCAAACTGCAAAAGCTGGCCGCCGAAAAAGTCGGGATGGAGGATTCGCTATTTGTGCCCAGCGGTACGATGGGTAATTTAATCGCGCTAATGTGCCACTGTCCTGCAGGCAAAGAAATCTTCTTAGAAGCTACAAGCCATATCAACCGGCTAGAAGGCGGTGGCGTGGCTCGGGTTGCGGGCCTTATGCCATACCAGATATATAGTGACCATGGAATTATAAACCCTGATGATTTGAGAGCTGCCATACGTAAAGAAGATGTTCATCACCCCGACCTCGGAATGATTGCGATTGAAAACACACATAATTTCGGCGGCGGCACGGTGCACCCCATCGAGTATTTGAAGGAGTATAGGAACATAGCTGACCGGTACAATTTGAAATTCCATATGGATGGCGCACGTGTGTTTAATGCCGCCGCATATCTGGGTGTTGATGTGAAAGAAATCGTGAAGCATACAGATAGTGTGCAGTTCTGTCTTTCCAAAGGCTTGAGTTCGCCTGTAGGGTCTATGCTTGCAGGTACAAGGGAATTTATAGCGCAAGCCTTAAAAGTCCGCAAAATGCTGGGCGGCGGTATGCGCCAAGTTGGTATTTTGGCTGCGGCGGGAATCATATCTCTTACGCAAATGACCGACAGGTTGGCAGAAGACCATAGGCTAGCCAAAAAGCTCGCGGAAGGCCTGAGTCAACTAGACGGCATTACCATCGATCTTGAACATGCTCAAACCAACCTTATATTCATGACATTTGATTCAAACAGCAGCAAAAATGGAGAATATTTCGGCAGCGAAATGAAGGAAAAGTACGGTGTGCTGTGCGGGGTGAGGAACTCGGGCTCCATTCGTGTGGTTACGCACCGCCAAATCAGCAATCAAGATGTTGACTATGTACTGGACTGCGCGCGTAAAGTTATGGATTAAACGCTTTATCAATAATTTATTGAAGGAGAGAGAAGATGGCACCGACTAAAAAGCAGTTGAAAGAAATGGCTATCCAAGCAATCGAGAGGAATCGTGACAAGATTATTGCGTACGGTGACTCAATTTTCGACGAACCGGAGCTCGGCTACAAGGAATATAAAACTGCGAAAAAAACGAAAAAAGTCTTTGAGGAGCTAGGAATCCCGTACAGAGATAAAGTCGCGCTGACTGGTGTCACTGGTACACTGAAAGGCGGGAGCTCCAAAGCTACCATTGCGCTTATGGGTGAACTTGACGCTGTCATCACGCGCGCCCACACTGCTGCCGACCCCGAAACCGGAGCTGCCCACACCTGCGGCCACAACTGCATGATGGCTGGGTTGATCGGTGCAGCATATGGCCTCGTCGGTACTGGCGTCATGAAATACCTTGACGGAAATGTCGAATTGATGGCAGTGCCCGCCGAAGAGTTTGTCGAACTTGAATATCGCAGAACATTGATCAAAGAGGGCAAAATCTCCTGCTACAACGGCAAGCAAGAATTGGTCTTGATTGGCGAACTTGACCATATTGACATGGTTGTCATGCAGCACAACGGAGCCGGTACCGGAGATGGCATACTGGCCTGTGCCGGCTACACGACCATTGGCGCCAGGGGCAAGATCATCCAATACCTCGGCAAAGCCGCACACGCGGGTGCCGCGCCGCACTTGGGAATCAACGCGCTGAACGCCGCCAAAATCGGACTTATGGCGGTGGACGCGCAGCGCGAGACATTCCAGGATAAAGACTCCATTCGTGTGCACCCTGTCATCACCAAAGGCGGGGACCTCGTAAACGTAGTGCCAGATGACGTGCGGATCGAAACCTATGTAAGAGGCAACAACCTTGAAGCGATCGTTGACGCTGAAAAGAAAGTCGACCGGGCGTTTATGGCCGGAGCTGCCGCTGTTGGCGCTGAGTGTATTATCGATACACTGCCGGGCTCCCTGCCGTTTTTGCCATACGATGTGTTTATGAATGTGTTCCATGCAAACCTAGTTGAGCTGCTGGGCGAAGATAAAGTTGTTAACTTAGGCGCTCCGCTGAAAGGCGGCACGGATGCTTCGGACCTCTCTTACATTATGCCCACTATCCACGCCGGCTTCGCTGGTGTAGAAGGTGCGCTTCACAGTAAAGAGTTCGAGATTGTTGATCGTGACCTTGCCTACCTTGCGGTGGCGAAAGTCTATGTTATGACAGTTATTGACCTTTTGTATGACGGCGCTGCCGTAGCGCAAGAGGTAAAAGCAAAGTTCAAGCCTGTTTGGACGAAAAAGGAATACCTCAAAGAGTGGGTCAATATTGAAATCTAATTAGGTTGAGTAAATTAAGAAAAGGAGGGGCAATCGTGGTAAAGAAATACCTATCGGACTGGAGAATACATTTTTTCTGTTTATTGATCGTTTTAGCAGCGGAGCTCGTTGGTCCAATCCCATTTGGCCCGTTCAGCGTAGGTGGCTTGCCCTTTGGGTTTACGTTGTTCCCGCTGCTGTTCGCGCTGATTCTCGGGACAGTGCTTGGCCTGCTAAAGGTCATTAAGCTTGAAGAGATGAATACAGCCGCGCCATTCCTGGGCTTTACGATTGTATGGCTGATAGCGAAATTGGCATCCGGCATTGGCCCAAACATTCCCGCCTTGATCGTTGCCGGCCCCGCTTTTTTCCTACAGGAGCTTGGTAACATTGGTGCGGTATTCCTCTCCATACCCGTTGCGATTGTTGTTTTCCGGATGGGTAAAGAGGCAATCGGCGCAGGTTTCTCCATCGGTCGTGAGCCCTCGCTGGCGCTTATAAGTTCAATGTATGGCGCTGAATCCCCTGAGTTCCGCGGAAACTTGGGCGCGTATATTACCGGTTCTGTATTAGGGACTCTGTACTTTGGTATCTTCGCATCCGTACTTGTTGCGCTGAATCTGTTCAGCCTGCAAGCTATCGCGCTTGCCTCAGGCATGGGTTCCGTGTCGATGATGGTTGCGGCACTTGCTCCTATGCTTGCCGCAGCACCGTACATGGAAGGCGAGATCATGGCTCTTGCCTCGACATCCAACCTTCTGACCGCCGCTACCGGCCTGTACTTCAACATGTTCCTGGCTATCCCAATCGCTGAGTGGCTGTACAGGAAGATGAGGGGCGCTGAGCACCATAGAGCTGCCTACATAAAGAAGGCAAAAAAAGCCGGTATGTCCGAAGAAGAAGCGATCACCGAGTTCGACAGCAAAATGGCAGCTTCAACGGCGAACAAAGCAGCAGCGGCGGCAGAAGCCGCAAAGGCCACCACAAAACCCAGCCTTTACGACCGCTGGTTTATACGCGGTAAAGTTCTGTTCATTTCATCAATTTTCATTCTGATCGCAAACTATCTCATGAGCATGGGCAACTTCCGCGGGCTTATGCATCTGATCCAGACAGGTGCCTATCTCAACCCCGATGCTGTTGTGACTCCTTTTATGGCTGTCCCGGGTATGCTGTTCTTTGCGATTCCTGTCGTGCTCGGATTTATCTTGGACGATGCGCTTTCGCCCAAACTTAAGATCAAGATACCGACCATCTTCTACATATCGATTATCGGAATTGTTATGGGTATCCCCGGCTTTCCGGGCGCTGGTGCGTACATCGCTGCTACCAACTATGTCGGGCTGCTCTCGATGGGGTCTGTTGGTCTTGCTTATGCCGGTATCGCCCTCTGTAAAGACCTTGGGGCGTTCAAAGGCCAAAGCGTTGGTATCGTTGTTGTTGCCATTTTGGCATTCAGCGGCTCCTTTATTGGCTCGGTGCTCATTGCTGAAGGTGTGTTGAGGTTGACAGGGGCTATCTAATCAAGCATCGCGAACAATACCAGACGCTCTATAATCTCAACCAGACAGGGTGGCATCAGCCGGTTTTTTGCCGGATTAATGCCGCCCTGATCTGCTTTAGAATGAAGGGTTACGGGGCTGGAAGATAGCAGGCTCTGCAATCCGTTTTTCTTGCAATAGACATAAACTAATGGTACAATATTACTGTTCGTGCAGCAACTTGGAAGTAACTGAAGGGGGTGTTCGCCAAAGTGGAAATTACTTATAAATGTTTTAAGTGCGCAGAGGAAGCTCCTGTCTCAACAAAGCAAGCCGCTTGTAGTTGCGGCGGTTTGTGGACGCTGGACTTTGAGCCGCCCAAGTTCAGCCTGGATTTAGTGGACAAGGATATATGGAGCATGTTTCGCTACCGGGCGTTTATGCCATTGCTGGACGAAGGTTGGCGGGAAATTACGCTCGGCGAAGGGCTGACTCCTATTGTAAACTTTGACGAGAACGTCATGCTAAAGATGGATTACTTTATGCCAACGCTTTCTTTCAAAGATCGCGGTGCGGCTGTATTGATAGCGCATTGCAAATCAATTGGGGTTGACGCCGTCGTGCAAGACAGCAGCGGAAATGCCGGAAACAGCGTAGCGGCTTATTGCGCGAAGGCGGGAATTGCGTGCGATATATTTGTACCAGAGGGCACTTCTCCCGCGAAAATTAACATGATAGAGTCTCACAAGGCAGCAGCGCATATCGTGCCGGGCAGCCGGGATAACTGCGCGAATGTTTGCCGCGTCCAGGTGACCGAGCAGGGCAAGTATTACGCGAACCATGTATACAACCCGTTTTTCTATGAGGGAACCAAGACCTACGTCTACGAAGTTTACGAGCAGCTGGGAAGAATCCCGGAAAACATATTCGTACCGCTCGGCAACGGCACGCTTTTTATTGGCGTCATCAAAGGGCTGGAAGAGTTGTTGCATAGCGGAGCTATCGGGAAAATGCCGCAGATTTACGCTATCCAGAGCGAGCGCTGCGACCCGTTTGTCAAGGCGCTGGCTCTGGGTGAGAGTCTCCCCGCGAAAGTTAAGCCAACTCCCACACTTGCTGAGGGTATTGCGATTGGCGTCCCGATGCGAGGAGAGGAAATCCTTCAGTACATCTACAGATATGATGTCAAGGCTATTACAGCGCCGGAGGAACGCATTGGGGAAGCGAGGGAGCTGCTGGCAGCCAAGGGCATTTACTGCGAGCATACGACAGCGGCAAGCTACGCCGCGTACTTGGCTTATTGCGACAAGTTTGGCGCGGTCAAAGATAGCCTGATATCGATGTGCGGTGCCGGACTAAAGTCGGACCACTAAACGGAGAGAATAACGGGAGGGATTACCCATGAAACTGATTAGCTTGAATACTAAAGGCGAGAACAAAGGGCACTACTCTCCGGGCGTGATGCATGGTGGCACGCTGTATGTTTCTGGCCAGCTGTCAATAGATTTAGACACCAGAGAAGTTCCCAGCGGTCCTGTGGAAGATCATATGCGCCTGGCCCTTCACAACTTGGAGCGGGTACTTATCGCCGCGAATCTAGAGAGAAACGATGTGGTTTCGTGTAGGGTATATATTGCCAATATTAATGATTGGGACCTTGTAAACGAAGTGTACAAAGAGTTTTTTGGAGACCACAAGCCCGCGAGAGCCGTAATACCAACTGGCGGCCTGCATTTTGGATGTCTTGTTGAGATTGAGGCAATCGCGGCCTGCAAGTAAAAATCCCGACAAAAGACAATGCTATGATTAAAGACCCGGCTATCTTTATGATAGTCGGGTCTTTAATGTTTGGGCTTTGAAGCTGACAGTATGCTTCACGAGGGTCAAAGTTAAGTACGGCCAGGTAGAGAGCTGACCAGTAAACGGTATATTCATCCCTATCCATGCCAAAGCTAGGTCTGGAGGGGATACGTATGCAAAACACGCAAAAGCTTGCCGACCTGCACATGGCAGTGTATATAAACGCACTTCTGTACCGCCAGGGCAAAATAACTCATGAGATGTTCATCTGCGCCAACCGAATATTTACGCAGCGCCTGTTGGACTTTGAGAAATATTTAGTCGATACCTTGAATAAAACCGCGTGATGCGCTATAATATTCCATAGATTACGTGGTACAAAATTAAACGGAAGTGGAATATATGAACACGCTTAAAACACGCACCAAGATAAACGCTGGGGCGTCAATATACGACTTGGAGCTCCGGGTTGTGTACTATGCCCGTGTGTCCACCGATAAGGATGCGCAGCTAAACTCCCTAGGCAACCAGATTTTCTACTTTGACGACCTAATAAAGAAACAGAAAAACTGGACGCTGGTTGACGGTTATATCGACGAAGGTCTTAGCGGCAAATCGGCCGAGAACCGCCAAAGCTTCATGCGGATGATCCGTGATGCGAGCATGGACAAGTTTGACCTAATCATCACCAAGGAGATCAGCCGTTTTTCCCGCAACACGTTGGACAGCATTATGTACACCCGCCAGCTGTTAGACTGCGGTGTCGGCGTTTACTTCCAGGCCGACAATATAAACACCCTAATGCCCGATTCCGAGCTACGCCTAACCATTATGGCAAGCATCGCGCAAGAAGAGGTGCGCAAGCTCTCCGAACGGCTGAGGTTCGGCTACAAGCGCTCGATTGAGAAGGGGCGCATCCTTGGTCAGGACAACATGCTGGGCTACCACAAAAAGGACGGCAAACTAACAGTAAACGAAGAAGAAGCCGCCATGATTCGGCGGCTGTTTGAAGTCTACGGCGAGGGCAAAATCGGCCTGCGCGGCATAGCTCGCCAGCTTGAAAAAGAGGGCTTTGTCAGCCCAAACACCGGCAAAATGTATGGCTACTCCACCTTGCAGAACATCATCCGCAACCCCAAGTGCAAGGGCTACTACTGTTCGCGCAAGACGGTTTCGGTCGACTACCGCGACAACAGGCAGCGCCCAGTGCCGGAAGACGAGTGGGTTGTCCACAAAGATGAGAACATTCCGGCCATAGTCTCCGAGGAGGTATGGGAGAAGGCAAACACCCTCTACAAGCAGCGCAGCACCAAAATGAAAGAGAAGGGCGGTTCGTTTTCAGCACGGTATCCGCTCAGTGGTAAGCTGATCTGCGCCGAACACGGCGAGAGCTACCACAGGCATGTTTATAAAAGCAAAAAGCGCGGTGAGCAGGAGGTCTGGAACTGTAAGCTCTACCGGCTAAAGGGGAAAGTCGAGGGCTGCGATAGCCCAACTATCTACACCTCCGAAATTGCAAAAATTTTGGGTGAGATATACCGAGACATATGCAAGAACAGGGAGAATGTCATACAGCAGTTGATGGAGGCCTACTCCCAAGCAGGTAGCAGTGGGGACTTCGCTAAAGAGATCGCCGCTGCGGAAAAAGAGATCGCCGACACCCACGCCAAAAAAGACAAACTTCTGGAGCTGATGATGGAGGGCCTGGTATCGAAAGAGGAATTCAAAAAGCGCAACGACCGGATGAACGCCGATATTGAATCACAGGCTGCCGTCATAAGCAGCACAAAGAACGCCAGAGAGTTGGCCACCTACTTAAAACAAGAGGTCGGCGCCTTGCGAGAAACCATCGGCGCGGCTTACGACGACCTCGATAACCTGGTAGAAGGCCTTACACCGGCATTCCTCGACAAAATTATTATCCACAAGGTAGGGGGAGACAAACGACACCTACGCCTAGAAATTAGCTTGAACATAGGAAAAACTTACGAAGCGGAACTCAAAGATAAAAGTTTCACTTTGAACCATGAAATAGGTATTAGTCAAGCGCAGGTGTCGCGCCTGGAAAAGTCGGCGCTTACCAGAATTAAAAAGCAGCTGTAGCATAGCTGCAAAAGAATAAAGGCCGCCATAAGGCGGCCTTGTGCTTTGCTAAAGCGGTTCTCTATCCGCCCACAACTGTGGTACCGGCCTTGCCGGCAAGGGCTAGGGTGGCATTGTCCAGAGAAGTTATGATGGCTTTCCGACCGGGGCCGCTCTTTGCGAATTTGACAGCCGCCTCAATTTTGGGCAACATAGAGCCGGGCGCAAAGTGTCCCTGGCTGATGTACTCCCCGGCCTCGGCAACAGTGATGGTGTCCAGGTCTTTTTGGTCGGGCTTGTTGAAGTTGAGGCAGACCTTTTCGACCGCGGTAAGGATAAGCAGAGCATCAGCATCAATATCTTCGGCCAGCTTTTCGCCGGCGAGGTCTTTGTCGATAACCGCGGCAGTTCCAGAAAGCTCGCCTTTCGCGTTTTTGACAACAGGCACGCCGCCGCCGCCAACGGTCACTACGGTAAATCCGCCATCAATCAGGCATTTTACTGCGCTCAGCTCAGTGATTTCAACCGGCAGGGGAGAAGCGACCACTCGACGCCAGCCGCGCCCGGAATCCTCTTTCATGGTGTAGCCCTTCTCGGCGGCGATAGCTTTGGCTTCATCTTCGGTGTAGAAAGGACCTATCGGCTTAGTCGGATTCTGGAACATTGGATCGTTTTGGTCTACCACTACCTGGGTGACCAGGGTAGCCACCTGGTTGTCTAGCCCGCGTTTGCGCAGCACCTTGCCCAACGCCTGCTGGATGTGGTAGCCTATCATTCCCTGGCTCATCGCACCGCAAACGTCAAAGGGCATAGCCGGTGTAACCGGCACTGCATACTCGTTTTGGAGTACCAGCCTACCTACCTGAGGCCCATTGCCATGAGCAACGATAACCGTGTACCCCTGCTCAATAACGCTTGCTATATGCTCGCAAGCCTTCTCGACTGTTTCCAGCTGAGCCTCGGCGGTGCTTGGCCCACCGGCCTCTTGCAAAGCGTTCCCGCCCAGGGCAATTACGATTTTTTTCATTATGTATACCTCCCGATAATTTTGATTCACTGCGCTGTTAAATATGATGGATTGTGCCATGATATGTAGGCTGATAAGGTGCGGCCATACCTGGCTTAACCTTAAAAGCGGCGTCGCAGAATAGTTGGACGACATCTATTCTGCCCCAATCGTTTACGGACACCCCAAGACCTGTGGTTACCCACTCGGACGACAAAATATTATACCGATGCTCTGGGGAAGCCATCCAGGCGCGAACCACCTGATCAGGGGTGCAGAACCCTCTTGCTACATTTTCGCTCGTGAGCCCAATAGAAGCGGAAGCTCTGCAAAGATTCATTTCGGAAAACACTGTGTGCCATTGCTGGCCATCGGGACGCATGTGGTTTACAAATCGCATGTCGTCAATGCGTGAACTTTCCTGCGATCTTATTCGCGCGCCCTGATTCAAAACGGGGTGCATTTCAACGGGGGCAACTCCGTGGTGAAATCTTTCAATGTTTATAAGCCGAATAATTTCGTTCGCGAAGGGATCTCCCATAACTGAAACCGCGTCGTCAACTGGGGGAGCGGGTGGCGTATAAGCCTCGGCAGCGGGCGGAGTAAAATAGTCCGGAGTGGCTTCTGGTATATATTCGGGTGTATAGCTATACTCTTGCTCGTATGCGTATTCATCTTCTTCTGTGGTTTCGTATGCATTCTCTGGCTCATATGTTACTTCTTCCACAGCTTTGGGTGCTTCCTTTAACGCGCACGCATTTGCGTCAGTTTTTGTAATCTTGGGCATATCGTCAAATTTGTATGCTCTTGCTTCTAAAGTCAAGAAAGAAAAGCAAGCAAGCAAACAAAACATGACAACAAGCGCTTGGAAAGATTTTTTGAGCAAATGCATAAAGGTGAACCCCTTTACATAAATTTTCAAATATTATGGACAGTATTGACCAATTTCATCGAGTATATCACATTGTCCCCCCATATGTCTATACAACTTGAAAAATGTAGCATTATCACTCAAAAAGTTTTCGATTCATATAATGGTTGTGAATATATTTGCAAATTTATGTATTTTTATGCATTGCTGTTTGGGTGAGTAAGCTCGCGAAAAGACAGACCGGCCGCCCTGCAAACTGGCAGTGCGACCGGTGTTAAGAGTATTGCTTTACCTGTTACCGCTGCCTTTGCCAAAGCCTTCCGGCTTGACCGAGTGCTTTTTTTGATTGCGGCTTTCGCTGTCAAGCTGGCTGTTTGCCATGGTTGGGCCGCCCTTTGCTTTGGCCTTTCGCACTTCTTTGGGGTCTATCTGGCTGTCTTTTGCCACTGCGCGCACCTCCTTTATACTTGTTTTACTTCAAAAGAAATACACTTTTGAAGCTGCGGCAAGAACAGCCGCAGTCAGTGCTTTGCACTGAAAAGCCCGTGTATACTCCATTTGCGGCGTTGCCGCCACACACTCTGCGAGTGTGTAAACTTAAAAAGCAAGGGCGCTTTTCAAGTTTAATGGCTATAACATATTTTTTGCGCGCGCACGGCATTTTATCCCGCGCTGCTTAGCTTGCCCCACCAGGCTTGGGTATGCTATAATGGTAGCTGAAAAAAGTGGATTGGAAATTCGCTTGACAAGGCGGCGGAAGTTTTCGACTTGTCAGCTTTCTGCCAATTCCGAATTCAGAATTTCCATAAGAGGTGTTACATTATGAGCGAGCTTTCCGCGAACTTTATACACGACATCATAGACGCTGACTTGGCGGCGGGCTTTAAGCGGCAGATTCATACCCGCTTTCCACCGGAGCCGAACGGCTACCTGCACATCGGTAGCGCAAAGGCTATCTGGATAAACTACAGCACCGCCAAAAAATACGGAGGCACCTTCAACCTGCGCTACGACGACACCAACCCTGTCAATGAGGACGAGGAGTTTGTCCGCTCGATTGAGCAAGACTTGCGCTGGCTGGGCGCGGTGCCCGACGGCGGGATTTTTTACGGCTCTGACTACTTTGAGAAGTGCTACGAGTTCGCGGTCGGGCTGATTAAAAAGGGCAAGGCCTACGTCTGCTGTCTCACAGCCGAAGAAATGCGCGAGTACCGCGGCACTCTGACTACGCCTGGTAAGGACAGCCCTTACCGCGACCGCCCTGTCGAGGAGAACCTTGATTTGTTCGAGCGGATGAAAAAGGGCGAGTTCGAGGCTGGGACGCGAACTTTGCGCGCTAAAATCGATATGGCCTCACCCAACATGAATATGCGCGACCCGGCAATCTACCGGATTCTGTACGCGCACCACCACCGCCAGGGTGACGACTGGTGCATTTACCCGCTCTACGACTACGCCCACCCAATCCAGGACGCGCTGGAGGGCATCACCCACTCCCTTTGCTCTCTTGAATTCGAGAACCACCGCCCGCTCTACGACTGGGTGGTTGAGAACATCGGCTTTGAGAACCCGCCCCGCCAGTACGAGTTCGCCCGGCTGAATATCACTTACACGGTTATGAGCAAGCGGTACCTCCGCGAGCTGGTAGAGACCGGCAAGGTGGACGGCTGGGATGATCCACGCCTGCCAACGCTCTGTGCTCTGCGCCGCCGCGGCTACACTCCCAGCTCGATAGTTGAGTTCGTGACCAGGGCCGGGGTTGCCAAAACCTATTCGGTGGTGGATATACGCTTGCTGGAGTACTGCATCCGCGAGGAACTCAACCGCGAAGCCCCCCGCCGCATAGCCGTCGCGGAGCCGATTAAGCTGACCATAACCAACTATCCCGCTGACAAGGTCGAGCACTTTCCGATCTCCAACAACCCCACAAATCCGGATGCGGGTACCAGACAGGTGGCCTTTAGCCGGGAGCTGTATATTGACAAGAGCGACTTCTCACTCGACCCGCCGCCGAAATATCAGCGGCTCCGCCTTGGCGGGGAAGTCCGCCTGATGGGCTCGTATATAATCAAGTGCGAAGAAGCCGTTACCGACGACGCCGGCAACGTGGTCGAGCTCAAATGCACCGCCGACATCGAGACAAGCAATGGTATGCCTGCCGATGGCCGCAAGGTAAAGGGTACAATCCACTGGGTTAGCGCGGGCCACGCCATAGAAGCTGACCTAATGCTATACGAAAACTTGTTCACACTGGAAAATGTAGACGACGTGCCCGAGGGCACGAACTACCTTGACCATCTGTGCGAGAACTCGCTCACTCACCTAAAGGGCTGCAAGCTCGAAGCCGCGCTGGCCGATGCCCAGCCGGGAGACAGGTTCCAGTTTGTGCGCTCCGGGTACTTCTGTGTGGACAGCCGCCACCCGGGCACCTTTAACCGTATAGTCACGCTCAAGGACAGCTTTAAGGTTTAGTCCCACAAAACAAAGGAGGCCGCCTGCCGGCGACCTCCTTGTGCGTTATAGCCCTATCTTAACTTTCGCAGAGCACTGTGGGCATACGTAGCCCTTCTCAACCGGCAATAAATCTCTGAACTCTTCCCGGCAAAGAGAACAACGGGTTAAAGCTTCGCGGAGAACGATCGGTTCCATAGGGTCGTCGTTCATTACAATTTCTAACTTTTTGCCGGTGTCCCATCCCAACGCCTCGCGCATGTCCGCAGGGATCACAATGCGCCCAAGGTCGTCCATTAAACGAGTTGTAACTCTTTGCCCTCCCATGATGTCACACTGCCTTTCGCTTTTGATTTGTCCAGCGCAAGCGCTGGACTATTAGCTCGCAACTCGGCTCTCTTCGCTCGCTCGTGCTCCGCATCACAGAGTTAAGCCTTGGATATATAATGCGGAGCACGTAGCGAAGCGAAGTCGCGAGCTGCTGGCTCCGGCGGTTCGCCGGGTCAAAAGCCCCGAAACAAAACTAAAGACGCGCATAGAGGTGGTTCACCCCTATGCGCGCCGTAAATAACGACAACTTCCCTCGCGAATCTGCAAACATTATACGCCACCCTGTTGACAGGTATTGTATAATGAAAGTGTCGCGTGGAAGTGCAAGGGTGTGAGTGTTTAACGATGGCCACCTTTGCCCGTTGAAGGTGTTTGCGCACCGAACAACGGCCATGCGGCTCCCTTTTTTCGGAGCCTTTGTGCCACTATAGCACTTATCAGGGACATTGTCAAGATTTGTTGGAGATAGGCAGTGGGCAGCGCTTTCGAAAGGAGAACTACTATCTGCTCTTTGCCAAAGGGCCGACGTTTGTGTCTTAGAAAAGCGCACCTGTGCGGGTCACGCAGTTCCTAAGGTCAAGGGCCTTGATTTTAGATTCGCCTTCGGGCGAGAGTAATGTACCGCTCATGCCGCGGAGGCACTTACTTTTTGTTTCGCCAAAAAGCAAGCAAAAAGCGACTTAAGGGGGCGCGGGGGGCTTCCCCCCGTGGCGCCCCCTAACTACTGCGCCAAAGGC
>Ga0123352_10008409_pt1 | contig 16060 bp, 11 predicted proteins | sample TergutLab28metaG_FD_89700 | JGI IMG/M metagenome (GOLD analysis project Ga0123352, IMG submission 89700) | Labiotermes labralis P1 segment gut microbial communities from Petit-Saut dam, French Guiana - Lab288 P1 | ecosystem: Host-associated > Arthropoda: Insects > Digestive system > Gut ... | reverse complement strand
GTTTAACATTCAACAACTGTACGCTCTGCCCACACTGTATTTATGTGTTTTGTATTTATCTGAAAACAAACAGCGACTTGTGCCACTTACAGCATAAACTGATTGGTTTTTATAACCGAGATGTAAAGTGTTTACAGCGCGGTACGGACTGGGTTTTTAAATGAGGCAGTCTACGCTTCGTCTTTAGAATGTCAATTATCAAATCGCAATCCTTTATTCTTTAATTCATAGATGATGAGACGTGCCACTGTTCACACTCGGCACACCACGAGTAACCGGTCCAGCTAGAGTTTTGCTACATTCTAGCTTCTTCTCTCCTTCCTATAAATCTGCACCTTCAGTTGCCTTCTTCCGTTCTCAGCGATAGATTTAATTAATACTTCAACGATACTTAAGTTCCTCTACATCACATGAATGTAAACAGCAAGATACATTTAATCATCCGTGTAATATTTTTTATCCGCTGTTACAGAAAATCAGTGAAATTAGTTATTTTTTTACACAAAGTGGAAAAAAAACAAGACAGACTTTCAGGGCTGGTGGAGAGGTCAAAATTAAGGGTTATGAAATGGAGGGAATTATGTCCGGAAACTCCTTTGTAGAACGCAGTGGAGCTTTACATTTGTACAAGAAAGTTTTGGGTTATCGAATTACCTCCCCTTTTCCTAGCCGTCGGGAGCACAGCACACATAAGTACAGAGCAGGCAGTATGATTTCAGTTCATGTGTGTGCATTTGGGTTCATGAGCACTGGTTATGCATCGTTCCGGTGGACTGAACTGACTGGCCTGCACCTCGCTAACGTTTCTGCAATAGTGAATATCATTTATCAGGGACATAATCCTAGAAAACATCCAAAGTACCTTTTTAACTTTAATTTGAAATATTGGTTTGCTAACTCAGTGATGGTCGAAAGCGAACGAAATATGCAGTTTTACTAAAATAAAAAACATTAGTTACAAAATAAAGTGAAATGGAAACTTGATGCAACAAGGTAATTTTATTGATTTATTCTTAGATCGACATGTTTCGAGTACATACACCCATCATCAGAAGCATTAGATGTTGAGTTGCAGCATTTGGTTTTCTGCACCGATTTTTTGGATGAGTGGTGGTCTTTAGAGCCGCTGCGTAGGTCGTGTGTAGGGTGCGGATGGTGCCGTGCTGTGCGACTGCACGGCACGGCACCATCCGCACCCTAAACACGACATCAATAAAATTACCTAGTTGCATCAAGTTGGCATTTCACTTCGTTTCGTGAGAAAGATGAATGGTCAGACAACCCTCAAAATTAGCTACGTTCAACAGACAGTAAGCGATTCGTTTTTGAAAGATGACATCTGCTGCCTCACACCACATTCGTTTTCGTTGATCTTCGAATTCGAGATTGAGGAGTCTTGTAAGAAAGAAAGTCCGACTCCGGACGCAAACAAACTGTCCGGACATCACGGTGGAGTGTGCACTAACAACTGGCAATGAATTTATGCATTCGAAAGCGTACGCCAAATGTACGGTCCATTGAGATGATCTCCAGCATTACCTGCCCAGATGTTCATAGCAAACTGTAGTTGGTGATGTGGGTTGAGTATTGTGTGGAATTTTCTCTGCCAAAATGTGGCTATTTATGCTGTTCAAAATTCCGTTTCACGCAAAACATACCGCGCTTGTGTGTGTGTTAGCTGTTAGTACAGCTTTGTAATTACCGTTGCGGTAATAAATCCGGTAAGGAAAGTCATCCATGCTCGTCGCCGTCATCTTTTGGTGGTGATAGGGTGGAACTACTTCTCCTGAAGAACGTTCAACGAGGAAGTGTGTCTCGCACCCACATCATGGGAAAAAAGAACTACGCCTAATGGTGGATGACGATTCCCTAACAAGATAGAGAATGTCTTCCTCAAAGCATGCAGTCCAAACGGTCCATCCGTGTCCAGAGTCGGCCTATCTTACTTTCGAGGTTCTTGTTTCTCGTAAGTCAAGATTCAGAGGAAACGAATGCGATGTGACGTGGCAATCATCTTCTTGGAAGCGTGATAATTGCGGGTCTCTCTGCTATTTCCTCTTGCTGCACCGTCAGTGAGGTGCACGTAAGACGTATCATTCCACCTGAAACGAAGTATAACTGTTACTCATGACACCATATGCACAACAGATTAAACTAAATGCCTGCTGCTCTCTCTGTACCTGAAGTGTGTACCGTGCCCTCCACTGCTAGGGGTGAAGGGGAAATTACACTAACCGACGAATGTCTGGCGCGGCCCTGACGCTCTACGGCGTTAAACCTGGGAGTTTCTGGACATAATTTACTTATCTATAATTCCTTGCTTTTGACCCCTTTACAAGCTCTGATCGTTTGTCGGTGTTATTCCTTTCCACTCTGTATAAAAGAGTTTTTCCATATTGTCTGAGAGATCCTCAATTCGTATTCAAAAGCGACCCTTGATAATTTTAGAAAAGCTGTGGTTTTGCCACTAAATGGATCATCTGTACTTCTTTAAAGATGTCTTTTATTATCTGTCAATAGCTAAAAGTATCATATTCTTCGATTAAATTTCAGAATGTACGTATCTCGTACAAACTACATTCTGTGGTTTTTAAGTTCGAACTTTTCATCTAACTTTGATTTTCCGGAAGACACTCTCGAAACATATCTCATTGCCCTTTTTCAAATACCAGTCGCTTGTAATGGATGCTTTTCCTTCTAGCGTCTTTTGATCTTTCGTTTACATAACAGATATTTTTCATTACAAAAATGCTCACAACATCATCTTTAATACACATAAAGAAGTATCCTTAGTCAACCTACTTTAATATGAATTTTCCTTTTTCTTTTCTATCTTTTGACAGACGATACTGAAGTTAAAAGAAGCACTGCCCGATAACCTGCCCCTGTTACAACTATAGAATATTTAGTTTCGCAATCAGCTTCCAGCAAGCTATTTGCTGAAATATATCCTCCATATTTTCCTCTTTATTCTCCTCCTTATCATCGTTAATGCCAACATCAGCGTAGGACTTCAGACCTGTTGCGATCCCAATTAAATCCTCCTAGGTCAAATTTCTACCCTCTTTTCAAGTGAACGAAATCTGTACATCTCACTTGTATGTTTTATTGTTCATTCATTTCTTCTTTCGAAACTCTTTTTCCTTTTTCTGTTTTCTTGCCAGTAGCTCTTTTAGAATAACTATTTCAACTATACGTTAACAATTCTTTTAAGCAACTTCGATTGCCTTCTATCGCTTACATTAAATGTACTATCGCTTACATTAAATGTTCTATCGCTTACATTAAATGTTCTATCGCTTACATTAAATGTACTATCGCTTACATTAAATGTTCTATCGCTTACATTAAATGTTCTATCGCTTACATTAAATGTTCTATCGCTTACATTAAATGCTCAGGTCTCGCATTAGTCAAAGCAATATACGAGCGGCCTTCACTGTATAGTTCTGTTTATAAGGGTTCGTTTTACATGCTTATTCATTTGCTGAAATTTTAATGTTTGGCCTTCATTGTTCTGCAGAAAGCTAGCGTCAAGAATAAATGATTATTCACATATGAACTGCCAGTCTGTCACAATATATGATCGATCGTATGTAAGTGGAATTATGAGGTTTACATTTAAATGTCTGGTTTTAAATAGCGTGTATACTTTGCTTTAAACGTTTCGAACATACTAAATTCCAACATTTTTAGTTTTGCTTTGGCTGAGTTCACTCCCGCGCCTGTAAATCCAGCACCGCAGTTTGCATGTCACTTGTGTAGCCTGTGGGGTACCGATGATTGGGCGGACGGGAGGTCGGCTGCTGCGTACAGAGCATCACAACACAGAAAACCGCTGACGTATGTTCTTGCCCCGAGCGGTGTCGAACCCTGTGTTCATAGTCACAGAGAACGTCACTCCATCACTTGTACTTCTGCTTCTAAAGCAGCCATTGTACGAACAACATAAGTGGAAAAATAAAAGTCAATTTTTGGCAATGGCGCACGCGTGATTCATATACTTACGTTCTATTCAACATCGATGATTCTACTAGGCGAAGAGCGAAGTGCAGTGCTCAGTCTACCGTGGCGGTTTGCCGCGAGTTTCTGTTAACACGGTTCCGCCCTGCTTCGTCCAATGTACAAGTATGTAGATTTTCCAAAAGTGTTCTATTCTCTCTTTCCTTGCCAGATTTGTGGATTTCTACAGTGTAGTTGAATTTTCGAGTCTTCTGAGATGTTACACTATGCAGATGTTTCGAAGACTGTCAGTGCAGTCATCTTTAGGGTTAAGCAGGCTGAAAATGCCTCTTCTTGTACAACATTTGACACGCGCGTAACATGTCCGAAGATTTTACGTTTCTTGCATTCCTTTTCTTTTATAAGGAAACAGACGTCTTCATGTTCCTGTGTTCATATGTGTTTTTTTTGCTTGCCTTGATTATCGACCAGTTAACTATTTTTGTGGTGTCATAACGTTAACAAAACGCCCACAGAGGATGACCGACATTGAACACTGTCATTTTCAGCCGTCAGTTACAAACTTGTGCCAGTCAGAACGACACCTGTGTACTACGAATTATCCAGCACTGCCTCAAGCTGTAACGCTTCTCATTTGTTATCGGGAGGTGACTGGTTCGAATCTCGGCCAGAACACTGATTTTCCTAACACCGCTTATAGTTTTCTTCAGTTCATTAAGGACAATATAGTAACGGCGCCTTAAATCATGTCACGATCGCGTACTTTCACATCCTGTGCCATTAAATTCTTCTGTCGTTCGACATTAGAAACATGGCAGTACGGATCTTCAGACATCTGTATTAACAATACCAGAATTCTTACAGCTGGAAATACTAAGACCTCTGAAGATACGGGAAGTGTATTTCTCCTAACGTTGCTTTTCTGCCAGTCTATAAGGCTTAAGCCCTAAAAAACACCGAATGTTTTCCACAGTTGAATAACAAGTTCTAAAATATCCAGAATCTGCAACACTAATGAATTTAATGTCCAAGATGTTTTTTTTCAAAGTTGCATAATCATCCTATCACTTTATAATTCACCAATATGTAGCCAACCACATAAATCTGAAATAATTTTATTACTATTATGATTATTATTATTGAATTTCTCACTTCTCAGCTTTGGCTGGGAAATATTCACCTATCCTGGGATGCAGTAATCAATAGGATTAGGCTCGGTGGCCTTATTTGTAGTTTAAAATGTTTCTTACAATTGAACATGTGCCAAGAATTACAGATTTTTGCAGTTGTATATATGTATTGGGGTGCAAGGTAAGTCTTGTTAGACTCTGTGATAGTGACTTTGGAATTACTCCCGTAGATGATATTACTATCGGGATCACTTGTGCTGCCTTTTGCTTCCACATAGCACATATTTCATTCGTCAGTTCTTGGTACTTGTTTTGTTTGTCGGTTATTGTTTTGGCGAGATTATGTGTATTTGGGACAGCTATGTCTATCAAAAGGGTGTTCTTTGTTTTCTTATTCATAAAAGTTATGTCAGGTCGATTAAAATGTATTGTTTTGTCCGTAAGTATGCTGCGATTCCAGTACAGCTTGAAATTTTCATTCTCCAGTACACTGGCTGTTGTGTAATTATAATATGGACTTTAATTTTCAATCAATTCGGCTGTTCCTGCCAGTTTCTGATGGATAATTTTGGCTAGTCCATCATGTCTCTTTACATACTCGGCAGGTGCTAGTTGCTCACATGCTGCAGTAATGTGTTGGATTGTCTCCGGTTTTTTCCACATCATCTGCATAGCTCATAGATGCCTGGATGCTTCAAAATATATTTATTGTAGTTTCTTGTTAGTTATTATTATTATTATTATTATTATTATTATTATTTATGCCCGGCACGTTTAACTCCGTAAAGTAACTTTCAAATTCCTGTAAAAATTTATTTTTTTCGTTTCATATTTATTAAATTTCACACTTTATTGGTGACATTTGACTAAAAAAAATAATGTCTATTGTAGACGAAACAACTCAGCAAATACCCCTAACAAATAACTGGCAATAACAAAATAGGATCCAGCAATGGATAAACACCGATGCTGGTCGGACGATGAACACTGCAAACACTATAGGTGGTCATAGTAAGTTCAACACGAAAGTAAATAGAGAAAATAAATCCACACCAAAACAACGAATATAAAATAGTAATTAACACAGACTTATAAGCAAATAGAACGTTACGCCGGCTGTTAAAAATGGTACTCTTTGATGCAAGAGGGAAATATTGAAATTTTGCCGCACATTATTAAAAGAAAAAAAGCGCAAGTGAGGGTCATATTTAGAGGTAAAGGTAAGAGTACGTGCCAGACTGTAGATTGAAGCGGTATTATTAATAATTGGTAGCAGAAGAGTTTTACCAAATATATAATTAACTAGTTTTTTTAGTTGAATTGCTTTAGATTCCAGTGAACATTATTCTGTTTTATCGTTATCATCATCCGCCATGAGTTAGGCCTTGATCAACATGTTTCAGTCGCAATGTGTTATGTGTGATCTTTAAACTGTAAATATTCCTAGAAAACGTGTGTTTTGTAAATTGGCGCCACGGGGTTCTCGTGATTGCAACATGCCGGACGGAAGTAATTATAATCAGTTTATTTGATGTTGTATGTGGATGAACTTTTACTGACTGATGCAAGTAATAAAATTGTATGATGTGCATACAAGCTTATTGGTGTATATTATCGATAATCTCAGCACAGCCGACGTTTTTCCCCACTGAACTACCTGTCACATACGCGGCACAACAGCCAGTACATTTTAGAATTCGGAACTGCTTTACTTTATAAAAGACCCTTTTCAGTTGCCTACGGGAAACACGTGGTTTGTTTCCGCACTGGCAGCCTGACGCTTTGAATGACATTTCTCTTTTTCTTTCTAGAGCTTTCATATACAAAATTGCTACAGTGACATATTTCCGTAAACCACAAGTTCGTAATTCCAAATTCGTTGGGAATAAACTCTGCATTAAAGTAACCAGCTTTCTTAACGCCAGTACGTTTTAAAACCTGTATGTACCCTACACTGGAATTCATAATTTGCGAATTAACATTTTAAGCATATGTCACTGCTGGGGAAAGGTTATTGTCAGAATTGACCACACTGATTGTGCACTACCCAACCGTATTAATTCTTGTAACAGTGGCTTTCTGTGATTTATATTGTGAAGCCAAATTAACTTATCCCCCCAAATTAATATGTGAATCTCACAAAACTCTGGGTAAACAGCCATTTTGTTCCTACGTAGCTTTCTGAGGGATGGTCAGTATGTTTTCTCCAATAAAGAGATTTAATTTGAAAATGTACGTGTTATTTACATGGGTTAGTGATTCCGTTGAGTTAATCCAATAATTGATGAGCTATTTACTATTTTTAGTATAACTTAAATGTACCTTGTGTAATGTTGTTTATTTGTGCAGTGTGAGTGAATTGACTGATTACTGGTGACAGTCAAGTCCGATGGCAGCAGTGCCATAGATGATTTGCGCTTGTATAACGTCAAGATTAGGCTGTATTTAATCAGATTCTTCTGCTTTGTTGTCGACTATCGTAATTTTCTGGAATATCCAGTAACCGTTCATTTAACAGATATGTTGTCAGGAACGAATTATTCGGTAAACAAAGTTAAACATGATTTTAATGACATTATTATTATTATTATTATTACTATCATCATCATCATAATCATCATAATCATCTCCTTTATGCACGGTATTTATACTTATATTCCTGTATGTCCCTAGGGAAAACAGTGTTGCAGCTGTTCTATTGTTACTATTCATGGTGCTTATATCGTTAGTTTCAGTGTTGAATCTATTGTAATTTTTACATAAGTACTTTCCGAAGTATGTGTGCAGTGCCCAATATGGCTGTTCTTTGCAGTTCCTTGACTTCATCTTTCCTGGTATGTTGGTCACGTATTTTCTGAATGAGTTTGAAATAGTCCCAGTCGCCCATATTATTACTGGCATCAACTTTGTTTTTACATTCCACGTGCGCTGTATTTCTATTGTAAGCTCTTTATATTTTAGAATCTTCTCGGCATCTCTTTTAATCACATTTCTGACTCCTGAGTTATTATTATTATTATTATTATTATTAAGTTATATGCGTATTGGCGACTGATGTCAACTGTAAAGATATCAGTATATTCAAAGGAAAATCTATTTTCATTAGTGATTTGTAAAAATAATTATGCCAATTATATGTGCACAAAGTTGTGTTCATATTATTATTATTATTATTGCCATCATCATCATCATCATCATCATCTTCATCCATCTTCCTTACCTCACAGCAGGTTAGCTGGTTCTCAAAGAGTCCGAATCTCACTGACCAACCACTTATTTTTCACTGTTCTTCCAAAAACTTTGAATTCATTTGCACTTGACTGAATTTCCAATATATTCAGAAGCACAGGATTTTATTTCTCTTAAATATTTTTATTTTAGCAGTTATAATATTCTTCATGTTATCTCTTACCAGACGCGATTGTTCTTACTATCTGTCTGCCACGTGTTTATTTGTGGTTAATTATTGGGTGTATTTTATTGTGTGTTTCCGTTTGGGCTCTGTAATATCAGGTGTTGTATCAGCGTATTAAAAACAAAGAACTGAACTGAATTGACTCTACTATTATTAGTATTATTACTATCACTTGGTAATCGTGTAAGAAAGAATAATGTTACAAGAAATACTTACAAATTACACCATTAAAACGTATTTATTAACTGAAGATCTTAAGTGTTTCGACGGGCCACCATTCTTAGGGATCGCCTGAAAATACGTGGAGAGAGTTTTTGGACTTGCTGGGATGCCTTCTTTATTCTGTCATTTTAACCTAACCCATTGTTTCTCTAACTTTTGTACTCGTGAACACTTTTTGTCTTCAAAAATAATGAAGGTTCCTCACATTCTAGCTGACGGAAATACAGTGTCCAGATAATAGGTAATCAAAATTAAAAATTTATACCTCAGAGCTGATTTAAATAGATACTCGTACCTACCACCAGCATTCGTAACATCGCACTGCATGATTGTCCCTTAACTAAAATATTAGCCACTCTCGTCATAGTTACATGAAACTTATCATTTAGACATATTGAACAGTCATAAACATACCTTCAATTGTATTATTTTTAAAGAAACATTATTCGTGTAGTTTAGAAAGTATGTAAACTTTAAAGTAACCATTACAGAAGTGTATCAACTGATCTCATGACATCAGCGGAGCACACTTTGGTAAGGGGTGACCTACACTGTAATTTCTAAAGAAACTCTCCCCATGTTTTAGTGTGATACCTGTTTATGGCGGCTCGCCGAAAAATGTAAGACCCTTGATTAATAAATGGTTTCAGTAGTGTACTCTGTTGGTATTTATTTTAATATGAATTACTGTTATGATAGTTACCATTGCCGTTGTCATCGATATATATCGCTTATCCTGAATTTTGTCTTATAACACGTGTAAAATCAGTTTATTTATCACTCATTCAAAATTTATGATTAAGAAAACTTTTTTCCGAATTCCAGTTCAAACTTGTAGCCTGTGTGGTCCAGCCTCATGCTGCTTAAAATTACTGACAGATCTCGAAGACATTAAGTTGTATGTTCGCTATAGCGAAGAAAATGTTCCGTCAAGTGACGGAGATTTACGAAGAATGTTGTAATTAAATAATTTGTTTCAAAGTTCTAAATTGTTACTGGATTTAGTGCTTCTGGTGTCCCGTGTTCTGTCCAAATGTCACTTGCTTTATGTAGGACTGGCATTGCGGTTATTCTTCAGCATATTGCTGGTCAGTGACATTAGAACCGCTGGTGAAATTAGACGTTAGTACCAATGGTGATACTTCTTTGATTCTATTATTGATTCTATTGTGTATGTTCTGTAGCACATTTGTGAGCGGTGCGGTAGTGTGCGTGGTACGAAATTTCATTGTTAAAATACTGTTCGCACTATTGTCAGATAATGTTTGAACGTCATCCAGCAAGTTGGCATGCCTGAACACAAAAGGGCTATCATGCAGAACGTGACGTTTGAATTGTAAGCTTTTCTTCACAGTGTTTAGTCACGCTTTCTCTTCGTTTAAATGTTGGCGATCGGGTAAATTTCAGACCGTACATAGCAGGTGACGTCCGAATGAAATAACTGTAACGAAAGCGTCTCGTGTTTTGGTAATAATCCTGTAATTTGTATTGAAAGTATTACCGCTAATGTGTATTTGCTGTAGACTATTAGCTCCATTTGTCAGCGTGTTACTAAAGTCGATTATTTGAAATCATGCGGATTAATTTGTGTTACGCAAATTCGACTTGTGTGTGAGCGCTTTGTATTTATTGTATGTGAATCCTGAAACCTGACAACAAAATTCTGCTGCTTTTGTGACCAATAATTGCTGCTGGCACTAATTACATTTGGTGTCCCTGATATTTGTGTTATTGCTTTCGATCCAGGCTCTTATATTTCATTTTTGTGTATTTACCCTTGTATTAATTTATTTGTGGATTTACTTCAGATACCGTTTATATATATATATATATATATATATATAGAGAGAGAGAGAGAGTGCCAGTTTTATTTTTCCAGGAAACGACATGAACATTGTCAGGTTGGGATATTAATGGGCGTTTTAGAAGTGGATAAATGTGTTACCTTGGGTGGGCACCTAATGAAATAGAACTTGATTCTATACTCCACACCATGGCATCAGACAGTGACTTTGCTCTTCGCAGTGCTTACCGCCGGTGTTCCAACTAACAAATTACGAAACCTTCTGTGTTTCTAATTGTGTGTTTTGTACAGGGGGAATAATTCTGCCGTTCATAACTTTAACGAAACGTTCGCAACATGCCTTCAAAAATGCACGTACATAATGAACGGGCGAGTCTGTCTCTCGAACAAGAAACACCTGTTAGTTACCTGCTAATTTGTGAAACATTATGCAAGCTTGTATGATATTGAAAAATCTCGTTAGCTTTCTTCGGGGCTGAGGTTTAAGTTCTTGGAGCCCGTTTGCACTTACCAGTAAACAGAGATTCCTGCAGTTAGTGGAAATTACATTCACTGTGCACACTGATCGTTTCTTTTGCTAGGGATTGACTCCGTGCAATTAAATATTAATTGCTGCAGAGTTTTAAGTTCTGGAGACGATCAGTGGCGTACCGAGGGGGGGATTGGGGTGTTCAACTCCAACCCCCCCCCCCCCGAAATTCCGGAGGCCCTCCAAAATCGTGCCAAACTCAACCCGGTTGTGAAAACTGTTAAAAATTGCTCAATTTAGGACGCCAACACACCAAGATGTTCGGAAAAGTGGTAGTAAAATTCTGAAACTACCTAGGTTCGCAATTGTTTTACATTAGCAATGATAAATAAATTGTTTGTCATCATAAATAGTCTTAAAGTACCAAAAATTAAGAAACTTTTATTATATGAAATGAAATTTCTTGTACCAAATTACAGCTGCCTCCAGAACCCCTTTCTCTCTGTCCTCTGTCCTCAACTGAATTTGTTGAACCACCCCCCCCCCCGAAAAAAGTTTCTGGGTATGCCACTGGAGACGACTGCACTGTCTACCAGCTATTGTTTAACATTCAAATAAAATAAAATAAAGAAACAGAAAATAAAATATTGACATCGGGACCTACAGAACTATATCTACATTTCAGCATAATGTGATGTTCATTTTGTTATGTCTATAGCCACATGTTTAACCTTTTGACGCCTAATGTCAACTATAGTGGTCGTACCGCACCGCTAACCTGTAAAGTTGCATTTTATATATTTATTCAACAAATATAGGTACTGAATATTTTAAACTTGGTATATACTCTCCGTTTTTTTTTCTCTTCAAAATGTAGTTTGTTTCATAATTCTAACGTATTTGGTTCCTGTATTATTCACAGTCTATATACAGGATGTGCTAAAATTAAAAAAATAATTCCGGCGCCAAAAGGTTAAGCGAATAATTTGTACAGTTGATGCAGTTTACATGCTTGTTGCTGTTTTCGTGTAATTACTGACGCACTTATTGCAAGTGCCGTTGAAATATGGACTGTCTTAACCAGTTCTTTATTTCACTTCATGGAAAATGGAATTGTGAAGTGGATACATAAATCCATGAGGTAATTTTAGAATAAATGTTATGAATATTTTACCTCACAGATAACTCGTCCCCTTTCATGCTTCTACGAGGATAGTAGCTTCGAATAAGCTCAGGTTTCTACATCCTTAATCATTATTAACTTATAATTTTAAGCTCATATGATAGTTGGAATTTTCAGGCGGTGAGGTTTTATATTGTCTTGTGAGTTATGATACAGTGTCATCTGTTAGATGATGAGTAACTTTACGAAGGAAAACGCTGCCGCCATCTTGAGGGTGCAATATCAGTATCCTGAAGTAAAACGTGAGAATCGTTGTTTGGCTAAAGCGGCAAAGCCCAAGTTCCCGCAAGAGCAGACTATCCTATTTCAATCATTCTTTTATATTAAGTTGCCATTGCGACAATTTATACATCCTATAATGACCTTCTACATACTTACTGTTCACTTCATTAACATGGGAGCCTGAGAAGGCTTTAATTAAGTTGACATTAATGAACGCAATTAATTTAAACGTATATAATAGTACACAGGAAAGAGCCAACAAATATAAGAGTGCTTACTGTAGTATGATTGATAAAGTTCTGTACATTACTGGAAGACCCTTCACCTTTTGACGCCTAATGTCAACTATAGTGGTCGTACCGCACCGCTAACCTCTAAAGTTGCATTTTATATATTTATGCAACAAATATAGGCACTGAATATTTTAAACATGGTATATAATCTCCGTTTTTTTCTCTTCAAAATGCAGTTTGTTTCATAATTCTAACATATTTGGTTCCTGTATTATTCACATTTTATATACCGGGTGTGCTAAAATTAAAAAAATAATTCCGGCTCCAAAAGGTTAAGACAGTAACTGCAAACCAGCAGATTCTGAAATCTACGAAGGCAATATAGTAAATGCTCGTATGAACTGAAGGAATTGCCACTGCAGTGTTAAACGTAAATCGTAATTTTAACTTAAGTATAACCTACTATTACTCCAACGCATTCGCCCACCAAATTTATACATTCATCCCAACTTCGAACTAGTTTTTAAATTTCGTAGCACTAGAATTTCTTTTCTTACATCCGTAACGATTCACGAAGAACCATTTCCATTTTATGATTATTATGGAATCGGGGGCCTCCCAAGTGTTGCTTAAACACACGGAACAAATGATCTGACGCAAGGTGGGATCCGCAGTACGACAAAGTGAACGTACGACAGCGCGCGTCGCAGAGAGTTATCGTTTCGGCGATGTCAAACTGTGAACCGTTGGGCCCAGACACGTTATTGCTTGGGCCGCTGAAGGAACATGTGGCAGGTTGCTGATTACACCGTAACTGTGAAATGAGAATGGCTCTTGCAATTGCTGTAAATGCAAGAGTCGTGTTTCTACCACACGTTTTTGTGCCGCGACGGAATTCTTAAACCCTTGCTCAGATGGGACAAATAAATGAATGTACTCCAGGATTATATTGTAAAGTAGTGTTATTCCAGGGGAAAAAATAAGCTAAATTTAAGGTTACTTTGTTTTACTCGAATTTTTGTGACGTATGGAACTTCAATTTTGGAAAGTCGTTGGTATAATGAAATGGTGTAACTCTTGCATCTACAGTTTGGTAAAATGCAAAGAAAGTGTGATTAAACAGACTCTGCAAGTCTCAAACCATTTCATGTTAATAAATATGTACATTTAATTACGTATTTAAAAGAAACATGAATTTCGATCCAAGGATTTGTTCGTGTGACTTTTCGAATATATTCAGAGAGATTCCCAAATTAGAGATTGTTAACACTTCACAAAATACCTGAAGGAAAACCTTTCGCTCCCAAACAATGTACAATAGAAGCCATGGTTCTAATCAAAATCATGTTGAAGCAGCACTATTTTCAACGTAATGGTGACTGCAACAATCAAAACAAAAATTTTAACGTTGGGAGACCCTACGTACGGTTTATTTGAAGAAATACAAGTAAAATGTAGAAGAAGCCCCAATTCATTGCACAGTAGGGGCTCCTTCTGCAAGGGGAAAATTGACCGAAGCGTGAGGCTTACCACTCAGCCCCTTGTAGTGCCGACGTTAAGAATGATTGGATCTGTACCTACACTATAACTTATAAGCCTTTATCCCATTTAATGAGACCAATTTACCTTTTCTTTTATCTTAAAATACACCCGCAAAATTAAAAATTAATACGTAATAGGAAAGGTAAAGGTCACACCATGACATTCCTAAACAGGCACAGATGGGATGCGGAGATGTAGCTCCAACCCACTCACAACCGAGGCAGTAGAAGCAGGTAGACGTGCAGCATCACATTTTATCCCCGGAAGGACACATTACCCTTTGTAGAGGAGACTGGGTAGGCCTCGGAACTGCTCTGGACGGCACGAAAAATATCGTCCCCCAAATGGGATTCGATTCCCCGACAGTCCAGCCTGTACAAGTCACTATCCCGTCTACGCTATCCCAACAGCCATTTATAAGAGTACGTGCTAAAGATTCTGTCAATTTTTCTTACAGTAGATGATGTTAGTGTCCTATTTTTGCTGCCGCGTCATTTCTTTTCGATACGGGAAAGAATATATTACTATCGATGACGCTGAAGAAGGAGACAAACTTTTACACCCTTATGAGGTTTTATGTATCGCTTCGAAGCCAATAAATTTTTAAAATGATTGTTGGCAGGAATGATGTAGAATTTCTGTGTGAACATTTCGTGTTGAAATACTGTTTTATGTGCTTCACTGGATGTGGCATATATGAGAACAATGATTTCGATCGTACATTTGTCTGAAACTCAGATGTATAATTTTATCTGTTTATAGTGTACGCATTCATAATAAAACTCGTTTATCAAATTACAATTTTCTGAAGAGCTTATCTGTTTATTTCTGTTAGGACCTGTGTCAGCCCAGAGACCACAATCGCTAACCAATCGCAGCTAATCTTTACTATTCATAATTTAAATCAATGTGGAATTTATGTTGCATTTAACACCACATTCGGACAGATTTCTGTTTAATATGTCACTAGGAATTCCAAATTCTTTGACCCTACTGTCCAGAATTCCTCTTAGATGAAACAAAGTTGATCAACCAAAGTCAAAGGAATTTTTTCTCTGTGTATGGGCTCGGGATTTAATATATAAAACGCTGTTCCTATTAGCATGCATAATTTATAAACAGATAGAGTTTAACCAATGTAACATGCTTTGTATAATACTGCAACATGCAGTTTGTAGTATACAGGGTCCTCATATTTTCTGACAACAATCTTTTGTCATTCCCTTCGCTACTCCACCAAGATTGCGGGTGGTCGGCTGAGTGGACTACAGTAATATGATAAACAAGCTTACCGGATTTGGCAAAGGATGGACGAAAATAAAATAATGATCATAAATTTTTGTATACAGATCGCATCCTTAATGCACTGTAAAAGAATGAGGAAATACCATTTCTATAAGGCTATGCAGGTCGGACGATTGCTTCATGGGACTTAAACTGATACTGTGCGTATCTGAGTTCTCTGTACGTAGACTTTCTTACGGAACGAGTTATGCCTCTCAGAAATTTAGTCTACAGAGTAGAGCGTGTTCTGCAAAAATATGTGCGTCTTAGAAAAATCTTCAACGAAAATTTTATAAAAAATATTCTCCAAGCACGTTGTCATGTCAACAAAAATTTGTAGTTCGGTGTGGAAATATCGAATTACAAATTCAATGCTGAAAAAATGAAACAATAAAATTCGTTTTACATTCATTGTTCCGTGCATCATTGTAATTCTTTAAAATAACCAACACGATGTCACTTGTAGATTGTCCTTTATTTTCATGGGTAGTCGTCATTCACTCTCTACATGTTTCGAGCTTTCTAGAAGCTCATCATCAGGAGATCATTCTTCCTGTACAGTCAGCTTTCTGGTATATAGTATTTGCTGTAGC
>Ga0123352_10008407_pt1 | contig 16063 bp, 6 predicted proteins | sample TergutLab28metaG_FD_89700 | JGI IMG/M metagenome (GOLD analysis project Ga0123352, IMG submission 89700) | Labiotermes labralis P1 segment gut microbial communities from Petit-Saut dam, French Guiana - Lab288 P1 | ecosystem: Host-associated > Arthropoda: Insects > Digestive system > Gut ... | reverse complement strand
TACTCCCGTTCCCGCCCAGCCACGTTCACGACAGTTAGCAGTACAGGTCTCATTGATGCCAGATACTGTAGATACAGTGTTATGAGCTTCTGATGATAGGTGAAATACCACCCGAAACATGTTTAGCAGCTGACAGATTTGAATGAAATATATTCTGTTTGCAACAGCTTTAAATAAAATGTATTCTGTTGCAACTTGTTGGATAATTATTGCCGTATTTTAAAAGTTTTTTTTCGTTTCACGCAAGACATATTATATTACAGCATTTCTTCGTATCTTAGCAACGGGTGGGTAGTATATATTAATCTATATCCCTAAAATTTCGAAATTTACTATCGGTCATGCTAGGTTATTATACTGAGGTCGTCAGTTCGCATTTTACAGTCAGTTCCGTCACACTTCTAAATCCCATTCACAGTACAGTATTATACTTGTACTACTAAACGTACGTACGTAGATTTTTTGTAAGGCGTCTCTTATCTTGGGCCCATTTTAACCAAAATAGAAAAATGTCGACATATTTTACTAAAAAACTGTTAAAATGAAATTTCAAGACACTGCGTCCCTTGGTAGTCGCGCTGTTCCATGAGGATTGACAGACCGACAGACAGACGAACAGACGGGCAAATAAGACGAAGCTAACCGGGGACTGACAGAACGACGGACAGACGAACAGACGGGCAGATACGACGAAGTTAACGGTCGCTGACGCTTCTGTTTTTTTTTTTAAATACGACCAACCAACCTGAGGGCTCTTAGTACCTTGTTCCTCAGGATATTACATGAAACTCTTCTGAAGATGGTGGCAGCGTGCTCATCCGAAGCGTTACCTGTACGTAACCTGCAAAGCATATTATATTTAAAACACAGAAATATTATTCAGCTTTGCTGTAACAACGTCAGATTTCTCATTTTAGTCTCCAGGAATATCGAAATAAATCCACTAGAGGACACAACGAAGGGTTTAAAAAAATTAATTTGTTTTTCAGTTCTGTGCGAGAGACTAACAGCAGTGAATCGCAATAGGATCGATTATTGACTTGTCCTTTTTGCGTAAGCGGGATAACAATGGTACTGCGCATGATTCCTTAATAATAACATGGGTACTTACTATGAACCATAAAGTGTATCGAAAGAGACTAGATCGTTCTGTAAGTATATTAAGCAGTTAGATAGTCCTAATTTACTAGCCATCAGCAAAGATATATCGAGCCGAACCCCATGTTTTCTCTCACGACTATCGTCACTTCGGGTGATATATAAGGATTAATAAATCTCTTATGTTGAGACGTTAACAGAACACATGGCAGAACGCCAAGCGTTTTGAGTGTTTGTAACATCGCGATGTTAACTTGGCTTGTAATGTAACTACTTCCACGGATTTGTCTTCTTTTTATCAGCTTGGAAAGGAGGAGGAGGAGGAGGAAGGCCTAAGAAGCGTATGTTGTAATTAAAACACTATACGTAACTAGTGTATTAGCTGACTCAAAACTGTTAACGCGAATTTTTATCTGATTAACTTCCTTAACATGTAGGAAAGAAACGAGCTGTCTACTTGCCCACTTAACTGATAAACAATCTAGCCAAGTAACTTAGACCTACTAGCTAATTGCTGGTAGCTAGATGAGCAATTGAGCAGTTTCTTAAGCGTTCATATCTAAATAACTAATACAGCAGCTAGGTAGCTAGTTAAATAATTGTCACTGAACACCTAAAAATTTTAATTAACATTTACATATAGCTTACTTATCTGCTTACTTACCTACTTAAGTAATACTGACTAGGTAAGTGACTGGCTGACCAAGGAACTGAGTAGTTAACAAGCAGGCTAATTACGTGAGAGACCGAGTAGCCAAATGGTTACGGTGCAATATCGTACTTTTCATTTTATTGGCATAAATGTCCCTGCTTTTGTTAAACAAATAGCTCATCGCCGCGTTTACAAAAAAAAACCAACATTTAACCCTACACTTAAACATAAAAATCAACGTGATATTAGACAACCAGTTCATAATATGAGAACTGGGCTGTTCAAGGTCATTACGCAACGACCCAGAAGAGCGCAGTTCTCAGCTACTTCGCGGCGGAAGCCAGAAATCGCGTATTTTCTCTACATTCATTGTAGTGCGGTTCTCCTATTTATTTATTTTAGCTGTCTCAGCCCACATGTACGTAACTTACTGTTTCCCCATGTGCCTTATAGTGTGTTTACCATCTCTGTCGTGAAGCGGTTGGTACAAACTATGAAACATTTATTTTTGTACTTTTCTATTTCTTGTCCAGTAGCGTGGCTGTATCCTTAACATTCTGAAGTCATTTTCAGCTGTGGTATTAGAACATTGTATTGTGTGAAGTAATCAATATGTAACCATCAAATATAGCACCTATAAATTCTACAAAGTAATCCAGTCCTTCTCATGTGAGTCCTAAAACAATTTTGGGAGCACAACTGAAGCATCGGTTTGCTATTGAAGTTCATATTACAAAATGTACTCATATAATTTTGGAATAATTATGTGTAATCACTGGTTTAAAACACAATATGGTACTTATTGAAAATGCCTTCTACACTTTAATCTTCTTTCCTGGATTAAATATCCAGCATCATTCTTTTGTCAAAATATTTGAAAGAAATATAATATGCATTGTTTTAAGAGAAAGCATATAACTGACTTTTAACTAATAAATTGTACAAAATATTTTAACAATTTACTTCGTAGTTGGGTTGAAATAAATGAGTACATGTTTTCAGGCTGTGTAAAAATAAATCGACACACTGCAATATTAACTTCAATGCATCTGGAGGATATTTCTTGGATGGAGAATTTTACAGAAATTTAATAAAGTTGACTTTGTGCTTGTTGGTTACGTAACGATCAGCTCGGGGATGTATTCAATAGGTACACGGTTGAATTTCTACCGTCTTATTGGCCATACTGTCTACGTTCCGCTTTTTTGTTGTGTAAAATTTCCAGTTCCTTCATATGACTAATGTAGCTCTGTGCGTTAGATCCCACGTATCTCTTTCTAAGTACTAATTTTACTTAAGAAATTAATGCCATTCTTATATGTCGTACTATATATATTGTGCATTTGAAACAGCTTCATCGAGTAAAATAATAATCAGCGTAATATCTGTCAATACTTTCAGTCACAACCAACTGATAGATATTATGATTTTTATGTCACCGAGGATGTTTCACATGAATTTTTGGAAGGGGGTCATCCCGTTGTGTATCATCAATATATATATATATATTATAATTAGTGCCGTCATACACAACATATATTAAAACCAGCTGCTTAATTACAATTGGGTTATACTTGGCGAAATAATTTTCGCGCTCATACAAGGGAGTGATAAGTGCTAGCACTCATCTACTGTGATGACGACACACGTCCACACCACCATCTATAGTGAACTCAGTGAGGCCCCCACAATAAACATTTGGAAAATCTATCATTTTACCATACTGTTTCAAATGTTTTATCTATAACTAAGAATATTCCATAATGTACCAAGTTTTAATGTAAACGATGGGGTCCCATTGGTTAACAATTTTTGACTGTACCTTAACAACATTGTACTAAGTTGGTCCGAAGATGGCTTCGAACGGCCGAAACATGTCGCCAAGTATAACCCAGTTGTAATTAAGCATCTGGTTTTAATATATGTTGTGTATGGCGGTACTAATTGTAATATATATTTAATATGAAGTTTAACAGTAAGCGAATTTGTTAAGGCTATCCACTCAATGTCACTTATTCTAATCAAAACTTTGTCGCAATATCTCCAATCTCTGATTTCCCCTCCAAGTGAAAACTGTGTTATATTCTCACGAGTAAAAGGTAAACCTGTCGATGAATGCAAGGTGTAAATTAAGAAGTATCCTTGTGCAAGCCTCGAATGTTCCTCAGGGCTCCGGGAGGTTGAAGCTCCCAAAATATCTAGACATTCGGCACTTAAAGGTGGCAAGGTTGTGAGCGCTGTCCACCGACCGCTCTTACCCCCAGGAGATATTTATGGTACTCATTTCTGTCAGAAGCTGAGTCGGCTCCAAGGCCATAGAGAGGCCCTATTGAGAATCGAACCCACGACCTTGCGGATTGTAACACAGTACCTCAACCCACTGCGCCACCGCGTAGGAGTAGAGGTATTGCTCCACAAATTCTTAACCTCAGCACTAGACGAGGGCAGAGGAAGTAAAGTAGACTAAAGGAAACAATTTTTTTGTGCTGCTTCTTAGTAACTAAAATTGTAGAAAGACATGGACATAAAAATTTATGAACATTTTAAAAACACGCAACATTTTTTTTTTGTGAATTTACACAAGCTTGAGAACGATTTCTAACACTGACTTTGCATGCACCTGGTTTAACATGACAGCCTGCAGGGGACTAAGCATGTTACATGCAGAGTAGCAGAGCTGTGAAAGCTGTTGGCACAGCTTCAAACATTCCTTCATCCCTAACAGTATAGATACAAGAGTCAGGTTCTTGTAGCCACTGTATCCATTTCATGTGTGTGTTAGATACACTTAACCAAACAATTTCTAGGACTCTGCCGATAAAGAAAACGTTGTATGCTGCTATATACCGGTGTAATATGCGGCGAGCTTTGAAACTTTACTGCAACATTTAAGTAACACACCAAAAAATGCACATACATAGTCTTTACTAGTCTAAAATGTACATTAAAACACTTAAAACGCTCCTAGATATTTCGATCATACGATCATCCTCAGGGAGCATACTTTGTTCCTTGCTAAAGTTACAGTTTAAAACACTCAGTGATTTACATCTAGGAGCGTTTTAATTGTTTCAATGTAAATTTTAGATTATTAAAGACTATATATGTGCATTTGTTGGTGTGTTACTTAAATAAACTACAAAATGCACGGTGCAACGATAAAGATATTTACTGTAACAGTTTAATATATGACGGCTTTAGATTATGTGATCAGTTATAAAGAAGTTATTGCTGTAGTCTGGTATGTGACGCCGTGTAGTTTGTTTTAGCGACGTATCGCTAGAAACTTATGTCTGGATATTCATACTGAAGATGGAGGATTGTAAGGAAGGTCTGCAAATTACTAAAAGACTCGCCTAAAAATGGGGCAAATTATTGGTCAGAAATGCAAATTTCTACCAAATTCAACAGCACTGTATCACCTAATAGAATGTACCAAATCTTTGTGGTTACGCTATTATTGTCGTTATCGGTCCGCATTAGAGCCAAGCCCCAACCTTTCTATATGTTACCGTATTATTGACCTGACACTCATATTATGAGTAGAAATGAAATCAGGGCTTTAGGTTTATACACTTTTTTTTCGCATGTTTACAATGCAAACTTACTATTTTCGTATTTCGGAAAGGTGTTTTTTTTTCCTCGATGCGATAAAAATGTTTCATGAAGTAATCGCTTTTAATCATACATTACAGCTTCTGTCCCTTTTAAAACACTAGGCGCAGGGATGTCCGGGTAATTTTAATTAAAAAGTGGATCCCTTTGGTCGTTTTGACAGTAATTGGCAACAATTTAATATGTTCCAAATCTGCAGCATTTTGTGAAGCTACGGCGCAAGTGCGGCTTTTTTTTATACTCGGGAGAAAGGGAGAGAGAATTGGGGTGCAGAAAGAGCGGTAGAATGGGTGTAGTGTATGTGTGGGTGTGTGTGAGTGTGGGTGGGTGGGTGGGTGAGTTGCTGATGAGAGCAACGAGTCAGCGAAATCCCTCTGGGCGTGGTTAGCGGCCACTTTTAGCCGTCAACAAACATACAGCTTCGTTCGCTAAGGGCTCAATCCAAGCAGAACAGTACAGAATACGCTGTTGTGCCCATGCAGGCTAATTCCTGTTCATGTCGTCGCGTTTGGGAGTGGTAAACCAATTTTCCTCTATTTTTTCTACATTTTCACTAAATAGAATAGAATGTAGCCGTCGGATTTCACGAATTTTAGTGTCTTGGGTTCCTAGTAACGAAAAAAATAAATCAGTTTTTGTAGAACTGTATCAAACGAAAGTAATTCTCTGTAGGATTGTCCTTATTCGGGAGTTTCCATTTTCTGATTTCGGTATATAGGGTAACTACACTCGAAACTTCCGTGGTTTTCTCTGCACTAAGGTCTGTACAGGTACCGTACCTTACAGCAGAGTTTCGTGCAAACGCTCAGGTCATCATGCACAAATAATATTAATTTCGATGCAATTTTATAACGTTTAGTTAAAATAACGTCGTTAAAAAATCAAAATTTGCATTAATTTAACTTCAAAGAAAAAGATCACATCGGAGATCGAGACACAAATATAAAGATAGTATGAAAATTCATCTGAGAGGGATGGTGCGTGAAAGAGTTGCTCTCATTCATGTGGCCGAAAATAGACTTTTGTGTTTGGTTAATGAAGCTTCTTGTACCATAAAAGGCAGGAAATTTCTCTAAGAACTAAGTAACTATCAACTTTACAAGAAGAATCTTTACAATGGGGTTAGTTAATTAGTCCGTTTCGAAGTCGTAGTATCTTCTTTGTATGCATTCCAGCATGTTATTTTGATTCAGCACTATATTCTATGAAGCCAGTGTTGAAGGTAATTAACCAGAAGCAACAACAGTTTTCTAATTTGAAGTAAACAGACTTTGGTATTGTTTTGACGTTCTCGTTTTTCTTCTTCGTCTTCTTTTTCTTCATAAGATTTTCCCCTTTTTCGTGTGTTGTTCATTCTTACCTATAGTAACTCCGTATGACTTGGTCCATTGCGCTAGTTTTCTCTTAACTCTCTGTAAGTTCCAGAGTCGGTATAGCGTGGCTAGTATATTCAATAGGAGGGCTGTTGTATCGCAGTGGTTAAGGTACTGCGCTTCAAATCGGAAGGTCGCTGGTTCGATTCCCGCTGATGTCAATGGAATTTTTCATTGACATAATCCTTCCGATCGAACTATGGCCATGGCGTCGACTAAGCCTCTAACAGAAATGAGTACCAGGAGCATTTCCTGGGGGTAAAGGCGGCCGGTGTGTAAGGTTGACAACCTTACCCCCATCCTGTGCCTTTGTTATGAAATCTGGGAACCTTAACTTCCAGGAACCCTCTGAGCCACTCTCGGCCTGTAACGGGACGGCTTTACCTTTTAGTATATTGAGTAGACTACGAACAGGGCAACCGAGAAACCAAGGTTTGTCTCCCGGAAGGGAGAGGTTATATTTTTGTTTCCAAATCCTGCAGACTGGCACAGGGGACCCACCCATCCTCGTGTTCAGTACTTTGGAAGAGCTGCCTGGCTGTGGGTTAATGACCACGACGTGAAACGGAAATCCCCATATTTTGCGGAGGTAAAGAATGAGGGGAGTTATACTTCCACTTCTACATACGGTTTCATGGCATATATAAATACATATTTACTGTTACGATAGTATTTCTTCATAACCGCTGCTTATTTCTGTCTTTCCTTCAACATATCCTAGTTTATGTTCAGTAAACTGATGTTTTCAGTCATTACTTTCGTAATTTATTTGGAAAAAAAGCATCTTAATTCAAGGGCTTGTTACTGAAGGTTATAATAAATTTTCCGTTTGGAACTGGAATCTGCGTCTGCCGTTCACCAACTAGAATCACGAACATTACCTAATGCTTATGCGTCTTACACACCAAAAACCATAATATGCATCTTGATAGTTTTGTTACCAGTTTCAATATGTTATTTGCATTAAGTTAACGGAAACAAAAAATACGGAAATCCGAGGTCAAATTGGCAATCTGTAAACTAAATTGGCGTTTTGTATCCACAACTGTCAGACCAACTGACACCGACTGCTGTGACGGAGACAGTTGCTTATCTGCTCTATTTAGCCATTCTGAAAAGACTGTGCAAACTGGACTCGCCAACTTACTTTAGTAGCATAGCATGAAGATCTGTCCATAGCGGGTTATCTGCTTGATAAAAATTTGTTAGTGACTGACTGTTAGGTTACATTGGATGGGAAGAGAGGAATTCCACTTAATACAAACAAATAAAAATGTACGTATCTTAAAGCTTTCAAGAAAGGTGCGTTGGAGAACGGTCGCAAATTTTACCACAAACCACGCATTTTTGTGAATATAACATGAAATTTGGAATTTTGTAAAGATCCAGTAATAATCCAAATTGAAACTACGTATCTCAGAGGCATGAAGTCCAGCTATAAATAATATGCCTTTTGTGTATGTTCTATGAGGTGTTCCTGACAAGGTGCCTGGCAGCAGTGAGCCCAAGTGCCGAAGTCCACTTTCCCTGTTATCTCTTCTTCATCCAAGATATTTCATAATTAAAACCCTTCTCATGCTTGCTTGTAAGTGAACAGAAGTTTGTTGGGAGGAAGTTTATATGCGTGTCCGTAAAATGAACTTCTAATGACAGTGTGCTCCCTGTGACTTATTAAGATTTCTAGGAAAGTGACGTTAAAACTTACTACTCTGAACTTTCTAAGGAAATTTGTTGTCACTTCTTTAAGTTCTCTCCACGGTGCTCAGTTCACACAAGATTTCTCCCTATGCCTGTCTCAGTATATCGTTTTTTGGCCCCGATGATCCTCGTGGATCTCTGTGTCAAGTAAAATATATTTTATTGGAAAAAGTTTAATATGTAATAGGAAATGTAGTGCTTTTCTGAATTAACCTTTTGACGCCTAATGTCTAATATAGTGGTCGTACCGCACCGCTAACCTCTAAAGTTACATTTTTATATTTATTGAACAAATATAGGTATTGAATATTTTAAAAATGGTATATACTCTCCGTTTTTTTCTCTTCAAAATGCAGTTTGTTTCATTATTCTAACTTATTTGGTTCCTGTATTATTCACATTTTATATGCAGGGTGTGCTAAAATTGAAAAAATAATTCCGGCACCAAAAGGTTAACTAAAGTTGACAGGCGACATTTCATTAATTTGAAATCAGTAGTGTCGATGTGGCTTTTGTATCCTTGAGTAATGCCTTCACTTTATTGGTTTTCTCAATCAAAGACAGTTCAACATAACTGTATATAGCCAAGTTCTAAACGAAGGAGAATTGCAATACTTCCCAACTCTCAGCAGATCATATTGGATATGTTTTAATGGAAGCTACATATTGACCCAGGATTTTATGTACGACTGACATTTGCTCGTGAAGAAGAAGTACAGTGATTTCCGTTTTGGAGCAACACGGCTTTCGAAATCACCTTTAAGAAATCTGTAGATAATGGGCATAACTTTAAATTATGTTACTAGTCAAGGAGTTCCCTGAAAGGGTGAGCATTTTGACAGCACCAAAATTAATTTTCTGTCGTAAAGCTTTACAAAGTTTTGGGTGGATGCCTGAGATTGTTACTGAAAGTTAAATACAGTATTTTGACAAATTAATATCACTGACAAAATCGTTGACATCTTTTTGAGATATTGATAAAGCTGTGTTGGTGAACGGTATTTTTCAAACAATGGAACAAAATCCTATACGTTTTCAGTCTTCAAAAGACTTTGAGCCACTTCTTTATTTTCGCAATCTGTAGTCGTTTCTGGCGGTATTGTTTCTAGTAAATTTTTCAATATTCGAAACGGATATCATACCCCTTTTGTAAATTTGGCTTTAGTGCCGTAGGTCTATGATTAGCGATCTGATGTAGCAGTACGTTAATCGTTTTTTTTTAATTTTCCGCAATGTAATCGGAACTGCGGACGGCATTGCAAGAATCCATGTAGCAAGCCTGTGATCAGTGTTAAACCATAAATAATAATAATAATAGTAATAATAATTTGTAAGACGAAACTGTTTTGTCAGGATCCAACAAATTCAATTTATATACAATTAGCAAGAACTATGTATGAACTACGTAAATTAGCAAGAGTTGTAAAATATGAACAAAGATATTTAACTCCCCACGCATCATGTAAAGAGTCTTGATGTTTATATATGCTGCAATCTGACATAAAATAATATGCATACAGTGGGAAAAAATATGAAATTTTTGTAACCGAGCGAAAATTTAAAGAAGAAAAGATTTATTGCTATACAGTAACATTGAGGCGCATTTGGTTATTTACTTCTTGGACGCTTCTCAAATAGTAAAACTATTTAATCTACTGCGGTTGCACTTCCTGGCAGTGTTCACAAATTTGAACATAATAGATAATAGAGTACGTTGTTACCTTCACTAGAGTGTGTTATTATATTCTTTCTAGAACTTATTATTTGTCTACGTTGATTTTGTTAACTTCATCGATAACCCATAACCTCAAACCTTCACTACAAAATATTTTGTAATTAATGACTTAAGAACAATATTTCCTACGAATCTTGCACTTTGTTCATAGCATATTTACATACGAAATTTTACATAACTGGACACAAGAAATATGAAATATTGTGATTTCACGCTTCTATATCTTTTAATCTTGTATCATGTAAATTGCATGAAAAATAGGACACATTATTGGTCTGTTAATATCGATCAGCGTATAACGATTTTTGCAATCATACACGACTCCCTCTTTTGTCAATATTTATCTAGCAGTTAGTTTCGACCTCGAGTTTACGTCATCATCGGGCTATTGTACATGGACATAAATGCACACATAAATTAAATACCATGAGGTAAAAGATCTTCCCCTTCACATTAAAGATATGTCTAATTAATTATTAGGTCGCTATGCCAGGGTTTTAGATCACTTAGCCGTAAAAAGCGTTGCCCAGGGTTCACCACTTGGAGGTGGATCTACTTAGACACCTGGCTTTGGAAACAATGAACACCAGGTACCCTACAGACAAGTGGTTGCACATCACAGATGGCTGTCAAATGGACGGATTCGTAAATGCTGGTGCTGGCATTTAGTTTGAGATTTTCACCCGCTATATGCCATTGGGACAACATTCGACTGCCTTTGATGGAGAAATTGAAGCCATTCGCACCGCACTACGTCTGCTGAACCTACACCTAGAGCAAATTTGTAACAGCTGTTATCTTTTCTGACTCAAAGGCTGCAATACTATCTGTGGGATCAACAGAAACTGTGATATCAACAGAAGCCAGAGACTGCTAGGCCCTAATACGACAGCTTAAGGCAAAACATAGACAAATTGCACTGCAGTGGATACCAGGACACTGCCAAATCACAGGGAATAAACAAACCGATGCACTGGCCGAAAAGGGTACCAAAATTACACAAACATTTATTAGAGAAACATCCTACCATTCTCTTAAACTACATTTAAAACAGGCGTTTCAAAGCATATATAGACATGAACTAGAGACAAAGTTATCCCAAAGCCATGGAAGAAAGACGTAACCAAAATACCAGACTGGCCAAGAAGAAAGACAATTGCAGAATTTCGATTGTGCATTGGGCATGATTGTTTGGGTACACACCTTCACCGCAATGGAATCCTCCCCGACACCTACTGCATGCTTTGCAGCCTCCGCGAACCCATGAACAGAAACCATTTTCGACGATGTACCGCAATATTTAATGGGACAGAGTGTGAGCGAGACTGGGCGGCCAGGACCAAAAAGGATGGAAAACTGACTTCCCTTCTTTTTTATTACTATTTTTGTGACTATTCCTTACTTAGGACTTTCATATTTACCTTGAATAGAGTTTATAGTGCTTATAGTGTTTATAGTGCAATTTTAATATTTTATTTTTATTGGTCCCATAGGTCAGTGATAAATAATGATTATACCTGTCATTAGGAAAATAAAACATTAAAAATACGTTACAAATATATTTACAGTGTATAAAGGTATAATAAATTGTACTAGGCCCAAGGACATTTTAAAAAGTTGTATAACTGTTTATAAAAATACTACATATATGTAAAATACGAAATAGTGTGTCTTTATCTTTGCACTGTGCATTCTGTAGTTTATTTAATAACACACACCAACAAATGCACATGTATATATTATTTAAGAATTCTAAAATTTACATTAAAACATTTAAAACGCTCCTACATATTTCGATCACACGATCGTCCTCAGGGAGCATATATTGTTCCTTGATAAATTTATAATTTAAAACATTCAGTGCGTCGTATGCTGTGCAGCATGAGTCTCACGCTGCACAGCATACGACGCACAACCATAACCAGGCTCACTCTAAAAAGCGTACGACACACACACACACAAAAACACGACATGCTGCCACAGCACCAAATTTAACATAGCGAAGTAATTCACTGAATGTTTTAAATTACAACTTTAGCAAGGAATACTACATGCTCCCTGAGGAAGGTCATGTGATCGAAACACGCAGCAGCGTTTTAAATGTTTTAATGTAAATTTTAGAATTCTTAAATAATATATACATGTGCATTTGTTGGTGTGTATAATTAAATACGAAATAATGTATTTTTCATGCTATTTTAATTATGTGTACATTTATATTCTTGTACAATGGACTGATAATGACGTATATACTATTTACCATATTCGCATAGAAGTGAGATGTGTTAGATCGAAAGCGTCTTTATACATTGAGCGACACACTAGCTGGGATGCTCCATGTAAGTAATATCGAACTGTATTTACTATTCTAGACAACTCTCGAAGGTAACCTTTGTAACACTACCAACAAACGTATCAGTTCTTCGAGCAAAGTGTCTGTTATTTTTGTCCCGTTATTAACCCAAAAGTCGTCGTGACAGATTTTGGTAAAAGCTTCAAGTACAAAATTTTCCGAAAATCTGTCCGGCTAGAGTTCCATGTCTTGCATGCGGACGGACATTAAACATTTAATACACCTAGTCGTTTTTGGAGAATTTGCGAAGGCGTCTAAGATACACGAATAAGGTATGTAAAGGCGCTGAGCGAAGTTCAATGAATAACTGAACATCGAAATTCATCACGTGAAAGATGGACATACATTATAGACATAAACTTGCGAGGAGTGACGTGCACAGCCTGATGTATTGGAGTAGGAAAACACATCATGTCCCTTCTCCTTCGTTACAAGTCTTATGAAAAATAAATTGTTTGTCAGTACTGCTGCCGGGAAAATTGAGTTTAATTATTCGTGAAGTAAGAACTACAGGTGAACGGTATAAAAATATCTGTATGGCAGGAAATTTGAATTGCTTTGTCTGTGGATAAATAGTAAATAAATAATTACGTAGAAAAGTATGGACATTACAGATTTAAAAATTGTATCGCAACTCAACAGAGCGAACTGTGGGAAATCACTACAGGTCAAAGGTAAGTTGGCCCTTACCCTGAGGGAACTGTATATAGTACCTGCCGAATATTACTGACGTGGGTTAATACTAGCTGTAGGCTGTAATGTGCGAAAGAATGATATTGTAATTTCGTTTTTTAAAACTTGGAGAAGCTGTGATACATAACAGACTTATTCCCAAATCTTCGCAACGTAAATTAGGAACCGAATGGAGCACGATGCAGGAGTCATTAACTTTTTTCTTATTTATATATCCCTTCGGTATTTGACAATGCTGTGTATAGAGCAGATGAAACTGCAAAAATGTGAATTTGAAACGAGGATGAGCCTGAAGAAAATTATGTAATGAGGAGCTAAATATCTGTTACGTCTCATCTTTGCCACATATTGTTACGGTTATCAAATGAAGGACACTGAGCTGAACGGGCTACGTGGTAGGTCTGGGATTGACGATATAGACTAAGTATTCAGATTCATGTGGAAAAAAATCGAAGGGGCTATAAAACTCGGACGACCTAGATATAGATGGGAGTATCACTTTATAATTCACCTTAAAGAATTAAGGTGAAGTTGGACTGGATCCAACTAGCTTCTTATACAAATGGTAATTAGTCTTCTTGTTCCGTAGAAAGCAGGACATTTCTTAGCTGTGTAAGCGTACAATATTGTGATTTTAAGATGGGTCAGAACTAGTTACTATGTATATGTAATAAATAATCCTTACCACATTTTATCAAATTGTTGTGAAATATGGGCTGCATTATTCCAGAGTAGGCGGTGACTTAGCTGAGGTTCGATTCGTGGTATAATAGGGAACCAGATCGTTACATCAGAACGTCTGTTACAGAAATAGGAACATCAGCGTCATAGTCAAAAATATGTTCTTGTTTGAACTACTGCAGAATTATCATTGTTTAAATCTCATCCGTCTGGTCGTATAGACTTTCATGACAGTTATACGGAGCGTCTGAATGATTTATAGGTTCAGTCGTTTCCAAGGGATAAAAATAGGATACACCTTTGTATAATGTAGCTCCTATCTAATTTCACATAAACGGGTTTATAGCCACGATTTAACTGAGACGTAGGATTTATTGTGCTCATACATCATGAGATACGAGTATACCTGCATATTTCAGTTTAGAATTTACTTTCTGCTGGACAGTTCTTTATAAAGTGGTTCCGTTGTGAACATGGAAGTGTGCGTGCTCAAGTTGATAAAGGTGGCGACCTCCTCTAGATATCAAGGTATTTGCGACAGTTTGGTAAAAACTGTTGCGAACAGACGACAAGGGGTTATCTTTTAGCTTGGACGTTAAGTGGGTCTAACAGGACTTCACGGACACTATTACGAGGGCTTTGTATTTCGGCAGACTGCAGGCTCTTTTTGTCACAATATATGTACATTAAGTTTCAACAGAAGGCCAGTCCCTCCTCTTTTATCTAAGCGGCTAGCAACGAATCAAGAAGGTCTCTGTTCCAAGAACGTAGTCACTGATTTGTAAACCTTTGAGTGCTTTCTATGCTAAACACCGTATGGTCCAACACCTAGATGCTTGATCGTCACGGGGTACAGATCAGCGCCATTTCTTCATGTTCGGAATGTCGGACATTCAGTTACCATTCGAAATTCAGGCTGTTAAAACTGATGTTTGTGTTCCGCAGCCTTTTCTGATGGCTTATAGTACAATAAAACGTACGTCATGTTATCCGCTAAGAACAGTACAGTGTATTTGGACATCAGTTGTAATAAAGATTTTGCTTAATAGAGCCACACGGGACCGTCAGAAGATTCTGTATGCTTTAAAATTAACTTATTTGTCCGTAGCATATTAAACGACAACGGATAACCTAGAGAGATTATTCAATATCCATCCATATCAGACAAAGGAGCCAAGAGACGTGGAGGAGGAAGCGGTCGCGGCTTAGTTTTATGTACTTTCTCTGAATTTGAATAAACGGTCTTAGAAAAACTACAAATAATATTGAATTATAATAGTCCTATTTACTACTACATTCTATAATGGAATCGACTCTCTTCAACTGGCTTAATCTTGAAAACTATAATTTCAAATTTGTAAGAAAGCACTTTGGTCTCATTCAACAATGAAATTTGTTAGATCTGAGGGAGATCGGATGGAGGCAAAGAGGTTGTCATATTTCGAGTACATTACGTTTGTAATTAGCTTAAATAAAAATATTAGCTGCCTGTATGTCAGCAGGTCTATTGTAAATAAGTTGTCAGATCATAGATTTTTTTGTGAGGAGAATTGCTTTTTGCACGAATCGTTTTCTTCTACTTCTTGCTGGTAGCTTTACGACTTGCCATGGCTTCCCACAAGTCTCTTTCATTACTTTTACCTCTCAGAATACATATGACATTTCCTTTCAGAGAAATGTATTATTGATTCTAGTGAATCAAGTGGTTCAGTTAATAACATTATAGTTTACAGACTGAAAGCTTTCTGTGCACTGTAGGTTATTCCTGCAGGAGTAGAGCGACCGGAGCTTAATTATAACCTCTTATTTACACTAATTTCCTAAGATAGGTTGCATAAAACGCGCTTCGACTTCCCGGACTCAAACGTATAGCATGATGTTACACGAAATTGGACTATAAGCTATATTTTCTATGTACATCAAGCGCCCCTTCCGAATTTTGAACAACAAACTTGTGACACTGCTAACATCGGTCTTACACGGTGTCTAATTCTTCAACCGGAGATCACTAAGATACGGTTCATATTTTATGACCTTCTTAATCTATAAAAAAAACTCCGTGGCCTTAGTCCGCACGCGAACTATACCGACAGAGCGGCCGCCGCCGGTCGGCGAAGTTAGTGCCAACTTTTGCGGATAGAGGGGTGTCACGTGGTCAGCGCAAC
>Ga0123352_10008404_pt1 | contig 16065 bp, 6 predicted proteins | sample TergutLab28metaG_FD_89700 | JGI IMG/M metagenome (GOLD analysis project Ga0123352, IMG submission 89700) | Labiotermes labralis P1 segment gut microbial communities from Petit-Saut dam, French Guiana - Lab288 P1 | ecosystem: Host-associated > Arthropoda: Insects > Digestive system > Gut ... | reverse complement strand
CGTGCATCGTGATATATTCTTATAATAAAACCAACTAGATGCACCAATTTCTCAAATTTATTTTTGGAATAAAACTCTACATGTTTCGGACAGTTCCTCTGTCCATCATCAGGAGTTTTTCACTGTGCACACAGCAATGGTATATGTCATACAGGTTTACACAGCAATGGTATATGTCATACAGGTTTTGCTGACAGCTGCGAGCAGGATCCCGCTCGCAGCTGTCAGGAAAACCTGTATGACATATACCATTGCTGTGTGTACAGTGAAAAACTCCTGATGATGGACTGAGGAACTGTCCGAAACACGTAGATTTTTTTCCAAAAATAAATTTAAGGAATTGGTGCATCTGGTTGGTTTTATTATAAGAATGTTGGTACTACAGTTTACAATTAAGAAGGTTCACATAGGTTTAATGCACGTTCTCATATTACATTCGTTGAAATTGTGCAATTGTTGGTCATAGTACAAAATAATAAAAAATGCACGGTACATGTATTGAAGTAATTAAATAAAACAAATCTTGCATGTGTTTTGTAAAATGTAAAAGATGGCACATTTCGATTCGTATTTTCAGAAGTTAACGAACTTAACTCTAAGAGAGGGCTTGAGTGCGAACGTCCAAGTGTTACGCTCTGGACTCATTTCCTAGCATGTTTGTTATTTCCGACAGGCCATAAAGTCACGCTGCTGGCACGGACCTGTTGCACGCTGCCTGCGGCTTCGAATCCCTCTTGAGCGTTTCACTTTTTTTTCCCCCGTTGCTGTACTGCCATTTCATGATATATGCGGACAGTGGAGGGAAATGAAATACGCAAAGAACGGGTTTAGAGGGATGGACGAACAACTCGGAGTATATTCACCATTACGCAATAATCCCTTGTTGTTTTGCTGTGTAGTAGCTCAGTCACATCACAGCCGGCTTCGAGTGTCCCCTTTACACTGCAGCATGTCAGATTTTGCCCGTAACTCGGCTTTTCTGCGACCGAAGAATCTGGGGGAAATGTAGGGGAAGTTGGAGTGAGATAGGTCTGGCTCGCACTTGTTAAGAGTTGCAAAGCTGGGTCCCTAGCTGTGCCGTTTGGTCCAGTCCACACGAAGCACTTGTCATAATCTCAACTGATGTGTCGCTTTTTTAATGATGTGTCGCATTCATTCCCCTGTGTTCGGTGCATGCTTTGTGTGGCGCCCATCCAGACTCCGCTCGTATCTTCTGTGTGGTAGACGTCGAGCCATGAGTCGTGGCCTGCACTCAGAAATTGTATCCCGTTCTTCTTGTTGGAGTCCCCCAGATGGCTGATTTCACTTTGTCGAACGGTGGTCAGATAGATGTATTAAAGTGGCATTATTACTTTCATTTTGTGCAGACCGAATTCCCTGTCAGCGGCATAATGTAGGTAGACCGTATGGTCCTTCTTAAAATCGATACCGATCGACGCAGTGCGTGTTTTAATCAGAGAGGTGGCAACAATAGCATTACCACAGTAATAATAATAATAAATAATAAACTCACTGTGTCCATTACTGGCAAAAGAACGATGTATAAAGCAACAGGATAGAGTGTGGGCCCAACTACACTTAACGTACGCGAGGAAATAGGGATAAATGTAGATAAGTAGCTTTTGTATGAGCACATAACAAAATTAGTAGAAACAAGTCATAAAAGTGAGGGTGCACATGATAAAAAAGTAACACGACGGGATGGCTGACTTAAAAATTGAGGTGACAGTATTGTGGAATCAGCAGGTGCAAACGGACAGAACAATCCCTACGGACTAAACCGGACATCATAATCCGCGATAATGAGGAAGGAACATGCGTGTTAGTGGATGTTGCAATTTCAGGCCGGAAAATTTTTGAACTATGAAGAGCTTGCAATAGAAATACAGCGCATGTGGACAGGAAAAACAAGATTGATACCGGTAATTCTAGCGGCAACTGAATCCATCTCAAAGGCATTCAGATAGTACCTGAACAACTTAAACCTACCGGGAAGGCACGACGTCATGAGCTACAGAAGAGAGCCATACTGAACTCTGCGCGCGTGCCGAGGAGAGTACTAATGTAAAGGTGCAAAACATTTCAACATGGGAAATAATAATATTTACTCCAAAGATTTGGTTTGTTCCAGGTGTATATTAGTAAATGCCCTTTATGAAAGTGACAAATAAATAAATAATAATAATAACAATAAAAATAATACTTAAGTTCAAGTCTTATTATTGGAGAGCGGAATCAACGGCTTGGTGGTGGTGGTGGTGGTGATACAAGTAATAAATACTCAGGAGAGTCCTTGAAGAACTAGTCAAGAAATTGCCTGCCTTTTGTAGAACCCGAAGTTTCATCTCCCGCCACCCGTTCTTATCTTGGTCTGCGTCAGGATGTGCGGTGGCGTGCTAATGTTTGTCATGACGACGTGTGCGCGGTGTGAATTTTTTAAACCTCCAGTACAATAGCACACCTTTGTTAGTACATCGAATATAAGTTATTTTTCCAAACGCCTTAGCATCTCGCTAGGGTACGGCGTATTTTAAGTAATTCTCTTGGCTGAGTTGCATTGCTGAGAGAATTTCAAGCGTTTCAGATGCAAAGACTGTTCTGTAGAGAATATTTGCGGATCTTTCCTCCCTTGCCGTGAAGAATTCGAAGCTAAAGGAAAAAGGAAATACCTGTGGGTAGACCCTCACAGCTCAACAAAGCATCTCTTCCTACTTTCAAGAAATAAGTGAAAGTCTTTTTTTTCCCCCGAAATTTCTTATGTAAAGGGGGATGATTTCCACTCCACTCCACTGTGCTGTCGTTACCTGGAATTTGATCTCTCAGTACCCACACAAACCAACGGATCCTTCTGGAATGTTACATTCATATTTTTTCGGGCGTAAACATGCGACCAGTTGATGGGAAGTACACAGTTTGGGACAAAGATAAACTTTTACCTCTCATTTATTTATTTTTTTTATTATTTATTTTACATGGCTGTCTATAGCTCAAGTAGCGTAACGTGGAATGGCATGGTGATAGTAAATAACGAATTGAAATGGGCTGGGAATAGAGCGGTCATAGCCTAACTTGGTGTTCCTTTAAAGCTGCAAGTCTTCTGAGATGTTAAGCCATGTCATCTGCTAAATACTTACTGAGGTTTCGAAGAATCGTAGTGCCTTCATCTTCAGGATCAAGCAGTCGTGCTTTCTACCAGTCCGCACAGCATGGTTTTCCAGAAGACTTTATCTTCAGCAACATCGCTCTGAGAACATCGAATCTCGCCCTGGTTTCCCTGTTCGATCCAGGTTTTCCTGGATGAAAAGGGAAACCAACATAAACCAGTTAATATAACCAGTTTTCTGGCCGATATTAGAAGCGATCACCTGCCCGCCTTAACAGACTCTCTGAACTGCGTATTGCAGTCGAATTTATGTGTTTAATTAATGCAGTTCGTTTTGTTCCAGCCTTAAGGTTGCAATCGTTCCGAACTGCTGGATATGTAGTCTGTGCGCTGGAAGCCCGCAATTCTAGAGTGGTGTGCTGGTGGTTGGCGCGAACGAATGTGCCTGCTGTAGCATTGACTCTCTTTCTGATAATATGGCTTTGTGCGCCTTCCTTAATACTATATTTCTGTTACATTTAACACGTCTTCTGATATTGTACCCTATTTCATGTCCTTGACTGTCGACAGCTGTGTGGTTTCGTATTTAGTGCCGCTTTATGGTACGGGTGGTCTGTGAAGAGCAGTACCTTTGTTCATTTGACAGAGGGCAACAATGAACTTGCTGAGCTAGGTTACTTACAGTGTCTGTATAATATATTATGCACCGTCAATACACAACATACATCAAACAAGATGCAATAATTACAATTAGGTGATATTTGGCTACATGTTTCGGCCGTGACCGGCCATCTTCAAGCCAGCTAAGAACAACAATTAAGGTACAGTCAAAATATTACTCAATGGGATCCCATTTCATTCACATTAAACCTTGATAAAATATGAACATTCTTACTTAAGATTAAAACAGTGGAATAGTATAGTAAAATGGTAAAACTATACCTTCATGCTCTGTATTCAGGCCTCACAATGGTTCATACCCTAATAGTATTGTGTATATGTCAACAACAAAGTGGAATTTATGCGTCGTATCACGGTAGATAGATACTTTTTTGCCTGTTGCGTCTCGTATGTATATGTGGGATCACACAGTTGTGCAGACCAAGAGTTGTTTTTTGTGTTCACCGAGTCACTATCTTCCAGTTACTTTTCTACTCTTACAGTGTCTATTGGGGACGAGTCCAAGAGGAGTGACGGAGACCGGTTCGTTGCGCCATGCCATAATATTGCGAGCGGGCTGTGCTAAGCGTTTGTCGACGTAATGTAGCTGTCAAAATTACTGCTTTTAGTGTTGGAGGACTCCGGTTGAGTTTTCAGCATGGTGTTCCGCTAATCAGACGGGAATGAGTAATTGTGTTCAGGTCAAATGCCGTAACGCTGTTAAAACAGGATTTAGAATTTGAATTTTCTGCGCCCCTACTTCGCCCATCTCCTGTTGTTCAGTTCTCGGTCAAAGATTCCTGGCTTACCTACCTGGTGGGTACAAGGTACATAGTGTATAGGTCTATACAGTGAACTGCCGCGTCATTCAGCATTTCGGTCCTGGAGGATGAAGGCGAACAGTGCCCAAAAACTTTGACTGTTATCTCCATCTTGACACAGCTAATCGTAAAGACTTGATTTTATCTTAAATAAGGCCAGAACTTCTTTCACGTCTTTCTCAGCCACACACTTGATATTTATTCTTCAAGTCGACGCTATATAAAGTGCACAGTTGAAAAACTGTCATTAAATACAGAATGAAGGCTGAAATTATTTTTGAAGCGGGTCAGCACAGTCGCCAAGCATTTTATTAGTGTTTGGTAGTTATCAGTACGATTCCCAGCTGCGTTTACTGCCTTCAGTAAGATTATCCTAATTTTGCATGTAACATTTCATTTTTTATAGTTAGTGTTTTTTTCTCGTTATTGGCATATTATATTGTTTATTTGCCTACATGTATTCGCTGTAATATCTATTCTAGAATTCTATTTATATCATCAATATATAAATTGCATCTTTTGTATAAAGTTTTTCCATTCAAAAGTTTTTGAGCCCTTCACATTTTTATAAAATCTCAGTTAATATTTAACTGTTTCCTTCTGACGCAATTTCAGTTACAATCCACATTTCGAACTCACATTCAGGAACACGTGTTGTGTCCACTTTGACAAAGATTGAGTCATCTTCTTATGATAAAAACCAACGATGCACCGTCCTCTGAATGTCAAATTGAGTCGTCTGTGGGAAACATGCAGGACAGTGACCTTCCAGTCCTGGGTTAAACCACTGTAGACGAAAGTCGGTTAGTCTCGGCACTGCAATTTAGATACATTATCTTTTCTCTTTCGCATATATTGTATCGGTTTTTTTCCGTCAGTTTTGTGTAACCAAACTCAATTCATGCTCCTCATATCACGTTGTGTGAATTTTTTCGTCACTTCTGATTTCATTTCCGTTCATTTGCTGTTTAATTGCCATCTGAGCGCTGTGACTGCCATGTAATGCTTTTCTTCTTATCATTTCTGTGCTCTTGACTGACGTCCATGGCGCTCTGTTGGTGTAACTAAACAGGTACCAAGGAAGGTGTTTTACTATAATCTCACTAGTAGAAGAGAAATCAGGAGACCAGAGAAAAGATGATCTGATATGGCAGAAGGTACGATTGACTACATGCAGTTCAGCTCTCCTTAAGAAGCCAACAGTCGCTCAGATGATCAAGAAATTCACCGCTTCTTGTAATAAGCTGCATGTGTCCATTGCATGTTCTGAAGCTCCAGTAGTTGTCGTTATTACAATAAAAGACGAATATATTTAGGCTTTCTGTGCGGGTGGCGTCGACAATGATGATGATTAAGACTTCATGGAAATGATTTCAAAGAAGTTCGCGGTATTGATTGATTACTCTCAATGGCAACACTAAAAAATACACCGGTCTAAAGAGAAACCTCTCTTTCTGATTCATTGGTTTCATCACATCTTATACCGCTGGCTGATTTCCATCTTGTTATATATTCAGTTTTCTTATGTCGGACACAGGGTGCTCGTTATCTATGCAGGACCTACCCATCAGTAATTTCGCAGACGTTTGTAAAATGGAACGTCAGAGTATAGAAGTCTTACAAATACATAGATACAACAAACCTTTCCTTCGGCGCTTCTTTAGCTTTTGTTGCCACTATCTGTCTTTATATTTCTCGTGTATTAATAATAATAATAATCTCCCGTGCGGATTTCTTCAACACATGCAAATTGCACGTAACGTGAAATGCCGAACTGTATTACAGACACACATACGTGTTTCTGTTGGTTCTCACAGCAAACACTAACGACTTTCCTAAGCAGCACTGACTGGTTTGTCCAGGTGCCACGGACTATGTTCACGAGGTCTTTGAAACGAAGGGTTTTGTGTGTCTGCGCTATAATTTAGATGAATGTCGCACTTCAAAGCGTTAAATGTGTTTCCTCGCGCGGTATTTTGTGTAGCCGGCCTTTGTCCGATTTTATGCTGAAGCCACTTATATAGACAAGGTCGGGGATGCGTGCAATGGTCGATTTTCGTAATTTGGTGCCTTTCATTGCGCTCCATGTCTGCAGGAAACAGTTTGCACAGCCACATCACCACGTAGACAAAAGGAAAGCAAAATAATAAAAAAAAAGTTTAAACTGGTGATCATGAACAATAAGTTGTTAAGGAATTTATGTGGCATAATGCGGGTTGAAATTGCTGCCATTAACTTCTACTTAAAAGTTATAGATTTCTTTTTCTCCTCTCGCCTCATTTTTCTCAAGACTCTGTTTTGTGTCTCCCCCTCTCGTCTCTCGAAGACAATAGAACATTTAAACGTCTTTGTCTTATAATGCACCCAACCTTAATTTTTCTTCGTTCTCAAGAATTAACGGCACTTAACAGAAATGAGGAAACTTCATTTTGTATTGTTTTAGACAAATTCTTGTTTCACACAAAAAAAGTACATTTTCTCTGCTTTCTCGCCCAGTCCCTCTTCTTTCCTCATGGTTTTTAAAGCCCATTTCGTGGTCCTGTGGGCACAATACCCTTCCTACAGTCTCCTATTGAACTTCGTTTCCCATCTTCTAGTATTGGGGCGTTTATGTACGTACTATTTATCTGAACGTAGGAGCTTCCTCTTTCTAGCGAGTATGTTATTGAAGGTTCAGGGGTGGAAATGCGGCCGTGTTTTTGGCGTTGTGATGTGACAATATGCGCGTCTTTATTAAATTCGAATTGTGACATTTCAGGTCATGGGCCAATCGGTAAAGTGATTGATTGTTTTTTTAATTCTCTACGATCTGATTAATTAATTAATTAATCTGTACGTAGTTTATTCAGCGGTACTGCTTATACAGCACCTTAACCAGGGGTGCTCAAAGTCTCGGTTCCGGGATCCTTGGACGACTAAATTTTGTACGCTGACGCAGTTGATATTTGTGGTCCTGGGTATGGAACTTGCTACGTATTACCTGTCTGGCACCTGTGATGTTGAAGTTTCTCCGAGATTTGTTGAATGTTTCTGCAACCCTGACATTAAGCCCTTGGAACATGGACATCGTCTCTGAATGACCATTCAGAAGTTTATTTTCAGCCTCACAGAGGACACACTGCAGTTCCCTTACAGGGGTCAAAGCAGTGTTGCTATTAACGGACAAACATAATGGACTGCCATACTGAGAAACACATGAAACGCAAATTTGGTCAAAGCGAGGGTATTTTAATCGCAAGATGTACAGGAAGCAGGCCAAACCGACGTTATTAGCACAGTGATTCTCAATTGGCGGCCCGCGAGTTGAGTAGAATCTGATTTTTTATTTATTTTTTCTTAATCTTAGTTTTATTGTCTTGAAGCCGCCCGTTCCTGGTTCGACCCCAGGACGAGCCTTCCCTGAGATGTAAAGGGTTTATTTAAAACTCGTATAATTCTTTTTATAAAGGTTTGCATCAGCAAGTCAACGTTCGTTCTGCTCACTCTGTGAATTCCTGCCTTGGGCTCTCCGCTTAGCAACCGTTGTTGCAGGTGCGGGGGTTCGTATTACAGAGCGGATGTCGGCTGGTCAATAGAGTGACTTACTTTGTGGCGCGGCGCATTTTAACCAATCAGCTTCGACCTTGCAATCAGGCGATACCAGCCTGACTTTGAATTTTGGCAACGCGTGACTAGAGACAAGAAAACGTTATCCACGAGACCTTTTCGGAAGTATCAAGGCAGCGGGCAGGATGTGTGTTCTCTGAGGGGAATATCAAGTGATTCGACTACAATAAAGGAGGTTGTTTTCTGTAACTTCTGTAACGTCGTCTCCAACCCCCCCCCCCCCGATATTCCCTGTGAAGAAGGAGGCTCGATAGAAAGGACAGGAAAATTGTAACAAATTTTTCATTAACTTGATACTCATTTTTACAGTTTAAGCATTTCTCTTGTTCTTTAACATTCCAAATTCAGCAGTGTTACCGCGGCTTGTGTATGAGGGGTCAGTCAGAAAATATACTATTCTGGAGAGGGCCCACATGATTAGTGAAAGTTGCTATGGGGCCCGCTGTGCCTGTAAGTTATCAAATCGGAAGATAGCTATTTTATAATACCATATTCTGAAACACTAATATAGGCTTATTAATTTTAATAGTTTCGATCATAAAAGTCTGGTTTTTTGATCACGTTTCTTCACCACGTGTGACGTTAGCATTCCAGAAAGTGCCCCTGTTTACACCCCTGCTAAATGCAGCCTTCTTGCCATATCCTGTACAGGAACGTTATCGCTGAACTATAATATTTACATCTTAACTAAATGGAGTCTCCGCCAAGTATTTGTTTTTCTCCTCTGTTAATTAAAGTCTGTAGCGGTACAGCAGTTCGGGAGGGGCCGTCAGCTTAATAGTTGCCAGACGTCGCTTTGCTGTAACCATTACATTCCTTTCATGGCGCGACGGATGGTATCAGCCTAGTGAAACAGATTAAAATGTCTCAATATGGCGTATCACAGCCGTATGCAACAGCTTCTTCACTGTGTTGACTTGTGTTTCTGTTATCTCATTTATTCAGTAAGGCGATCTTCAACTTAAGACTAGGGCCGTTTGGGCTGGTAAAGATAAAGGTCTTCCATTAACATGCCATGAAAACACACATGGGGAGTACAAGTATAGTTATACTCATTCTAGAGCGGGTTTAGTGGCCAACGCCAGGATTCTGCCGTTGTACCCCCGGGATAGAACCCCGGTACCCATTATATAGGGGGCTGGGTAGGCACCAGGGCCGGTCTGAACGGATGTAGAGAAGGAAAAAAATCCTGCTTTTACTGGAGTTCGAACTCCAAACCTTCCATCCCGTAGCGAGCATCTATGCCGACTACGCTGTCCGGGGCTTTCTGTGATCCGGTAGATGGTCACCGGTGATTCGTGCAAATATGCTGCCTCACTCTTGGGTTCAGATGGCTCTTCTACTCCATTGCTTCCGTATTCAGCGCATAAGGCATTTATGCCGTGAAGATAGAGACATTATATTTCTCAGAAAGTGTGGTAAGCGTGTACCAGCCTACGGCGTTTTATCCCAGATGACACCAGACTTAATTTTCTCTCGTGTATTCAGTAATCTTCCGTTCTCCTGTTCCTGTTCCGTGACCTGCCTCTCATCAATCAATTCACTGATTAGTTTCTTACACTGTCTTTACAGTGTTTTTAGAGTACACTTTGGCGCAGTGCTCTACAAGCTGGAAGGTCGCGGGTTTGATTTCCAATGGGGTCATTGGTATTATTCAATGACTTAATCCTTTCAGCCGCCCTATGACCCTGGGTTCGACTCAGCCCAGAACGAGTATTTCCTGGGGGTAAAGACGGACGGTGCGTAGAGCTGAAAACCTTGCAACCTTCGTGTGCCTATTGTCTAGTAATTGTGGGAGCCTCAACTTCCTAGAGCCCTCAGGGCCTGTCCAGACTTGTAAAGGGATTGCTTTACCTTACAGTATTTTCCTCCAAGCAAGCTGGATTACACTGTAAAGTTACTGCCTGGCTAGGTTCGAATCTCGGCCAGGAAGCCGGCTATCCTGTTCGATTTTTAGTGCTTCGCTTCAGCTCTTCCACGCAGATGCCGCTGAGAGGTGCCTACCATTAATTAGGCCACGACCACACCCTGGCTTTTCTCTTCCTATCCATTATTCATTGGCGTCGAGTTATCCGACGCTGTAGAGACTGGCATACTTACAGTTTCGTCAAGTAAAGTACAGATATCAATGTATTGCTTCTTTCTGTCCCCGTAATTTGCTTTTTTTTTATTGTTCAACGTTACCTCGACTCTCCTTTTCCTTCAATCACTTATTTTCTATCTCTTATTTTATTTCTTCGTTTCCTTCGCCGTATTTCGTTTTCTTAGTTCCTTTTGCGCTATTTTATTCAGTGTTTCCACTTGCTATTCGGTATAGAAGGCAGATTGGACCTCACACCATCCCAGTCCTGTCTGCTCGCTTTCAAATGATATCTTGTTACATTCTGTGCCAACTCCTGTCATGAACTTTGACAGAACTGGCCGGACGGAGAAAAGGTTAGGCCATGGGCCACCCAACTTTAAGTCCAGTGAGAGATGTCTGCTTTCGTAGTTAAAGCGGCGAAGTGTGAACACTCACCACTGACATCCAGTGCCCTTCAGTGCGGTCCGTAGTGCACTGTACGGACTTCTGACTTCTCCATATGCCTGCTGGCCTCGATGCACCATACGGTCTTGGAATGAATTTAAGGGTATAATGGATTGTAGGTATGAAGTTCATAGGTATAAACCCCTCCACCCTAGACGGCAGTTGGAAATTGAATCCCAGCGTTTTTTAAGGGTTTAGAAAGTGTGTAATTTACCTCAACTCCCTGTTCGTGGCTTGGTGCCTGGGCAAAGGAACTTTTTTTCTTTCGGCTGATACAGCAGCTGTCTAGTACCTTGTCTCACAGTTCCACCAGCTTCAGCCTGCAACAGCTCCGGTCTTGTCTAAATGCTGCTCTAGTTCCTGCGTATCTAGTGCATATAACATTAGGTAAATCGACAGTGTTTGTGTGCAGGAGCCAACAAGCAAAGAGAATCTGCCCGGTAGATTCCCTTCCCCTTCCGCCCACGTGTTCCGTGGTGCATGCCGAAAGGCAGTTGAATCGGCGTGATGGGAAGTGCGATGATCATATCTCGCACCCTTTGTAGAAATGCTTCACGGAAGAGTCTAGGGGGCCAATTGCTGTTATTACCGTTGCTTTCTAAGTTCAAAAGGCCGGTGAGAAGTATCAGCAACGCCAATTTGGCTTAGTTCGTGAGATCCTCGGTTCAAGTTCTGCGTAGCTTACTTCCCTATCTCATCTCTGATTATGTTCCATTCTCGACCGTGGTTTGATTACCGGAGGGGTAAAGATTTTGTTCCTTACCACCAGGTATAGACTGGCTCTGGAGCGCACATCACTTCTCTCCAATGAATATCGATGCTGCAGAAATAAAAATTAAATTTAAGACTACCATCGCTGAACAGCAGCTAGTGGTCTGTCGCTCATTACAAAATTTGTTTTATACATTTGAAAATGTAGCATTAAGTTTTTAGACCAAATAAGAAGAACATTTGAATGAATTGAAGATTTAAGTCTACTGTTATGCTGTGCCATGTCTGTCGGTAAAAGTCTTCAGTAATACGTGCTTCCAAGTTAGATGTCCGCGAAAGTCAGATTTTCCGCAGTGCACATCTCTTCAATTCATCTATAAGTTCCCCATCACCCCGGTAGTGAGCAGCGTATTGGTGAGCATCTTTGCATGACGCATTTGGGAACGGAGGTAGCTCAGTCGATATAGTGACTAGGATAAGGGCTGGACGTCGATTCCTGGCTGGTGCAAGACTTTTTTTTCTCTTCTCTGCAGCGTCGAACCGATTCTCGGTCCACCCTCCTATTGAGTGGGTGTAAGGGAGTCTGTAACTTGGGTACATTAGTTGACCACTCATTTCAGTTTAGTGTTGAGGTTAACAGGTGGGGCTGTACGTCCACCGCTGTATCCCAAAGTGTTGTGGTGTTTTAATGAATCACAAGGACAACTCTACGTTTACCTGTACGTTGTGCTGATAAGGAAACTCTTCGCGTCATAGGTCAGTCAACTTTTTCGAAAGAGCGTGTCTGAATGTGGGGCCCTTCCGTTTGAGGTTAATCTATTCTGATCCTGCTGCTTATCACATGTCTTACGTTCTGAGATGTGAATTGCCTACCGTTGGCTTTGTTTCATTATCATCATGTTGTTTTAAATCCAACACTCGGTCGCGATCCGTTGTTTGTGAAGCCAGCTCTTCAGCTTAGTGGCGTAGTGTCGGTTGTTCGTATCCAAAGCCTAGAGCTCTTTACCGCAGCGTGCCACGTTACAAGCAGTTTAGCACAGAATCCAAGGGGACGCTTTGCTGTTGAGGTGCCAGCTGTATTCATCAGTCAGTTTGAGTTTTGACGCTGGAATTTCTAGCTCATGGTATTTCGTATTCTATACCACATATACTATTCTATGTCGCTGGACAACGTTTAAGTGATGGACCCGCGGCTGATTGGAGCCACAGAGCAGTGAGGTCAGGCCAGGGTTTTTAAATTCCAGAAAAGTGTCGCATATACATTAGAGGAGCATCGCTTGGTAGTTTCCTTTATTTACGCGAGCACTAAATGAATACAGGCCCCATAAACGTCAGCTGCATATTTATTTCTTCGTAGATTCTCCCCAAATTGTATTTTTTCTTCAGAGAAGTTTTATGTAGCGCACACTTACAGTAAAGATAAGTGGGTAGCATTAATGGCAGTGGAACGTGTAGTTCTTTGTGCTTCGTGGAACAATTGTATTTTGCGTTTAAACATTCATGGACCTGGAATATAAGACTTAATTATCTTTCAATTTTATGTATATCTGCAGCCGGGTGAGGCCCTAAGGGGCTAAAATAGTGGCTTCAAGGAGGGTAAGAAATTTAGAATCGGGTAATTGCAGCTCATATATAATATGGGTGTGAAACTTTGTTCTTCGCTGCCTGATAAGAAGACAAATTGAGGGCGTTTTGAAGACAAAACTGAGCAGAATATTTGGAGTTGAAAGCGAAGGAATGAAAGGAGAACGGGGGAAAAAAACGTAAAGACTGGGAATTTTACAGTTCTGTTTTTCACCAAACGTTATGACTGTGATCAAATCAAGGAATATGAGTTGGTCGGGATATCTGAAAGGATTATACCACGTGCGAGACCTAGGGCTATGTTAGAATATTAGAATACTCGTATAGTAGAGGAATATTATGTTTACTGCACCGTGCATCATCTTGATAGTTGAATAAAGAGAGACCATCTTGATGTCACTTGCTTTTTTATTTCATTATTTAATGCTCAACATGTTTCGGATGTTAATACATCCATTCTCGGGAGCTTGCGACTTATTTATTGAGTTATTTCATGGGTTGTATTGCTCTGGTACGATGCGTATTTGTGTTACGTTGTGGTTTGGCTGGGGTGGTGTGGTATCCGAATGCAGGCTGAAGCACTAGTGCTTCGGCCTGCAACGTACATGGATTAGTCCGTAGAAAGTATTTGGGATGTGTTCTCTGTGAGATAGGAATTAAATTTCTAAACGTAATTTGGAGGAATTTCTGTTGTCGCAGGGTTGAAAAGTAATAAAATTTCGCGAATGTGCTTTATTGTTATAATACTGTATTTGCAGTTTGTTTCCAGACAGACTGGGATAATAAAATTGCAAATTAGAGTGAACAGCCGTATTAATTCACAGCGTCAGCTTGAAAAAGTTACGAACTTAAAAATCACTTTGCGAGCGTTTGGAACTTTTCCTGTAATCAAACGGCTGTTATTTCCCCACTTAAGTAAGCTGCAGTATTTATATTGTCGCAATTCTGCTAAGTATTGTTTTCATTATCAGTTGTACGTTGAAATTCCGCCACTAAACTCTTTAAAGCAGCCGTTATGTACTACGCAAGTTATCCCTCATTGTTCCTTAACATAAACGAACTGGAATGTTTTCTCTGGGGATTCTTTTAAGCCTATTTCATAAAAAAAAACCTAAATTTTCCTACATCTAACGTTTATACAGTTCACATTTCCTTCTCCTTTATTCCTATTAGGTATAAAGTACAGTATGTGATTCAAACTGTTTACACTGTATCCAACAGTTCTTAAGTGAGTGACTGAGATGGAACTTGTACGTGCTACAAATGACGGTTCTATCAGCAGGAAGGTCGTAGGTGACCACTGTGCTGGTAATTTTGTATTACAACTTTGACACTACCGACGCTAGAATTAGAAACTTTAGCATTGGAATTTTAATACTGAAAATTTTGAAGGGTTTTATCACGATATCTTTCATTTTAGCACAGTCAGTTATTCTGTCTGACCAGTAGCTTCAAGAGGATACCGCCACAACATCGAATTAGCGTTACGTTGCCCCAGTAGACAGCAGTTGTAACATGTAGTGCCGCGGTATGAGCAGAGACATGCTATGTGGCGTGCTGGAAAGAGCAGGGGAAAGGAAAGAGAGCTTGTCTGCTCGTCAAAAATGAAGGCAGGTGTAATATTTGGGAGATAGGAAATGCTGCTGATTTTGTATTCATCCGACAGGGAAGCTGGTTGTTTGGCGTGACTGTAGTGGGTAGTTCTGTCTGCCTGAATACAGCCTGATGCATACGAACTTGAGTTGCTTATATCTCTGACAGCATCAAAGTGCTGGCTTCGTGTTCTTTGGTTTAGTTTGATATTGTAGTTATAGTTTACAGTCAATTATGGTGGCCGCGCGGTCTAAGGCGTGGGTCTGCGGCCGCTTGCTTGCTGGGATTGCGGGTTCGAATTCCGCCAAGGTCATGAATGTCTATTGTGAGTAATGTTTTATATGCATTTCGCATTTATCCTAATCCATCGAGTTATCTGCGATTTTATGCTATTCCAATAAGCTGCGCGTAAAACCTCGTCCGAGCGGAGGGAAGACATTCACTGGGGAAATTCAGATGTATTTGTAGAGGTTATATTAGTAAATCCGTGGGCCGGGTAGCTCAGTCGGTATAGCGACTGACTACGTGCTGGAGGTTCGGGATCGAATCCCGGTGGGGACGAGATTTTCCGCCCGTCCAGACTGGCCCTGGGGCCCACCCAGCCTCCTCTACAATGGCTACCGGGTCTTTCCCGGGGGTGGAGGCGGCCGGGGCGTTGGGCTGACCCATGTACCCCCATCTAGTGCCGAAGGTCCTAGAAAAAGGGTGGAGCTATACCTCTACCCACCCTAAGGGCCTACGTGGCCTATAAAAGGGGTGAAAACCTACCTATATTAGTAAATCCTTGCGATTTTTTTCACTCGCAGGTGATGATTTCCTGCAAACGTAAGTGCAGTTTCCAACCCTAGCACTTTGAAAAAATTATGATTTTCTGGCATGGCATCGTCTGCCGCCACTTACACTAACAATAAAGCTCAATGTCATGTAGTTCTGAACTAACACAACAGAATGAAGGCGTGGAATTTTAATGTGGCCCAAACGTACTTCTATATGTGGTTGCTTGCCGGATAACTTATATCTGCCGAACCCAGTGTACGTTTTTGTATTTACGGTTAATGTACCGGGATCTGTGATAGCGAAGTCTGTGTTGACTAGACTACGAACTGGACGATCCTCCGTTCGGCTCCCGGCAGGTGCAAGGTATTTTCCTATTCTCTAAAACATCCCAACCGGCTCTGAGGCCCACCCAGCCTCTTGTTATGTGTATACCGAGGGCTTTTTCCTTGGAGGTAAAGTGGTCGGAGCGTGAGGCTGAACACCCACCGGCATCTAATGTTCAGATTAAAAGTGAGTGCAGCTGTACCTTGATTTCCCTCATATGCCTTCACGGCGAGTACAAGGACAGCTGTATCTTTACATGGTTTAGTTAGTGACACTGACAGTAAGGACAGCTGTATCTTTACATGGTTTAGTTAGTGACACTGACAGTAAGGACAGCTGTATTTTTACGTGGTTTAGTT
>Ga0123352_10008396_pt1 | contig 16076 bp, 10 predicted proteins | sample TergutLab28metaG_FD_89700 | JGI IMG/M metagenome (GOLD analysis project Ga0123352, IMG submission 89700) | Labiotermes labralis P1 segment gut microbial communities from Petit-Saut dam, French Guiana - Lab288 P1 | ecosystem: Host-associated > Arthropoda: Insects > Digestive system > Gut ... | reverse complement strand
TTTCGCCCAAACCCCTGTTTTATGCTTTTTTGACCCGTGGGCCCAATTTTGTGGCGGGGTGTTTCCGGCAAATTTTCAATCCCCGTTGGGGGGGGGGGGGAGGTGCGTGTAGCCTGCATTTTATTACGACATCCCTTTATAGCGTAGGCATTCTCAGTCTCTGTTTCTTCTTCGATAGTGAAAGACTAAATTTCTAGCTACACAAAGCAATACGCACAATTTTCAAATCACAACACTCAACCATCAAAATGCACAATGTTCTTCTTTATATATTTATATTGAATTATAACACTGAGTATTTCTATATGTTTCAATCAACGTGGGATCACGTCTGGGAACAAGTATCAAACAGTACTGCATGAAACTCAGTTTTATGCAACACGGAATACCAAATGCTGTAATATAATATCAATATATAGGGTAGAACATTGTGCATTTTGATGGTTGAGTGTTATGAATTATTTATCGACAATGCACGGAACGAACAACATAAACCTGCAGTTATATTGCAAGTATGGTTTTCGGAAAGCCCGTGCCCTACTTGTGATGTGACAGGAGCCGCGTAGTTATTATCAAGTAAACACTTGCACTTGCTGTACTTGCAGTTTGCGCTGCGTGCAAACAGGATCACGGGCAACATCGGCCTAAAATGTTGGTTCAAGGTCGACCGAAGTCTGGCAATTCTCGCGCAATTTCTTTGAAACTCCATATTCATATGCGTCAGATCGCCTGTCTGCCGTCGGTATGAATAATATGTCACTTGTCTTCGCTTGCAACGTGACGATGTTCAGTATAGGGCATCGACGCTTTTTTTAGCGGTAAACTGAAGGGGTTTTGAAGGAATGAAGAAAGTAAGACATGCAAAAATTTTAGTGAGAAGCCTGTTCCATATCAGCCACTTGGAATAATTTGAAGGATATTTTAGGATACCATCAGATAAGAATGTGAGATATCCAACGGCGGACTTCGCCATTATCAGTGGTAAAACTTTCGGGTTCCGCTATCAGACATTTAATTATTTCCTTGTGTGTGAGAACTATGCGGCTTCCATAAGCTCTCCTTCCTAGAAGGTAAAATAACAACATAAACACCGCACGACATTATTTGGTGTGATAAGGATAAACAGTTATTCATTTCACTTTGTACGGTGGTGTGCTACTGGTACTGTTGCAGTCTGTAGTGCCAGAACTTCGAAATGCTAAAATGCGTCTTGAGATGGGCAAGTCGTTTCATTGCTTATTTCGCGACTCCGTGCCTGTGGTTAATACGACGTAGAGACAAATCAGCTCCCGGACTTTAGTGGAAGAGTGTTCAGTTTCGCTCTCCGACTTCCTTATTTGCTAGGAATCAAACCTATGATATCCAGCATTAGTGAAGAAACTACAGAAACGTCCCTACTCGGACATCAAACCGTTACGTTACAAAATGTATTTTTGAGACAAGTATGCAACACGTTGTAATAACAGCTGCTGAGCAACATTGAGGCGTTGAGCAATGCTTTCGATGGCATGCTACTCGTATTATTACACAAATATTTCAGGCCAGCATCTTAAAACACTTAACATAGTTCCTATAAATATATATATATATATATATATAACTTTTACTCCAGGCTTTTTTTTTTCGGGTTAATGCGTGAGATTCGCCCCAGAATTCATCCACGAGCTTTAGTTACGTGGAATCAGAAATAAATTAAAGTCAGTGAAACACATACAGCAGTAGTCATACAGCACGTTATTCGAAGGTGCCAGTGGCGTCATGAGACTGTATCGGAAAGAATACGATAATTCATGAAATGCGGCAAATTAATTTACACTTGGTGACACTGATATAACGGAAATTTTTTGTTCGAAATTTCATCCATATCTATCAATATTAAAACCAAAATGCAGGTTATCCCCGACAAATTTTATTACGTAATCTACTTCGCGATGTTGCACTCAAAAACACTCTAAGAAATGTGCTAGACTTGTGTTCCTTTTTGGATTCATCTGTAGAGCACTATTAAAGAAAGCGATGAATATGCAATTAATTTTTGTTGCGAATTTCGTGTCGTGCCACGAAGTGAGTTGTGTTCACCTTATATGTAAAAGTGTAATTATACCCACTGATAAGACTTACGCACAGTGGCAATACGGTATACGTATACAGCGCATCAGTATGTGGCAAAAAAAAAAACTCAAAAGGTACACGTAAATTTCACGGATATATAAACTGAGTTTTATTGAAATCGTTGATGTTCTTTACACTTGGACAGGTGGTATTCAAAATATCTCTCTTAGCACAGAAGCGACAGACATAACGGGACCTTGAAAGGAGAAAAAATTCTTAGCCTGAACAACTATTCCTACACAGATAAGAATGCTGCCTTAGATATCAATATGCTGTCTGCATTGCTGTCCTAATTTAAGCTCTTGTACCATTAGACTAATTTTCACGGAACTTGGTAAGAACATTGTACCATTGTAGAGAAATCAAATGCCATACATTCATCAATAACAACACAGCGGAGGCAGGAAATTGTTTAGCCGGAACGCCACTTAATTTCATGTCCTCACATGGTGAGTGATAATAGTACTTCGAAATAATGCAACTGTGTTAAGAAATACAGATGTTGCGGGGAAAAAAAATCCCTTATTTTTCGGTTCCACTGCCTTAACTATGAACCACAAGAGCTAGGCATGTGAAATTTGGTAGAGCGAAAGACAGTAAATATGCCTAAATATTGAACATGACATAATGTTTTGTGTGTGATGTGTCCGAAGAATACTCATTTAGAACAATTAAAAATAACATGGCGACCGCGCGAGATATTTTGGTACTTTAACCGTATTCTGATTAGTTACATCACATCATACGACACAGAGTTTGTCTAGACATCTTGAAAGAGTAACGGGAGCTGAAATGGGATAACAGCTATACGTTGACGTCTGAGGAGTTACTATGTGATCCAGCCCCCCACCCCAACGCTGCAGCAGTGTCTGCAGTGCAAGGCCACTACGTGCATTACTTGTATCCATTTGCAGGCTACTCAAAATATCTCTACTAGATGAATTCAAAAGATTCTAAAACAAATTTCACAAAATCACTAGAAAACTTTCAGCCATATATAGTCTACAATTGTTGTGTAGTATGCAAATTGTTTCCGACGATCATAAATTACCTCACAGACATTAAACGAAACGTAGCGATCAGAAGAGGCCGAGGTAGTGCGAAATTAATTAATTATGTCACGGGAACCACTGTTTACTATGCGCCAGTTTCCATCAAAAAAGAAATTTTCACGAAACTTCGTGCACACAAACAACCTGCGACCAGGAAACATGAATTTTTAAAGAGTTTATAAACTGAAAATTAGGCAGTGAAAGTTCCATTATATCAGAGACCTACTTCACAACCCGCGTTACAGCGAAAACACAATGGAACGAGAAAGGGTGCTGCACTTAAGTGATTTATAATTAGTAATTGTCTACTATTAAACTCGGAGATTATTTAATGTGAAATAATATATTATAAGAAACTTTAAGAAGTCGTGACCTGAAGAAAAGCAGAAAGAATGTCAGTGTCAGCTGTAAACCTTCGGGCACCGTCGCTCAGTGCATGTCCAGACGAAACTGCAATTATTTTACGTACAAAAAGCGCAGTCACGTGACAGGGGTGACCAAAACCTTGCAGCAGCAGCAGCGTCCCGAAGAGACAGTCCAGTCTAAGTTTGTGTATCCCCGGAAGAAACCTTGAGCGCTGTAATTGGCTTGCCGAATTATTTTGAGGGAGTCTAGACGTGTTGCATAATGCAGTCGCATGAGTACAAGTCTGGCAGGCAATGCGTCGCAGAATTCCCTCCCACATACATATTAATGGAATGGTACGTTATTAAAACACGGGAGAATTTTCAGCTCACCTGATTAAAATTTTCGAGTCTATATATTCCGTTCTTGTACCAACTCATTATCTACTGAAATGTGATTGAATCATTTTGTAACACATTTTTAACTACATGCACCACCTAATTTCAAAATCAACTAATTAGGTAATGAAAGTGGCATGTAACACTTCTGGTGCTTTCGCTCTGTTGTCCATATGAATTGACTGCGTCTCTTAACAACAGTCCGCTCTGTACAAAAGATTTAGATTCGATAACGCTCGATTGTTAGGTTTATACCCTCAACTGTTTTTGGGCCTCAGATCTTACCTGACAGAGAACACTGACCCCATTATAAAGACTAGTGACACAAATATACGTAGTTCTTCGAGTAAAATGCCGGTTACTTTTGTCAGATTTTGACCAAATTTGAAATGATCAACAGACCAGCAAAAGTCACAACTATAAAATTTAGCGACAAGGCGCCCAGCGGTAGCCAAGTCGTTCCATTGGAGTTATGGACAGAGATACATGAAGCCAATAGTCGTTATATGAAGTATTTTGCAAATGCCTCTAAAAACTATTCATTGTGCTCATATAAGGTATTTAAACGCTTCTCATGATTCTTAAAATAAACAACGATCAAACCCTTAAACAGCACTGACTGGTGGTCCTTTGTAATGAGACTGTGATTGCTTACTGCACGGTAGGAACCGAATTAAAAAAAAAAAAAATCTCCTTGCTTGAAAATTGTGTTTCAAACATTTCCTCCATAAATATTTATGGCGTACGTTACATTAATTAACCCAAAAGACTTGCGTCACTCACTGGTTCTGTACGTGTATCTGACAACTTATCAACTGCAAATTCGAAAGTAGCAGGGGCTTGTTTTGAGGTACCTTCCCAGCATTTGTCGTGAGGGTTAAAGTAAGTGAATGTTAAAAGAAACCTGTCCATAGGCAACACACCATGAAGGTCTATGGGATACTGGAAGTGTAGCTGCAGACTTTCTGAAACGTAAGTGGTCGGCTTCACGCCCCGGCCGTTTTATCCGACGAAATGGAGCCCACGGTGCCCATTGGATAGGAGGCTTAATGGATCCTGGAACAGGTCTTGACCCAGTGGTGGCGATGACAAATATCTCTGCCCCTGCTGGGTTTCGAATCTTTGTCATACAACCCGTAGCCACTAAGTGTACTGATTTAGCTGCCCTGGCTTCTTTTCCCACACAGAAGTAAAGAAAACACTGAAAATGCTGTCAGGGTAAGCTAATTTCTGAGTATCAGAACCAATGTCACTTATGGTAATGAGCAAATTGAAGTGGGCCGGTAATATATATGACTTGATCAGAGCTTGATGTTAACATTATGGGGTGTACAGCCATGTTGATCCACCATTTTGTCCCTTGTCTGAGCCACTCCCTTTCTTAGCGACGAAAAATAACGAACGGCGAGCAATTAGTATTGATCCGTCTGGCGACCCGTTTTGGAAATATTTCGCACAGACGCGACCAAGCGCGGCGAGGTGAAGAAGGCAGCGTGTCCAAAGTTGGGTCATGCGGTTACTGATCGACGGTTTATAAAATATCTGGGACGGAATGAAAACAGCTCTTCTGTTGCAAAAACAAAAAAAACTCCTAAACAATTTGTCTGGCGGGACGTGACGCCTTGTAGTCTGGCAGAAATTTACTTACGCTTTTGAGAATAGTGCTAACTACTTCCTGTTTATACGGCTGGCATTTACATTTACTGAACTAAATAACTCCGTTGTACAGGGGCCTGCTAGAGAAGTTCGTGTTTGCATACTTGCTCAAGAATGTCTCCAATTTTATGGAACGAAAACGTTCATATCCTCCCATCTACTTATATTTGTTCCAAGAAGACCGTTACCTCCAGGTTTTCTGAAGATTTTGTAAGCCTTCGCTTTCTGTTCTGTATGTGTGCTACATGCACCGCCCATCCGATCTTTGTTAATGCGTGTAATACACTATGGTTTTATCGAATACTTTAAACAACATTAAGTTTCACGTGAAACAGCCGTCATCGTGTTCAATACCCAGCAGAAAGGTAAAAATTCGTCGCCTTAAATCCATTTTCAGAACTTTTAGGGCGCAGCTGCACAGTGGGTAACCTATGTTGTTTTCCTGGCGCTAAATGCCGTGGGTGAAAAGAGCTGACTTCAGTTTATGATTAAGTGATGCACTCGAAAATGCACGGAGTCTTACATACACGACCCCAGCGAATCTTCACGGCCTAGGGATTGTCCATTGTCTCGCCTGGCTTCCTGGTACAGACTGTTATAATGCCACACACATTAAGTGTAATTAAATAGAAGTAAGGTTTATTTAAGTTTTGACACTTGGTGACTAGAAGTAGTCACACCGTCATACTGCACTTTCACGTAGGTTTGTCTGCTACCTGTACAACACACACGCGCGCGCGCACGCACACACACGCATGCACGGGCACACAAACACACACACACACACACACACACACACTACAGCGTGACGAAAACTTACACAAAATAAAGCAAATAAATGTCGAAGCGCAGTTCGCAACGTAAAAATTATCGGAAAATGTAAATATTGAAATGTATAGAATGGTACTCTGTTGTTTTTGTGAGAGTGAGACTGGTTTTTGTACGAAAATAAGATATCTTCATGAATGTGTTTGAGAAAACGATGCTGGGGGAAGCACTGAAAGTGACAGCAGTTATGGGAGAATTACGTAATGAGTAGCTTCATAACTTGTATTATGCACCAAGTAATCACATCAAGAAGGGTAAGATAGAGGACAGACTTATTAGAGAAGAGAAATGAATTATTCTTGAATTTTGTTACTTCATCATTCATAGTAGTCCTAAGTGGTTCTTTTTCTGTGTAGGTTCATATCTTCTGGAATTTGAAGCCGTGTCTTTGAACGAGTAACTCCCGGCTTCCCGAAGGGCCTTCATCTTCTGGGCCAAGCAGTCCAAGAAGATAAACTCGAAGGTGAAGGCATTACGATCCTTCGAAACGTCGGGAAATACTTTCCTAAGCACACTGCGTCACATTCCAGTAGACTCGAAACTCTACAACACCTCTGTGAGAACCTCAAATCTTGCATTCTTATTTTTTGCTTTACGAAGCAAGGCGTCGGCACGTTGCACCATGGGACACAGCCACGGTGATGATGAATAATAGGTTCAGAAATACGACGTAAATTTACTGGCTAATTGACAAAGGCCATTCGTCCATATCTTGCACCGCAAAGAGATCTTCATACTCGCCACCGGATTCTAGTGAGAGCATGAAGTTGGCTACCAACAGCAGTCGACTCACACCGCTCGTAATTTCTAAATCCACTCTAAGATTCAATTTAGATTTTTCTGGAGTCTATAGTTAGGCAGATGAACGAGGTAATTTGCAAAGAATCAGGTAAATTTCGTCCCCCAGTTCAAGACGCTTCCGATGTCCCTGAGACAGACGCGGTGTCTGGAGCATCGCACGTGCGTTCGGTGCAGGTCACTCCACTGAGAAGTGTACCATAATCGTGACACACGGAAGGAGCTAAACTGGCGGCCTATTGAATGACGTCTTTTCGCCAACTACTTCGCGCTATCTGCGGTAAGATGACTGGCAAGGCGTTTAGCTGAAGAGAATGAGGAAAATCAGGAACTAACCTCTGATTTTGATATGAAAAGAATACCAGGGATACGATTTAAGATTTTGGGGACAGCAGTTCTCTTTCATTATCCAATTTATATTTAATTTCTGCTCTGGTACATGGCTCATTTTTTGTTCTTAGCTTTTCACACTGCATAAAGATGTCGGTTGTATACCGCTGCTCGTGGCACGTAGTAAAATTGGTAATCACTCACATACGTTATACAGAGGTTACAGATGTATGTTGAGAATGAAAAGCCAACATCTGAACACATTCACAGCGTGTGCCACCATCTGAAACTGTGGATATGGCGCAAGTCTCGCCAGACAAAATTGGTTCCTGTGCGACGTCTGCCCACCAAAGACGAGCAGCTTGGGTGGTGGTTTAAATCCACTCCAGACAATTGCCACATTACATGGTAAACTAAATTTACTCGCCAGAAATCGCTAACCACGAGGTGTTCCCGGCCCTTTCATAACAAACATCGGGCTACCATATATATCCCAACAAATGCAATAATATTAGTTACAACAATATACAAACATGTGCTAATCCTCCTACATGTTTCGGCCTTTTTTAGCCATCCTCAGGGTGGTATTCGACGAAGGAAAATAGAATAATGGGTTTGATATGTTGAGCGATTTAGACATATTTTAATTACGCTTTGATTCTTGTTCTCACCACCCTGAAGGTGGCCACATGAGTGCCCGAAACATGCTGGTGACCACTATGCAATAAAATGACACTCATAAATCCAAAGTGAATTGTTGGGCTTTTAATATATTTTATGCATAATAATGGGCATTTATGTATTATAATCCTGTCACTGAACATCTATGATATACGTAGCCCATACTGTATTTTTTTATCGAACACCTCCCTGAGGAAGGTCCAGAAAGGCAGAAACATGTGGGAGGATTACCACATGTTTGTATCTTATTGTATCTAATTATAGTGCTGTTTTTTTGGAATATATATAATGATTTGTCTTACTGCACGGAACCTGAATAATCCAAAATACCAGGCTATTTCTTGGAACCAGTCTATGGTCAGTTGCCGCCATATGTCTCCCGAATTATCCGAGGCGCTATAACATTACAGTTCGCTGACAAGTTGTAAAATAATAAGAAATAATGTATATGTTTACAGTGCTCATATTGGCATTCATTACGCCCGGACAAAATGCCAAGGAAAACAAGTGTGGAAGGAAAATGAAGACCTAAGGAACGAATTGTGTTGATAACTTACAAAGGCAACGACCTTCGAATTCGTCGTTCATACCCAGTGTCATTTGACACTATATAAACCGTAACTTTACAAATCCTTACTATATATATATATATATATATATATATATATATATGTGTGTGTGTGTGTGTTGGAACAGCGATCGATATTGGATATAATTATCAGGAGAGTCACTTACCATAACACTGCCCATGTATTGGTTTTCCGCGGAATCAGCCCAGTTTCTTTTGCTTGCCTTCCAGAACATTCAGCAGTTCAAACACAACAACCAGCTATCACAATAAAATCTCACACGAAACATTCATCCGTCATTCCAATTTCGCAGACAGGGTGATTAACACAACAATCAAGCAATAACTTCCGAAAAATGATCAATGTGTATTTCCCGCTTCGTGACCAGAAATGTAATCGATTTCCATAATTAATACATCGATTTCGTCAAAGGTGATTCATTCATTCCACGCATAAATTAGGATTGCTGTAATCGGTGGAATTATCATGCTTATGGTCGAAAGTGGTAGGAATGGGAACTGTGTGCAGAACTGAAAACGATTAACTTGTCACACAATTAATCGTCATAGTTGCAACTGACGGGAAAGATTAGAAAATGGTGGTCTCGTAGGTTATACGCCTTTGAATTTGAGGTTAGTTTTTGTATACGCCAAAACACTGGTTCTAACCTCACACTACCTTTGCGTGCACTCTGTAACCCCTTCCACTACCTTGCACCTACACCTTTGAACAAGGACCGTTAAATAGTCGATGGTACGAAGACAAAAAAGTGGAAACATGAAAGGCATTACATTGACTTCTATGTCCAGAGATGACAGTCAACCTTGAGAAGCTGGTTAGCTGATGAAGGGATATTACAACTTTACAACACACCACTGATTCCCATCCCGTAAGATTAACGAATGCTTCCCACACCCTCTTGTCTAATTTATTTAGATCATTGTTAATACCAACTTCCAATATATGCATATGCTATAACGTGAGGTGTCTGCCCCTCAGTCCTCGACTGAACTTTGCACTCATCCTGTTTTCATCATCCTTGATACAAAGAATACTGGCACCTGGGAAATGTGATTGAATGAAAAAGGATTCAAGTGTTTTTGAATGTGATGCTGTATTCACATACTCTTACATTTTGAACAAATGCCTGGAAGCAATAGCCCAACAATGCGGTGTCACATCCCAGAAGAACTGAATCCTTAATGCTGCTGTGGAAACCACATCTCACATGAGACAATATAGTCTGGCAGAAATCTGCAAATGTGGAGAGACATAGTACCTTGCTTTCAGGATGGAAGAGGAACACAGTGGAGTTATCCATCTACTGAACATGGAGACAGTAGGTACCTAGGAAATACTGGTACATTTGCACTGGGCTACACATTGCCATATCCTGGGGCAGTATTTGTCCCAGTCATTGCCATGAGGACTTTAACCCTTACCCTGCTAACGTGGAGAATATGGCTAGGTCGAAATAATGCCAGCAAATGGCAGATGGGCTTTAATTTGATGTTTAAAGGGTTAAATCTCATGTTAGTGATTCAACACCCAAATACTTGCCAAAATAATCAAAATGCTCCGTATACAGTTTTCTCATCTATGTCAGTTCCTTCCTCAGGGGTTGCATTACTGTTTTCAGAACACTGTTCTGCAATTTCCTTATCTGTATTCTTCCGCCAGCATGAGAGACCTTTACAAAACACAAGGTGCAATCATGGTTTTGTATATTTTAATACTGATGTTTCTTGAAAGTAAAAGAGCTGAACATGTCAACTGTAGGAAACACTTCCCAAAATCTGCCTGCTTAGAACATATTCATGAATGTCACTTTGATTTGTTGCTATTGCAACAAATATTGAAACAACTATTTACTTGGTTGCTACAAGTTTGACTTCACTGTGTGTGCAGTGTTTTTGCAATGACAAGGGTCTGTGAACAATGATAGAGGTAGGATGATTATGTTTCAAAATATGGGAGAGTATACCACTGGGTAGGGTAGGGGGTGGGAAAATTGAAAGCATGTTTGATCATCTGGATATTCCATGCTGCTAACACCAAAGCTCATTACTGGGCATGATCCTGAGCCACTTCAGTCAGTCTTAGTGTATGACAGCCTGTTGTATTAAATATGCTTACAATTCAACGCAAAGTACATGTGCTGCAGCCAACACAGTTTCCTTTATTTCATAACAAGATGTTCCATGTTTTCAGTTTATAAACTCAGACTTGAACATGGATCAAGACACACACATCAGTGTAAAATTATAAAGGTGCTACACAGCTAGTATCTGAAATCCATGATTGATGTGTATGGGCCTACCTGTAATAATTATCTTACATGTGCCCATGCAAGAAAGTTTAACTACGTGTAACTTCAGTGATGGCACACCTGTTCAACAGTAACAGTAGGATACAAAAAGGAATTCCTCACATATATTCTCACTTTGAAGATTAGTCCAGTCTACATAATGAGGAGCTTATTGATCTGTACTCCTCACCCTATATTGTTTGGGTAATCAAATCAAGAATGAGATGAGTGGGGCATGTAGCACATATAGGGGAAAGGTGAAGTGTATACATGGTTTTGGTGGGGAAACCTGAAGGAAAGAGACCACTTGGAAGACCCAGGTGTAGATGGGAGTATAATATTATAACGGATCTTCAGGAAGTGGGGGCATGGACTGGATCGATCTGGCTCAGGACAGTGACAGGTGGCGGGCACTTATGAATGTGTAATGAACCTTCGGGTTCCTTAAAATTTGGGGAATTTCTTGACCAGCTGAGAACAGGTTAGGCTCTCAAGACGGACTCTGCTCCATGGAGTAAGAAAGTAAGATTAGTCCAGTTTTGTAGGAAACAACTTGATGTAATATAATACAATAAAGAGTAAAAAAAGGAATGTGAGATCTCAGTTTACTTTGGTGTATAGTCAATGATATGTATATATTTTAATTTTTCTGTAGTTCTTATGTATATAGACTTGAAGATGACCTTACATGAAAAGTATGCAATATGTCTTAACAGAAAGGAAGTTATGGTGACTGCTAACAACATGTTTTTTATTGTACCATAATCGGAACTTCAATCACATTCATATCCTCATGATCTCCATATTAATATTGTATATTGCTACATTCCTGAAGGCCTGTTGCATCTGGACACTAGCAATTTTTAAAACGGCAACTGTAAACTTCCATCTCACCCATTTAATGACTTCACAAAAAAAAAAAAAAACTTCATAACTGTGCAGTCAGGAAAACTCTGTTGCTTCAGAAACTTTTTAACTTCATTTCTGTTCAGAAGCCATGTGTTTTAACCTTACTCTAACCAAGTATTACATTTAAAGACCCCTTTTATTTTCATCAGATGATTATCAGCTTTGAGGAGGTATCTCCGGATGCAATGGTTCTTAAACTTTTCTGCAGATCGCACCCCTTTGGTTTTCAAACCCATTTAAAAGTTTTTACTGTTGACAATTTTCTGAGCCTGAGGTACAGCACAATTATAAAATGAGGCAGAATTAAGTATTTATTTTAATGTTGCAGCAAAATTTAAAAAATGTGGCATGTCCTGCACCCCCCCTCCCCCAGGTGCTGTGTGCAGCCCAGTTTGAGAACCACTGGGCTAATGCAAATATTTGGACAAAAGACAAACAATTTACAAGTTATGGGTTATGTGCTTGTTTGTATTTTTAAAGGCACTATGCCAGCAAGGTTATGATCACCTGAGGAAGCAGCTGAAACATATAAAAGGTAAAGCTGTCCCTCTCCACACCATGAAAGCATAAAGAGGAAGCAGAGGTATAACTCCACTCACTCTTAACTTAACTGACCACTTAACCCCCAGGAAAGAACCCCAGTACCCACTGACTAGATGGCCGAGTGGGCCCAGAGCTGGTCTAACTGTTATAGACAAAAGAAGAACCTCTAGTCCTTGGAGGGATTCAAACCGCAGACCATCCAACATGTAACACGGTCACTGTGCCAACTATCCAGACTCCGAAGGCAAGATACAAGAAATACAAAAATTATTACCAATTCTTGTGGCAGATTTTTGTTTTGAAATGGAGCCAAAATTAAAAAGGATGTTGAAGCATGCAGTTTCAGTGTTGTGGATCGACACATCAGAGCCACAGCAGTTTCTGGTGTCCACTGCAAGTACAGGAAGAAGATTACTCTACAACAATGAATGTTAACTTTATTTCTGCATACATTGTGTGCCATCTGAATTCCATTAGAATCTTTGTGAAATTATCTCATTTCTAACTGAAATTAAAGAACACATGAGCAATGTCCAGACTGTGGGCCACCTGGGTGGTTAGTCAGTTCTTGTACATAACTTCATGAACTTTTGAGGTTATTAGTTTTGTGTCCCCTGTTATATGTCATTATAAAGAAGATTTCCAAATGATCTATGTCAATTTCCCTAGAACATCAACAGAGAGATTATGTTGTCTAAACACCTCATCAAATACCACAAGAACCTTGAACATGAAGATATTTTGTCCATGAAGGTTGAAAAGTCAAATTCTTCATGGCCCTCTTTTACGTAAGACAGAAGCTGAAGTTGCTTGTGAATCAATCACAACAACACAGAAAAATAATGGGAGGAAGAGGTAATGACAAAAATAAGAAAAAAAAAGTGATTTGAACAAATAAGATAAAATTCTGATGCCTCCAGTACGCGATTTCTTTAAGCCTTATATTAAAAAATGCTGACAGTTAAGCTACTTGTGTTGTCAATTGCTGAAAGCAGTTGTAGTGCCTTCTGTGTATTCTGAATAATAATCTGCACTCACCCTTGCTACCGCTACTGGGCCCATGTCTCAACATGCAGGACAGGGGCCAATGTGTACACTACCTACTATGCTAAAAAGATCTGCTCCTAAAATAATGCAACTCAATATGAAGTGTGGAAATCAAAAATATGGTGAAACATAGTACACACATAAAAAAAGTGGGCTACCAGAATCATGCCACACTGGACACAAGGTAACAGCTATTCCCACACATTCATTCATTCATAGTACAGCCTGTTTGCCGAATCACAAACGAAAACTGACCATCTACAGTACAGTGTCTCAGTAAGAATGCGCAGTTAACACACAGCACTCAGTGTTTTCCTTCAACCATCACAATTCAGTGGCAGGCTCCTTCCCCACTTGTTGCTGGCTAAGCCAACTCACAGATTGACCAGTGTACTCCCCACCTAAGGTGGAAGCTAGGTTTATTTGGAGAGGGAGAGACTTGAAGAAACATGTGATGATGGATATCTGATGGCACTGTCATCCGATATAAGCTGGCATTATAATGTGCTTAGAGGGACCATCATGTCCTTTCTTTCCAAACATCCAAGTCAGAAATTCAGAACTGCTTCACATTTTGACAAAAATATATACGAATGCAATGCCACTAGAAATCATCAGAAATTCACAACCTTTTATTTCCTAAAAGTGCCAGTGGTAACATGACAGCCACTCAACTTTTACAGGTTGGACCAACACTAGTAGCATAACTGAAAGGTAGTAAACTTGGCAGCCACAGAAACCACATTAACGTCAACAACATATTCTTCACCTTCATCAAGATGCACAGACACATCTGTGGTGTGTGTAATAAATCATTCAGGATATCCTTGCAACGCAATGACTTATTACACACATCACAGGTGCATGGTCACTTTACACACCACATGCGTTGATGTCCTTGTATCATTCTAATACACACAGCCCTCACTATATAGGCATTACTTAATTGATTTTTCACCCTAATGCACAGTAATTTGACCTGTTTTTTGCCTCAGGACTAATTTTTCAATTTGACAAATGCTTTGTAGGTAGGGCAGATGAGCACAAGGGTCAGTGTACAAGGGTAATTCAATAAGTAAGTTACAAATCCAAGTTGCGACCTACGTTTTTGAATTAAGTGCGGGAAACTGTCGCTGCTAGATAGCAGCATTATCTAGTTTTATTGTGACGCACAATGATCGGTATGTGCATGACTGTACAGACGTAGCAGCTGTTACAAGATGGCGGCGCCCCTGAATACATGTACCACGATAGAACAGCGTGGCATTGTGCGTTTTTTGTGGGCAAAAAATATGGAAGCAAAGGATATCCACAAAGAAATGCTGCCCATGTACGGTGAACATTGCCTGTCACGTCAGGCAGTCCATAATTGGATGCAGAAGTACTCGGAAGGGCGGACAAGTATCGAAGACGAACATCGAGCATGCGCGTGGTTCCGACAGCAACCAAAATAATTTTACGCCACAGGTTTCCAGGGACTTGTGAAACGGTGGGACAAGTGTTTAAATTTGTATGGAGATTATGTTGAAAAATAAATGTTTGTATGTCATTATCTCCATTCGATTCATTTCAATCACAATTTGTAACTTACTTATTGAATTGCCCTCATATGGGGGGGTGTTGATAAGCCCTTAGCCCGACCAGGAAGGAGACAAGCTACAGTGAACAAACTTGGGATTTATTCAACATACTCCCAACGAAGCTCAACAATACACTTCTTAGCCCGTTGCTCTAACTTTTGCAAGCCACTCAAAAAAAATTCAGAAGGTTGTCCATCCAACCAGGTCTCCGTGGCAGCAATACATCCACGTCGGACAAAAAATGGCAACCTTTCAGTTGTTGTTGTTGTTGTTGTTGTTGTTGTTGTTGTTGTTGTCGTCGTTGTTGTCGTCGTCGTCGTCGTCGTCGTCGTCGCTGCCGCCGCAACCGCCGCCTTTCCTCTGGAAGGCTGGCTGCCCTTTTTACAAGCGCTTTCCTTCCCCTTCTAGGTCACATGGAATGCCCCTGTTAGCCCTCATAGTGCCACAGACTCACATTTCTGTCTAGCAATGTTTGAGCCAATTTCACACTGTTATAAAAATTGTCCTGATAGATGTGATAATTTTGGCTTAAGGTTCTACCAAAAAAGTGATAACACTGTGTCCTCCTCCAACTTCTTCCCGTCATCTGTATAAATCTCCATGTTGCAGATGTAACCTTATACTCCCTTACACACCATTCTCACCAGCACGCCATATTTTGTTTTTTGTTTTTTTTCCTGGATTGTGTGTTCTAAATTTCAGGTGACCCAGACATGGGATCATAGCTTCTTCAAGTGACAGTTCTTGTTTAGGGCTGTACACTGACGTAAATTTCTGTACAGAATATTCATACATGGGCCATAATTTGCTTAGCCACCCTGAATCCTGTGTTTGCTGGATGTTATCACTTAAATGCCAGGCTTGCCAAATGGATTCAGAATGGTATCTACTCATAGTGTGAGGAAAAATGGGTGTGGAAA
>Ga0123352_10008394_pt1 | contig 16077 bp, 11 predicted proteins | sample TergutLab28metaG_FD_89700 | JGI IMG/M metagenome (GOLD analysis project Ga0123352, IMG submission 89700) | Labiotermes labralis P1 segment gut microbial communities from Petit-Saut dam, French Guiana - Lab288 P1 | ecosystem: Host-associated > Arthropoda: Insects > Digestive system > Gut ... | reverse complement strand
TTTTTTGGGGGACCTTGTCAATAAACAACACTTTTTATTTTTCGCCCTCTTTATTTTTGTTTTACCTTCTTTTTTTTGCTTGCCACTAATTTGTTTACCCCCCCCCCCCCAGTTCCACCATTTCTTACGTGAATGCCATTTTTGTTTTACGCCCACTCTTTCCGGGAAACAACTGGGGAGCAAAACAAGTGCTTGGTGTACTTCTGTCTTGACGTGTGCGCTACATCATTTAATGCAGTCTTTAGTAATCAAATCAATCAAATTTATTTTTATTGATTTTTCCGGTAAATTTCTTGGGCTGTGACTGCCAACACCCTGCTCTTCACCAGTACACAAACGTTAACACATGAATCAGCTCCTGTTCGTGGCGATGCACAAGTCACTGATCTTCCAGGCAATCAAACCTGTCCGAACAGGACACGTGGCCCTAACCACATCAGGCTGGCTTACATAACGGCTGGCCACGTTAATTCTACGGTGTAACTTCCCAACAGGCAAAACGCAAACCAATGGCTCACATTTCCCAAAATTCAGCTTTTCCTGTTCAAAGTAGCCTACAACAGACGGTGAGTTTAGATATGAAATTGTTCTCATTCTGAAGTCACGGATGTATCTACTGCAGACGTCACTAATACAAAGTACTTCTGCTCAGCTGCGTGCATATCCGTCTGTAACAGACTGTCCACGTGTTCAGGTCAAATTTGAATACTTTGATGTATGACATTCAGAAAAAATACATGAGCCGGAATAGCTCAGTCGGTATAGCGACTCGCTACAGGCAGGGCGGTCCGGGAATCGAATCCCAGTGAGGGCGAAATTTTCCGCACCCGTCCAGACCGGCCCTGGGATCCACACAGTCTCCTGTACAATGGCTACATGATCTCTTTCCCTTGGGTAAAGCGGTTGGGGCTAGCGTTGACCACCCACCCCCATCTAGCGCCGACGTTAAATAAAAAGTACAGCTCACATCTACTCCCTCTTTGGGCCTTCGTGGCCTGTTCTAGGATGACCTGTACCTTTACCTTTCACCTTCAGAAAAGCTGTTCATTGGCAATGCCGACAGAAGTGACCGGCGTACAAGAACAGCACAAAGTTAATGGGAAAGCTGGCAAAGCCTTTGGAGAGGGAGTGATCCCAAAGTTAACAGTAAGGATGGCATTTCATGCAGAATAAGGACTGCCATAGTAGAAACATGTAGTCAGAACATTAATAAAGTGTGGGGTGTTGCAGTAAAATGTTCTCCCTATAACAGGCCATGAAGGCTCAGAGGGGGAGTACAGGTACAGCTCTGCTCTTTCTTTAACCTCGGCGCTACATGGGGATCGGTGGTCAACGCAAAGCCCTGGCCGCTTTACCCCTGGGAAAGACAGACGGTCCCCATTGTAAAAATGGCTGGATGTGCCTCGGGACCGGTCTGGAAAGTTTCCGAAAACCCCGCCGCTATAGAGGTTCGAACCCTGGGCCATCCAGTCTGTATACCCCGGCCATACATGTTTGTGCCTTTGTAAAATACGTGGAGGGGTTCTCAGAAGTGAAAACTAGTGTGACAGGAACTTCCGGCTAAAGGATTTGTCTAGACCATTTCGTATCATTTTGTGAATCGTCTTCTGATGTCCTGACTTCGACACCGTTCATAGGCATTTTTGTTCATAACAACCCGCCACCAGTCCCCTACCTCCAGCCAACTAAAACCAGCCGTCATCCTATCCAATTTATGATCCATTTTCGTATCATCCTCGCACCTACGCGTAGGTCTTCCTTCCAAGTGGTCTCTCTACCTCAGATTACGCCATCACAACCCTACATTCACCTCTTCTTTCCTCCCATGCGTGCTACATTACTCTCGATTTCATCGTCGAATAATATACGAAGACAAGCACAAATCATGAAGCTCCTCATTACGTAGTCTTTTTCACTCCCCTGTTATCTTGTCCCTCTGAGGCCCAAATATCTACCTTACACCCTATTCCCGAACACCCTCAGCCCCCGTTCTTCCCTTTATGTGAAAGACCATGTTCTACATACATATAAAAATAAAACTTTAAGGGAATACACAAGATCTGTACCGAGTGGTAGCAAGCATAATCGAATTAAACCTGTCCGTAATTCTTCATAAATACAATCTTCATTTTGTCACAGTTCTTCCTATCTGAAGTCTGCCACACTCTTAACGGGCCTGTTGCCTGTCTCTATGTAGTGAGAGTGTCCTGCATTCTGCTCACGAGACATGACCGACCACATACTTAGTTTTCTCAGTATTTACGTCTAGCCTGACCTCCCTGCTACTGACTAATAAAGTTTGTGTTTTTTATAGTACATATGTGTTCCCTAAACAAATTAGCATAATCAGCACAGAACAGAAGCTGATGCGCTCTGTTCAATTTCGAACCCTCCTGGTTTGCTTGGGCCTTACAAATGGCACAGTCTAAGCAAAGCTGAAAAGCAATGGCGATAAAGCATCTACTGAATAGAAGATGTCCAAATGTCTGCCTATCCGGACTTTACTACAGATTTTACTCTGACACGTTTTTATTAACCGAAATAGTTTCGCAGGCACACCAAACTCGATGACGGTATTACACAAAACCTCCGTCCTAACAAAATTATAGGCTTTCTTCATTATATATCACATTACTGATACTACGTCTTCCATTTTGAGACCGTGCAGTCTGGTACGTATGCAGACGCCAGCATACCACAATACTGAGACCGTACAGTCTGGTAGGTACGCAGACACCAGCATACCACAATACTGAGACCGTACAGTCTGGTAGGTATGCAGACACCAGCATACCACAACACTGTGACCGTACAGTCTGGTAAGTATGCAGACACCAGCATACCACAATAATGAGACCGTACAGCCTGGTAAGTATGCAGACACCACATACCACAATACGCCACCGTGCAAATCTTCAGTTTTATCATACAATTAAATATTAACGTCTACAAATAAGCCAAAAATCATTATGCATATTAAATTTGTACACTTTAAACAAATTAATTCAGTAAGCATTCATTCCCTTACGCCACACATCCCACACACTTTACTATCATATACATATACCGGCTTCATTTGGGTCTGTACAAACCTACAGAAATGGCTGCTTGTAAACTTTACAACACAAAAGCATGTGACCCCATGGGGCCTGACACTGCCATGGAAGTTGGTCTGTTTTTCCACGGAGACAGTTAACTGCGAGTTACTCTGTGGCGAAGGATCGATACGGCGAGCAGTGAGATACTGTGCGCTGTAATGTATGACCCACATTCCACAGCTGCCGGACCTCTCCTCTCACATGTTACACATTACAATTATATAAACCTCTGTACCACGGCTCTCCAATTGAAGCAACGTCACAACTCTCGAACTCGGCGCTCATCTGCATAATGCAAAATCCACAAAATGTATTCGGCAGGCAGGTGACGTCGATCCGACCGAACGTACCGCCTGTAACTCGCTGTACGGACATGGAACGGGACGACATGGACTGCAGGCCGAAACAAAATAATTGCACCACATTACTGTATGTACTGTAATTAAATGCAATATGATCGCTCTTCGGGTACATGTTTTAGTATTAATGAGTGGAACTGCAGCATTTTCTACCATACGAGTAGGTGTTACACAACTGACATGTGTGTCTTGATGGCATTAGTAATGCACTGCAAGTCCTAATGAGAATATTATTAGAAGTGAGGATTATCGACTTATTTACGGAGTGTGGTGAATGGCACCTAATGCAATAGGCACTAACTGGCACCTAATACATTAGGCACTAATGGGCATCGAACACATTAGACACTAATTGGCACCCAATGCAGTAGGCAATGACTGGTGTTTAACACATTAAGCACTAACCGGCACCTAATACATTATGCACTAATTGTATCTAACACGTTAGGCACTAACTGGGACCTAATGCATTAGGCACTAACTGGCACCTAATACATTAGGCACTAATTAGCGCCTAACATATTAGGCACTAACTGGCCCTAACACATTAGTCACTAACTGGCACCTAACACAATACCCACTAATTACCGCACTACAACATATAAGCTGATAATCCTTACTTATCAAAATAGTCACGTAAAAACTTTGAAACTTCGGGTGCTCTGAATAACTTATCAGGCAAAAATGTCAGTTATGTAACAAGCATTTACACCGCAAAACCTGTTGTGCCACTCTTGATGTCGCTAAAAGATATCCGTGGAAACGCTTACGACGGCACAGTCATAGAGCAAACAAACATGGCACACCCTGTACTGGTATTCACTGTACTGCAACCGAATCTATCACAAGGCACGAAGACTAAACCCAATACGTACGAGAACAAGATGTTCAGAGGATATCTGGACATAAGAGGGAATAAAAAACAATGCTCCAGAATATCACATGAGGAGTTTCGTAGCATTCATCACCACCACTACCACCACCCACTATCACGACGATCGGCTGGATGGTCTATACAGCACGCGTGGGATAAACGACTAGAACAGTATCTGAGTGGGAAACGCTCTAAGAAACAACTTGAAATGCTACGCGTATTTGGTAAAGGGCTAATGTAGATCATCAGGAAAAGGGATGCTCACGACAGGCGTTTCTGCACGCGGTACTGAACCTTCTGTATGCGGTAGTCAACCCTCTGCATGCGGTAATGAACCTTCTGCAAAGGGTACTGAACCTTCCGCACGCGGTACTGTACCTTCTGTATGCGGTAGTGAAACCTCTGCACGCGGTACTGAACCTTCTGCAAGGAGTACTGAACCCCCTGTACGCGGCACTGAAACTTCTGCACGCAGGAATGAATACTCTGCAAGGGGTACTGAACCCTCTGCACGCGGCACTGAACCCTCTGCAAGCGGTGGTGAACCTCTGAATCCCACAAAACGGAGAATTTAATTAGTAAGAGCAGCTAGGTTCTCAAGTAGGCCCTTTCCCGTGGCGTGTGAGTGAGTGAGAGTGACTGAGTGAGTGAGCAAGTGAGTGGGCTCGCTAGCTAGCTCTCTGATTGGTTGGTTGGTTACGCAGACACTGGTAGGCTGTTAGGTATGTACATAGGTAGGTAGGTACGATGACACAAATTATAATTCTGCAGCGACACACGTGAAAGAAAGTGTGACAGACAGGCACGGGTGTCAGCGGTGGCGCTACTGGCGATCGTAACATCTCACTGCATACAGCCACAATGCTTGTAGGAAAGTTAGCATTCAACAGCGATTTGGATTACTGCAAATGGGAGGGGACTCAAGCGCCAAGTTTGCCACACTGTCAGTCTGCCTAAGTTTTCACACCGGAAACACCGTTTAAAAATAGACTGAATATTTTACACTGACAGTGCTGCTTCCCATACAGAATATTCGGTATCATAAAGTAACTTCTACCCCAAGGAAAAATCAGTGATATTAAATCACCCACCAGCCTCACCTCATATGGCCACGTATAACGGCATCAAGCCTCAGAAACTAAAAACCCACGTGAAAGGGTCTAATTTGGAATTACTTCAGGAAATTCATAGGAATGCGACGTTTGTATTCGTAAGGCTTAGCGGCAGTGATTTTCGGCAATGCTTCCAAACAAGGCAAAGAATTAGGGAGGGGAAGAGCACAGTGACTGCACACTAACAAACACACAACCATCCCGGTTAGTTGTAACACGTCGCAAGAAGTCAGACACAAATCAACAACAACAACATACTAGAACGAAGCCTCGTACCAAAATGCAACAGCTGAAGTGGAGCGTGTCAGTATCACACAGCCTTCAGAGAACCATGGTTTACAAGGAAAGCATTACTTAACAATCAGCAGGTACCGCAGCCAGCACCGTGCTTGTCCACTCACCTGCAACAAAAGAGACATGACAATTACATTCAACTCCAGCACACTAACTAACTAAGACGGCAGCTACACTACACAACTACACTACAGTTCCTACAGCAAACAACACTGCTATAGCGTTCGAGTCTCGCCACATTTCTTGCATCGCTAACACCGCGCTACACTGTCTCACGTCCTACACAGCAAGTGACTATAGTTGACATTCCGTTCTACGCCGTTAACACCGTGCAATGGTCTACACTGTTCAACGCACACTTGATACAAACACCTTCACAACTACGTTTACACTTTCCGCAACGATCAGCTTCTTGACGTTACACTTTCTATAAAAAGTACCTTACTCTAACGAAGGAAACCACCCACAACGCCAATTTTCACGCACTCAAACACAAGGCACTGGTAATCAACACAGATCCCACGTGATTTCAGGCTTCCGCCGCGAAGTAGATGCGAACGGCACTCTTCTCGGTTATTGCGCAGCGAGTAGTGGTAATTTCTTAGCGACGTCTCTGGACAACCTATCGGTCCCACCTTCAGGGGTCAAGAATTCTTGACCCCTGAAGGTGCGTAATAAATGAGAACAGCGTAGTTCTCACGACAGACTCCACCTGCAGCACGTCTCACCCCGCGACTTGCGCAGCATCACAGCACGAGGATTCAACGCCGCTAAACACTTCACCTCATAATGGTACCCCAAGACAGTGGACCGCAGATCCTGGAAATTCACTCAAAACATTTTCTTCTATACGGAACGTGTTCCCATGCCTTTTCACTGCGGCAAGCAACACCACTCTGTGACAATCACTGCTGCCTAAGACCGTCCGTTGCTTATCTCCAACTAAATACAGCCACGTGAAATTTCATGAAAATTTAGCGGCAACCGAGTTGTTCCATGCGGTCGGTCATGTTCGCAAGTTTTTGCGATCGCGTCTGAAGATAACGCTTAAGTACTGTATGTCAACACTGTGCTGCTCTGTCCAGCCACCTGATCACTTCGCCTTCCTAGCACACCATTTCAGCAGTCAGCAACAACTCAATCAAACGACTGCCAGACCTCAATCAATAGCCTGTATGGAGGACAGCACAGGCGATCGCAGACAGGCCAGTCACTGGGCATCCGCCCACCCGCCACAGCGAGGTGCAGCCACACCCGAAGAAGTTCATCTGACGAAGTAGAGCAACCATGCCTACACAGACAGCAGCACAACTGACACGAAGAGCGTGGCATCTTGTGTAATATTCTGCACTGTGTACGCACAGAAGCCTTCAAATGTGGAAGAAAAACTCGCTGATGAAGCCAATGGGACTAAAACTACACAGTTGCGAAGAGGGGCAGGCAGTCCCTTCACACTACAATCACTTCACGATACAATCACGTCACAGTAAATCACTTTACAGTACAATCACATCACGATACAATCACTTCACAGTATAATCCCACACGCTCCCTAGCCCTCGCGGCACTTAGGAGATTTACTGTAGTGTGAACAGCGCAGACGCATGAAATAATGTTCTCTCTCTTTGTACCTTGCTCAGCTAAGGTACAAAAATTTCAAATTTACGGATCCTAACGAGAAAAGTGGTTTACGCCGTGTACCATTTTTTTTTTGCAGGTCATCCGTTTCTAAGAAATGCGATGCAGACTTGGGTTATGACGACAATGATGGTCCATACTGAAATTCGCCCTTCAAGTAAAGTATGTGGGCTGCCACATAGGCCTATCTGCGTGAAACACGCTGCACAGACACACAGATCCAAAATCCTCTCTAACACGGTGCTCTCAGTGCGCCCACACGCGTTCATGAATTGACAATATGACACATTTTCATACTGTTCATTGCATGCACTGTCAAATAATTGACAAATTGTATCAGCACCAAATTATCCTACCATTTTATAACAACATTTTAAATGCTGTAAATTTTAACAAACACCTGCACATTTGATATGCTGGAATATTGTAAAAATATTTTATTGCTGTACGTTTTAACATTACTGATGTAAGCTCCGTAAGAACGGTCACTGTGCCGAAACATGTAGCAGCAAATGAATAGTAAAGTACATAATAAACAGAATTGTGCATTTACTGGTAATGATACTCTTTGTAAAACATCACGCTGCTGAAAATTATAATAAATCGTACGCATGGCATAAGCCATTGTCTTCCAAGGTGCAAATGAGAGCTTTAATGACGGCCAGCCAGTGTCACTCGCCGTTTCATTTCTCTGAGCAGTTGCTGGAGCTCTATTGTTCGGCTGATATGCTTTTGTGTTGCGGCATATTTACGTGCACCTGACTCCTGTACACCACCACCTCGCTAGCACGGTTCCTATTGTACTCACAGAAACAGTCCTTTCATGTTACATCATGCAGCTCCTGTGGCGGGAGGCAAGGTTCCTGGGAAACGAAATAACCCAGTGTGTCTTGTTCTCTGCACCCCCAACGAACAGTACCAAAACAAACCTACGACAACATGTGTACAAAGTGAAGGCGGATACTAAAAATTAAACACATAAATGAGTCCATAAAACCGCATGTAAAATACAATGGAACGGTCCACAACTTCCAGGCATCAGCGCTGCAACCACTAAGTCCAGTTGACGGTTTGGGCCCCTTAAGAAGATCCTGACGAGCAAGCGATTTGTAACAGATGCCGACGCAAAGCAAGCTGTCACTAGCAGCCTCCGAATACTTTACACCTAAAACTTTTACACCGGGATACAAGCCATGGTACCATGGCGAAGAGGAGGCATATGCGTAAATGCCAATGGTGACTACGTGCAGCTCTGGGGTGTACCATCTGCTACACACAGATGCCAGCACATAGCTCTTGGCATGAGTGGTTGTTAGATTATTTTTTAAACTATCCAGTATGTACGGCCGCATCTGAGACGTTCGTATGGAAGTGACTGGTTAGGAAGAACAAGGCAACGTACGTATACGAGTAACATTCAGGCGCGTTCGCGTAATTATTGTTGCTGCGGAAAAGCATTAAGTATTACATATTCTGAGTGTGTCTGTAGCCTTAGGTATCCAGCATGCAGTGCGCATGCGCCATATTGTCATCTGTGGCCTGTCCGGTTCTACAATATTTTTCCACATTACCTCATAAACGGCACGATTTTCGAGAAAAAAAAAAACTTAACATAAAATATGCGCTTTGATTTTCTCTACAACTTTTGTCTGAAATATTTCTCATTCTAAGAAGAATTAAGCGAGATATTATCATAAACGCGCCTAGGTATTCATGTAAAGTACCCGTCACCCTTGTAAGATTTTAATTAAACATTAATTTTCTCGACAGGTATTAGAAACATAATCAAATGTCATACTTAATGAAAATCCGTCCAGTGGGAGCCGCGTTGTTCGATGCAGACAGACAGACAGACAGACAGGAGGAAGCTAATATTAGCTTTTCACAATTTTGCGAACACGCCTAACAAAAACATTACAAAAACTAAGTAATAAGGAATAAAGTCCTCGAAAATGACAGACTAGATGCAACCAAGAAGTGGAACCACGAAACTTGATATTCTTAACCCTAATTAAACGAATCAGTGCCGATGACAGGGGCGGCAAACCGGTACCCGATCATATTGCATACGTTTTTGCCTCTCTGGTGTCAGCATCTGTCATCTGCCTGGACACAATCGGAGGGGACAGCACCGATAAATAATCCACAGAGTTCATACTGGTGTACACATTTGCTTTGTTCCGAACTGTGCATGGTGTCTACAGTAATCCTAGGGGAACATTCGGGGACAAGAGGGTCAGAACTGTTCAACATAGTCGGTTTGCCGTGCTGGGTACTGCTTAACGCCGAACATCAGTGACATTTGACGGGTAAAGACTTCGAGAAAATCGTGTACTTATCATTCTCAATCAAAAATAATACTGAATAATTTGCAACCTGACTCGGTCTATGGATCATTCTTCCCTTTAACGTGCTAAACAAGCACCCCGCAATGGTGCCAATTATCCCTACACACATTTCAGAAAGTGCCTTAAGTTGTCATGACGGCAAAACAATGCCGCCTGTGCTCATCACTTACTAAGCAATCTCTACTCCTAGTAAAAGAAAAAAAGCAATAAATATAATTTATTCTCCAAAACACAACAAAGCCTTTAAGACACATATGTCATTCCGATACATGCCCCTCGGTGCACCACACGGACACCGTCATCACTAGCGCTGACACGTCACCACGAAACTTCTTCTTTTTAGGCACTCCCATGTCCTTACAACTCATAAAATATGTGTGCATTTAGTTACGTCTAACTGTTTCAAATCTGACAAAACTATGAGTAAAAAACCGGTTTGTATTGCTTCTGTAAGAACGTCTGTACGTGGGTAAAGTTCTCGTCTTTATTGCAGGACCCCCGCCCGGTCTTGAAGTGTGCACAAATCCTCATTTTGGCCAGCAGTGATCATGTGCATGCTGCGGCATTGTTTAACAGTGATGGATACGTCATTAAGTAGGGGACGTGCCGTGACAAACAAAATACGTTCTTTGATTGCCGTCGCTACTACTCGTATGCCCTGTCTGGTGGTAAGCGGACGCACCGACCTAAGGAAGCTATGGGTGGTGTGTCCTCGAATTGCAATTACAGCGGCTTGGTGCGTTACTAACTAGCAAATTCATGATGATATGGAGGTTCCATTTACCGCCGACCACATCAGAGCACTAACCAATAGTTTCGCCTCGAAGTTAGGCGATGAGGGAAAACCCTAGTTCGGCAACTTGAAAGGCGCTCGTGCCGGCCAAAGGCTGACCACCGTTGCCTTAGGCCTCAGCCGAAAGCGAATGGAAATCAGCAAGCCAGTGAGCCTGTCGACACAGGGAACTGCCTAGTCCTTGCTAGTTACTCCAAATGAGATTTTGCATTTCAGTCGTTTGCAAGATGAATTCCAGGTATAATTAAAAGACGGGGAATCGCTCGCAACTCCATCACTCCAAACTCACGATGTATCGCATCCAAAATTACTACCCCCTTTGTCACATAGGCGTTCGGCCTAGGCGAACGAACCCGATCTGGGTTTAAATTCCAAACATCCAGCCTACAAACAAACTTCCCTCAGAAGCACATAATGCAGCACAAGGCCTCAGCATGACTACGTCACGACCCTCGGACAAGATGTGAAATCCGTTAGCGTAAGCACAACGCGCACTGCAGTTTGACGGTTTCCTTTTCGCAGCCGAGCGATGGATGCTATATGTAGGAATGGGTGAACGGAGAAAGAGACGTTACGACGTAAAACTACGTCCTTAGCTTTTTGGTTGGTTGGTTGGCTGGCTGGTTGGTTGGTTGATTGCATGATTGGGAAGAAGGGCGACAGAGGGTCTCTGAAACACGCCAATTACAGGTATGCGCCGCACGTCGAAGTTTCGGTCAACGACCGATGGAATATATGACGGTGGTCCCATAAGATCATATCATTTTAATGTAATATTATAATACCGTGTTACAATCGCCTACAGTATTCAGTATTCTACGACGGCGCAACGACGAAATCGCCTAAAGACGCATTTCTCAGAACGTATCCCCGTCGTCAGGCGACGCATGAATGTACTGAAAGGCTGACTACGTCGAAACAGCTCGGTACTTTGGGGTGACCCGCGATACAGAACTGACCGGGTCGACTCGCATAAATCAGGTGGGAATCAGAGCATTTCAGTGACCAGGCAAGTTGGGCCCTCCCCACTAACGTCCATCAGCAACCGTGTCCAGCTCAACAAGCACCTCATTCGCTCTAACACGCACTATGTGAGAAATATCTCGAGGTCCGAAGCTTGCACCCACGTGGGGAATCCGCAGTGCCACAACCCAAGCGCCTCGCATCATCTGGTTGGTCGTGCGGCTGCTGTTCTTCGGCGGGTGAACCCGCAAGATGAAGCACTAGTCAGTCAATCGATACGTCGTATCTATATAGGTCTACACTTACAAACAACACTAACAATAGGCCTTCAATTATCAACAATCCTAACATCTTGGGGAAGACTTCGATCCCCAATAAAACCGATGCGGGCACCTCATTCTCGCACAATTAACTGATTTTGACAACGGCGAGGTAGCATCATGGCCGGGGAGGCCGGTTTCCCCTCCAATAATTTTACAGAGGACACCCCGTTGTGCTAGTGATCTTAAAAATAAATCGTGAGATTGCCATCAAACGCAACTACGTTACTTTATACAGGAAAACGACAGCATGTTGCGGTCTAAGAGACCATGATCAGGACAACATTACAAAAACTCTAGAAATAAGGTGCAATGCAGTACCAATTAATGTCGTCATTTTTCTAAATCAAATGTGTTTGACCGAAATCTAAGGATTTGTTTTCCCCCTCCACCAGTCTCTGTATTTCTTCTGTTAAACTTCCACGCTAATGTCAAAGCCCATGTTGCCTTCCTTGAATTTGACTACTATAACAAAGACAATATACAGCATCTCTAAATGACTATGTTCTTCGTCAACACACAACACCATAACCCACCTACGTCTCCCTCGTTACATCCCAGTAGGTCATCTTTATTATATGCGTCATCCAATCGCATTAAATATATGCCCTTCCCCAACAGTAAAATTGCACTATAACTGAAGAATAAGAGCCAACTAGATGCTACTTATTGTTTTATTATACTTATGATAGGCTCAACATGTTTCGGGCACTATTATGCCCATCATCAGCAGCCCACGACTATAGTGCTGATTACCATATGGGCCGTCCGGTTCTGTAAATATGGATAAGGCGGCGTTAATGTAAGTTATGGTCTTTGTGGTGTGTGTTATGTGCGAAGTTTTGCAGCACTCTAGTCGTGAGCTCCTGATGATGGGCATAAGTGTCCGAAACATGTTCAACCTATCATAAGTACAATAAAACAATAAGTGGCATCCAGTTGGTTCTTATTGTTCAGTTATTACAACGATGCACGGTCCAATACACAGCAAAATTGCACATTTGGCACACCAACGAGACAACTAAACAGGATAAGAATTTCTGGAGAATAACATCACTACCACCAGCAACAACAGCAGCACCAGCAGCACCACCACCAACAACAGCAACAACAGCAGCAACAACAACAACAACAACAACAACAACAACAACAACAACTTCCCTACACACATCATAATCCTAACGCGATCGTACTGGAAGCAGACACTAAGCCAACCCCAGTGGCCGAGCGGAATATATGACGACTGAGTTCAAACTTTCAGCCCCAACCCAATCTTCATTACATGGCACACACACTGCAGTCACTGCGAAGTACCTCTCGCTCCCAATTTACATTTTGATTGAAATTTCCGAACAGCATCAACCGAGTTTATGAACGAAACAATGTCCCCCACAATGGACTATTACGCGCCTGAAGCCACTGCCGGACTTTTCCAACTCTGGAACTTGGGAATTGAGACCAATCGGTATGAATCCAGATTATGGTGAGCCAGAGGCTAGAATACTGCCTGGGTGCAACTGGTCTTCTAACGGAAAGAGAACAGAAAACCCGCCTCCCCCTCCCCCCCCCCAGCCCAAATAGGTCTGCCAAATATAAGTAAGAGAACTCACCCGCATCTGCCAAAAAAATGTGACACCCTTCAACCCTGCCTCCACAAAAAAAAAAAAACAGCTCGATAAACGCGCATTGAGGCTGCAAATCTCCACTCTTCCACTCTGCATCTCGGCATACAGGCCGCGCCATTTGTTTCTGCCTTGAAGGCAGACACAGACGAGCATAGCACATTACGTACAGAACAGAACGTCCACCTTCATTAACCAAGTCCCTGTGGAGACGCTGTCGATAAGCGAACACGTTCAGCCTCCTACAGTCACAATCGCAACTTAACGGTGTCATCCCGTACGAAGTGCGAGGTGGAATATTACGTTTATTTAACGTAGTCATTATTTTACGAAATAACAGCAAAGGCAATGTACATGTTGAACTCCACATTCTATCAGCACGTGTACGGCAACGTGGAGCCATAACGGTGCGATGCAATAAGAACTGTAGGTCAAGACAATTATTTTATGTTTTGTTGACCTGCATCCCTGTATAATCTTGTAAAGAAAGCCAACTTGGTGCACAATTTTTCTTAGTATGTTTATTTCTTTTCTCTACATGTTTCTGACGACTATGTGCCCAACATCATGAGCAATAACTGTATCTATGTGACACTTGGTACTTGTCACTCTGTATGGATTACTCTGCATACCAGACCTTATTTTGCAGAGTGGAAAGAGATGGCAAATATAAACACAATATACATATCTACTGAAACTCGAATTTAATCCTCAGTGTACCAAGAGTATGTGCCGTTACACATACAGACGCACACAGAACAGTGCAACAGCCCTCTACCGAGTGCACTGCTTGCGACAGAAGATAGGACAGTGTGTTAGTTCAACGCAGTCGCAGTACAGTCTTCTCACACCAACGACAATGCACGGCACAATCGACAGGCATCACATTACCGGACCAATCTGAAAACAGTCATGCGTTGCTTAACGACGGGGATAAGTTCTAAGAAATGCTTCGTTAGGCGACTTCGTCATTGTGCAAACGTCATAGAGTGTACTTACACAAACCTTGAAACCTGGCATTGACTTCGCCTCCTTATGGATGAAAGTCCTTTCAGGCATCTGTTTCCAGAATAGGGTGGTTTCATCCATATTGAGGATTTGCTCTGGCAAGTAATTTTCCTCCACAATCCACTTATCTAGAGTTTCCAAAAATTCTTACCACCGTCGTATATGCGGTCGGTCGTTGACCGAAACGTCGTTATGCGGCGCATGACTGGGCACCAATTCCGAATCGCCTTACACAGAAATATTTCGAGCGGATTTCGTTACAGATCGTAAGTCTATCCGTATTGTGGCGATGTGCGTTCAGAGACCGTTCCCGATCATTATGCCACGGTCTTAAAGCACCGGTTTGTCAGGACAGCGTAGTGATTTCGGATCACGTTCTATGACTCTTCCAGCGCTAGAATTGAACACACACACACACACACACGACTGACGCTCTCAGACAAGTAATGGTGGAGGCTTACAGTTCCCCACCTTACCTATAAACTTCACCGATCTAGAACCAAATTCCATTCCTCGAGTCTTCGTCGCCGCCCTCATTCCAGGCTCAGCGCGGCGGTGTTTCCAGAGGGCCGATCTTTTGGCGAAACTATGTCCAGTGCCTCAGGGCTCCTCACCACCACCACAGGCCAGTGTGGGCTGAGCTCAGACGGTGTTGTACTAATCTACTTGATACTCTAGCTGTAGGAGTCACTTGTTGTACATTTCTAGAAAGCTGCAGTGTGCCAAGTGACAAAACGCTGGCAATTTCATTATCCAAGCCAAACAGGTAACAACTAAGTTAACAAAACTTAGCTCTTGCTTACTTCCTTGTTTACTTACTTACTCCATGGAGCACAGTCCTGCTTGCGAAGCTAACCGGTTCTCAGCTAGTCAAGAAATTCCCCGCATTTTATGGAACCTGAAGGTTCATTACCGCATTCACACGTGCCCGCCACCTGTCCTACATTTCACAATGCGAATACTAAAAAGGGGTAACAGTAATACCAAAAGTTTAGCCTACATGTCACTTGTACGTCCGATTCTTGAATATGGGGCCGCGTGCTTGGATCCGTACAGGGAGGGACAAGTAAGTGCGTTAGACAGGGTGCAAAAGAAAGCGGCCAAATTTGCACATCATAAGAACAGTCCAAACTGGGAAACTTTGGCGTCGCGTACAGAGTTATCACGCATATGTACCCTCTTCAAAGCGTACTCTGGGGAATGCGCGTGGAAGCCTATTGGTGACAGATTACAACGGCCACACTATCTGAGCAGGGTAGATCATGAAAGGAAAATTAGGAGTAGGAGGAAAAGGCCGGATATAGGGAAATACTATTTTGTAAATAAGACCATCCAGCACTGGACCCAGTTACCGGCAGAAGTGTTAGGAATTCTCCCTTGCAAAACAATCACTTTTAAAAAGAGGGTAAGGAATGTGATAATTGAGTTGAATTAAAAGGAAGTAAAGTGTGTTGGAAATCATCGAAAAGTGTAGAGAAGAGGAGTCTAGTGCAGTGAAAAGTTATCTAACGTGGAGGGTAGCGAAGTGCAATAAAGTGAAGTGAACGAAGCAGAGTAAAGGGGGATGAGGTGAAGTGAAGTGCAGTATAGGGAAGGGGGGTTGGGGGGAACGCGTCTTTATGGAAAAGGTTTATAGTTGTAGTAAGTG
>Ga0123352_10008393_pt1 | contig 16078 bp, 11 predicted proteins | sample TergutLab28metaG_FD_89700 | JGI IMG/M metagenome (GOLD analysis project Ga0123352, IMG submission 89700) | Labiotermes labralis P1 segment gut microbial communities from Petit-Saut dam, French Guiana - Lab288 P1 | ecosystem: Host-associated > Arthropoda: Insects > Digestive system > Gut ... | reverse complement strand
TGGTTGCTGCGCCCCCCTTTTTGTGACGCGCGCGGTGCCGGGGCTGTAATTCAGGTCAAAGGGGTTGGGTTTTTTTTTCCCCGCCTAGAAAAGTGCGAGCAAACAACCCCCCCCCCCCGCCCAGTTTGATATATGTCTGGAACAGTTTTTGCGACACTCATGTTCACTCCATATTAATGTGATGATTGGTAATTGGTCCCGGATGGAAAATACAAGAGATGCAGAAGTAGTAAGTTTCTTCTATCAGTAGTACATGCTCGTTGTCATGGTAACCACGTGACGTCACTGAAACCGAAAATCGTTGACGTCATTTTGTTACCATGGTAACTGCAGGACGCGTAGCGGTGTTGCCGTATAGTGTCAAACCAACTGCAGGCACCAATTGTTGATTTGGCTTACCAAGTGTAACAGTAAATTTATGTGCAGAGATGCATAGGTCCTGCGTTCTGGGATTTGCTGGTTCTTGTGCGGAGTTGGGAGAATGATGGTGACAGGGCGATTGCACTGGACGATGGATGACCAATTTTCGTTTCTCGAGAGGGACAGGTGTTTTTGTATTTGGAATCACGTCCGTACCGGCTGTAGGACCCACCCACCTTCGTGTCCAGACTATCAAGTTGCAAAAAGCGGTAGAAGAACCCCCCCCCCCCCAGTGCCTACAAGGCACGGGGGGTGGGGGTGGGGTGGAGTTAAAGCTCCTCTCATTCTTGACCTTCGCGCTCGATGAGGAGGTTTAGAATTCTTGAAGCTGTACTCCCCCATCCTTTACCTGTAGGCTAGTGGATTAGCGTCAGTATTGTTATTATTATTATTATTATTATTATTAATTTATGGAAAACAATTCGCTTGGTGATGTGTTTTAAAACTGTAAAATGGTAACAAAAATAATCATTTGATACTGGCCACTGCACTGGATGCCTTTGAGTGTATTCAGGTGGAGTTTTCCAGCATTATAATTCTTGTTTTCAAATGCAGTGGAGTAACTAGGGTTTTTGGCTCCCGGGGTGAGAGTTATTGCAGGGGCCACCCCACAGAAATGGTAAACTTAAAAAAATACAGTAATTTATTGAATTTATTTTTATTTGGCTGACTAATACAAAACAAGTTTAGCACAGTAAGTCACATTTTCTCCATTTAACTTAAAATATTAATTTTTGCGCCCATTTTGCCCCCCCCCCCCAAACTGCCATCTGGGACATTTACACTACTCACCTTTCCTTCTTCCCTGCACCTGTGGCCACACATCTATAGTTAATGTTTGACAGAAAATGAGGTGTTCTTGGTTTACCTGGTAATGATGTGGGTGGCTTGTGTACTTCAAGTCCAGTAGAAGAATGTTATTGTAGGTACCACAGGATGCAGTTTGTGGCCTTGAAGCTATGTGAATAAGTTTATGCTGACACTGTAGTACATAAGGAATAGGCACAGTGGAAAATATGCACTCGTTGCAAAGTTAAGTTTCATAATAAAATAGTATACTTCCTGTTCTATAGGGTTTGAATGATGATGTGTGACATTTGAACTCATATAGACTTTTCAGACATCTTACATCATATGTATTGAAATACATTATTTCACTACAAATGATGGAAAAAGTTTAAAAAGTCTGCGAGTCCAGGTACAGTTTCTTTATCATTAAGAGAGTGCAAAAATGATTTTTTTTGTATTTATATTTTGAATACAAATGAAGTACTGCAGTCAAACATAACACTTCGATATTTGTCATCCAGTACTTCATGTTTTCATTCAGTGTATTATCATCAGGCATTGCATTACCAAAAAATTAAAAAAAAAAGTACTCTTGCAATATGCATTATTGATTAGTGAGGTCTCACTAGTTTACAGGTATTAAAATATACTTTGTGATTATAGCATTATATAAAAATCAAGCCCCTGTTTCATATCAAGCTTCATCATCATTGTGTTGTCTAGTTAGATAATTATGATAGTTCAGGTAAAGTCTATATTCTGCACTATGGTTAGCTCTTCATTATTTATTTATTAAATTATGCCGTCATTACACAACATATAAAACCGTGGCACAATTACAACTGGTTACATTCAGCTACATTTTTCGGCCGTTACCCGGCCATCATCAGGCCAACAAGGAAACTGCATACCAATTTAATAAATAGTTATATGTACACAACGGGATGGCTTCCTTCATCTTCATTTTTTGCTCATATTTAGTGAATGCAATTTCTTGAGATACTGTTCTTCCTAAAAGGCCTTGTAACACAGCAGGATGAATTGGAATAAAATTATTCTTATTCATGGAGCTGGAATAAGTTGGTCAATAGGAACCAGGCTGCGGGTTGGACGACCAAGGAATCGTGATTTGATTCCTGGAATGGGTAAGATATTTTTTAGTTATTCAAAGTGTCTGTACAACCCATGGGATCAAGCTTGCCTCAAGTGCAGTGGTTACTTGGGACTTGTTTCCTGTGGGTGAAGCAGCTGGAGTATGAAGCTGGCCACTTCTGTGTATTGCTGAGGTTAAGGAATGCATGGAGCTTATACTCTACTCTCCCATGTGCATGCATGGTGTGGTACTTCACTGAGCACAGGGAGATTTATCCCTTTACCTTTACTCATATTTTCTGTTGAGTACCCGAAGCTCATTTTGCATGATAGAGATACCTGATTTTGTAGAAAGTCACTTGTCCATTAGTATGGGAGGATACAAGGAGTGTGACGTCATCTCTGCAGTCTGCTTCAAGGTGTTGTGTTCATGCATAGGGATGTCTGAATACCATGCCGTGAATTAATGTGCAATAAAATGACATTCATAAATCCAAATGCATTAGTTAGTTCCTCTAAAAAAATTTAATGCATAGGGATGTGTTTGCCTTTACCGTTATATAAGCGGGCCAGATTCAAGGTAATTCCTTTTTTGAAATGAGTGGGCCTAAACTTATATCTTATGCGTGGGGTAACGTTGATTTTTTTTCTGTACTTAGGGAATTGTGATTCTCGTTAATGTATAGCTGAAGCAACCAGTGGATTAGCTGGTGGTGTGTGGACGGTGGGGAAACAGGTGTGCACTTGCCCCAAAGATCAAAATTAATTGAATAAAAACTGGTTTTCTGCCCTCCATAAATTTCATATTACTGAGCCAAGTAGCGGGGAAATTAAATAGTGTTTTTCTTTAATTCGTAATTTCTGTTGGTGTTGGCCATTGTGATTGCTCACCTAGGTGCCAAAAAAAAAACCTGGCAGTTCTATGTCAAGATAATTTTAAGATGATGCTGACAGTTGTAGGGTAGTTCCATTAAAACTGAATAAATGATGCTAGCTCTGTGTTGGTCATTGAGTAAAGACATACTTGAAATGATGATGATAGTTGCATTGACAGTTTGGTAGGTAAAGCAACATTGTCCAGAGTTTGTGAAGTATGGTAATATTTTTGGTAGTGGTACAGGGACTTAAGAAGTAAATACTGAATAAGATATAAACATTTTTATTCTTTGTTTATTTTGCGTTTTACTATGTGACACTAATTCTCAGGATATTGGTTGTCTGTCTACAGAAATATTAAGGCTGAATAAAAATCTGAGGGCATCAGCTCACATGATTGCAGATAAAGGGTATGTTATGTGTTCAGAATTTTAATTCCATTTTTCACTGTTGCAGATGCAAAATGTCCCACAACATGGAATGCCTGCTCAGCAGTATGGAAATACTTATGGAAATCAGAGGGGACATGGACCAATGGGCATTGGGAATCCAAACAGTGCAATGACAACTATGGGAAACATGGGCATGGGGTCGATGGGAGGAGGCATGAATGGCATGAACCCCATGAACTCTATGGCTAACATGGGGATGATGGGGCAGAATGGAGGCATGCATGGGAATATGATGGGAGGAATGGGACCAGGCTCTATGGGTCCAGGATCAATGGGGCCAGGATCAATGCCAATGAACAAGATGGGAATGCAGGTAAGACACAGTCACACTATAACTTTAGTGATGCTTTGTTCACACTGGAGATACAGATTTGTATCAGGCATAAAGAAATCATGTTTAGTTTGGCAGTTCCAGGTATATTAACTTCTTATTTATTTGTTTCTTATGCAGAAAAGTTCAGGTCCTACTTATGTCCATGTTTGCAAGGGAATTTCTGTTTGTAGAGGACTATTCAAGCTGACTAGCTACCTGGGTAATTTTGAGTGGCTCACTGACTTGCAGTACACTCTACAGAAGTGTCCCTGTACCTATACAGGGTGAGTGAAATTTCCTGTATGAGAAGGCTGTTTACACTGTCAAAGTGGGCAAGTCCTATACATGAAACACTTTAGGCAGCATATTTGATCCCTGCCACATGCCTATGGAGGTTACTTCCAACACATACTGTAACTTAAATGCTGTACCTTGACCTTGACTATCACTCAGACCTGTAACCTACTTCTTTTGTGCACATCGAGTATATTAGTGAATTTGACTTTAAGATTACACTTATGGCGGCACATCATGTTTTTAAGTGTAAATAACATTTGGCTGTAGGAAGACTTATTGAAAGGGGGCTGAGAGGCAGTTGATCTCCATATATGCAGAATAAAGTAGTTTTTCATTGAATTTTGCTGTCACTATTGCAGGAAAAAAAATGCTATTTGATATTGTGCTTACTTTGTGTCCCATGGTCAGAGGCATTGATTTCTGCTCTAATTTTGTTGTTTCAAAGAAATGTTATTTGCCTTTTGGAATGAATTATGTGTTCAGGAATACATTTCAGAGTTAAGGTTTGTTTTGTGGTAGTATTAATATCAATTGTCTTCTGGAATAAAACATGATTTTAAAAACATGATTTCACCATACTGATGCTTTAGAAGTGTTACATTCTGTTCTGGGAATCTTGTACATTGAGATAATATGAAAACTCTGGAACTTTTGATTCAAATTTCATTTGTACAAACTAATCTACTAATGGAGTTGGTTGGCCTTTTGTAATTCAAGCAATTATTGTGAATGTGTTTCGAATTTCATATTCACTGGATATTATCTGACATGTGAACATTTTTATTGATAGGGTCCAGGGCCACAAGTGTATCCACGTAGACTGGCACCGTATCCCAGCCCTGCAATACATATGTCGCAGAAGCGGCATCCGCAAGGTTACCCCAGTACAGGACCAGGGCCTACAATGCAGCCAGGCTTCTCACCTGCAACAGGACCTCAGGTAGTGTGCTTATTATACCTTTCAAGGTTTGAGGTTCACACAGTTGTGTTAATGACAGTTTATGTTTTTTGGAAGAGGCTAAGTTTCACCAAGGACTATAATGCCAGGAGGAGGAGGAAATTATACACACACACACACACACACACCGTGACAGTAACCTAATGGTATCAAAAAATTATGAAAACTGGAAATAAACCTTGAATTGGCTAGTCATAGGCAGTGAGTAAGGTTTGTGTTATTAAGGGAAGAAAAGGAAGCATATTTTGCAAATTCTATTCATTGTTACTTGTAGAGCATTTTTACTGTGAGAGATGTCACAGAGTCATTAGTAAACAGTTGTTGGTAGTCTGTAATATAGATTTTAGAACTGCCCTTGTGTTTGTACCTTTATATGTTTCTAAATATTTCCTGGCTGCAGTGAAATTCAATATGTAAACGTGTTGCCATAGCTGATAATAGAGACATGAAGGGAAACAGCAGATGAAACTAATTCACAGTAACTGTTTAAGAACTTTAGTTTACAAAGTAACAAGATCCTACAGTATTAGCTAACAAAATAGTAGTACATTGTGCTTAAAAACACACGTGAAGAGAATATCTTAACTTGTTTGTCATTATTTGGTATAGTTTTTTAAATTTAAAATTTGGGTGATCAAAAAGTTACTGGCATTTTGTTGTATAATAATGACACGTGCAATCAAGATAGCGAAGCTTCACATATTTCAGTATTAATATGGTTTATCCAAGATATAATTAGGCTACCTGTAGTGTGTTAGTACCACTGTTTCCTCCAATCCCTTGTATCAGATCTGAAGTCAAACATCAGATATGAAGTTAAATCGAACATTATCTGTGAAGCAAAGCTCGTAAGAAACTAACAGTTGCGAAGGTACTCAAGCAATTCCATACCTGTTATGGACCTTAAGTATTTAGTGATGTGAATCTTATGTTTATTGGACTGTGCATCATTTTGCTAGTTGAAGAATAAAAGACCAACTTGATGTCACTTGCAATTTTATTTAACTTCTTATGTGCTCAACATGTTTCGGACATTAATATATCCATCATCGGGAGCTTGCAAAGCTCCTGATGATGGATATTAATGTATGAAACATGTTGAGCACATAGGAAGTGAAATAAAATAGCCAGTGACATCAAGTTGGTCTTTTATTCTTCAACTATTTATTGATGTGTTCACAAGAGGCCAGATTAAAAGTTTCAGATTGACAGTAGGCTCAGTTCAGTAAGGAATCTGTGTCATTTCCACTAAAAGTTGGCAGCATAGACAAAAAGCAACAACTTCGAAATTTAGCATAATAATATGGATTGAAGAATGTAACAGTGTTACTGCACTGTCATATATTACTTTAATACTTGTGAATGTTGATTTGTTCAGTATGAGATTTAAATTACTTTGAACATTTGTATGTTCAGTATCCAGCTGGATACGGCAATGGGAGGCCGAGTTTCCAGACACAATATTCACCGCAGCAAGCGATGGGTCCATCAGGAACATTTGGTCCTGGTACAGGAATGCGAGGGAACACAGTTGGAATGCGGCAAACAACACCACCTTACACTGCCAGTGGACAGACAGGTCACCAGTATTTTGGAACTGGTGGAATGCCTACAGGATCAATGGGAACAGGAGCTGCACAATTCCCTCCTCACCACCAAACTGGTGGCACCCCCCAGTATGGAAATGCAGCTGGAGCTGCCCAATATGGCACTGCAGGCAGTCAGTTCCAGCAAGATGTGAACTCCATGAGAAACAACATTAGCTATCAGCACAGTCCCATTCCTGGTAACCCCACCCCACCTCTTACCCCAGCCAGCAGTATGCCACCTTACATCAGTCCCAACCCTGATGTAAAACCCAATTTTGCTGAGCTCAAACCACCATTACCCATACAAAGTGAGTACAAGGATTTTTCACAGCTTACAAGGTTTTTGTTATTGAGTATGAGAATCAGCTATCGAGATAAGATTGTAAATAATCATTAGTAATATGTTTCTGCATATTTTGGTTGAATATAGTAACCATTTAATGACTTGTGCATTGCATAATTTTAAGATCAGGATGTTATATTTTAGTGTTACTAATTTAGTTGAGAAGAATGAGATGGGCTGGGCATGTGGTGCATATGGGTGAGGAGAGGGGGGTGTATAGGGCCTTGGTGGAGAAGCCGGAGGGAAAGAGACCACTGGGGAGGCCTAGGCATAGATGGGTGGATAATATTAGGATGGATCTCCAGGAGGTAGGATGTGGGTATATGGACTGGATTGGGCGGGCCCAGGATAGAAATAGGTGGCGGACGCTTGTAAGTGCGGTAATGAACCTTCGTGTTCCGTGAAATGCGGGGAATTTCTTGACTAGCTGCAAACCAGTTAAGCTTCTCAAGAAGGACTCTGCACCATGGAGTAAGTAAGTAAGTAAGTAAGTAATTTAATTGATACACAAAGTACCCGTATTTCCACTCCAACTGAAAGTTGTGAGACTTCATGTGCACATTGCTGTAAAAAGTTATCACTATATATATTTGGTTCTGTAGATAACTTTCCTTCTTTGAAATTGTTCACATTATGCATTGTCAGTCAAGCCTCTTACAAATTGGCCTCGGAATTGCTGTGACAAGAGTTCATTGGTGGTTGTAATGTGCATTCAACCCTGTCTGGTTTACAGAAGATGATGAATTACGCCTGACGTTTCCTGTACGAGATGGGATACTCTTACCTCCGTTCCGCCTAGAACATAATTTGGCAGTTAGCAACCATGTCTTCACGCTCAAACCCACCGTTCACCAGACACTTATGTGGAGGTATGTGTACACTGCAGCACAAGCTACACAGCATGCATTGCTTGTGACACATTGATCGTTCAGTACTGCACCTCACAATTTGCCATACCACATGGAAGTGGACATTGGATCACAGAAGGAAATAATCTTGTGAGGAAAATACATACAAAACACTGCACCCTCCTGTTCTAAAAGAAAAACTCTTGAACAGGGGTGGAAATTCTTATCTTTGTTATTTGGGAACTCTTTGTAAACAAATTTTTAAGCAATTTTACTTTCAGGGCACACTTTGAAAGAAGGAATTCTCTTTTAGAATGATTTGTCTGTGTTATTTTTGATGTCTGTGTGTCGGTACAGTTGTGTCTTGAGTAAGTATTTTGATTTCCTTCACTTCAGTAGGAAAGTTATAATATTATGGTTTCCCCTCTGGCTGTAATCCTGAAATCCATGTGTTTTCAACTTTCCATTGGTGCCAATCCAGGAGTTTGAAAATTTATGTGATTATTGGTGGGTTAGTAGAAAAGTTTGAGGTAGAGAGCTATGTTGGAAGAGGTGGTAGATGCGCATGGAGAGTTTCACTTGCAAGTGCTTGCCACAAGGATAGGTTCCAATTAATCTATTGATTACTTGTCATGGGCAGTATAAACCGATACATGCTCTGTTATACTGTACCCCGTCACAGTTTTGTAGCTGAGAGAACACATGTAGATGGAGGAGCTGCTTCCTCCAAAATGTTTGTTAGTTTGTTAGCTTGAGATGACGGGCATTGTCAAAGATTTCACTCAAGACCATATCTTACATGTAGTGTCCATGTTAAGTCTTTGAAAATGGTTGAATCAGGAATGAGTCCTTACATTTTGAAACATGTGTTTTGGACAATGCAAATGAAGTGTGTCCCACTCTCCTCTGTGAAAATGGAAAGAAAATGGTACTTCTTTTTATTAATGTTTGGCACCTGAATTGAATGCTTGTTGTGATATGCAGCAGCCCGGAATTTGGCTGCCATAGAGCAGCCATAATTGTGGAACATTTGGTATTTTGAGCAACACACTGTGCATTACAAGTATATAGTGTTTAACACCATAGGGTTAAAAATTAATGTGACTACCATTTTGTGTGTAATTTAACACATTGATACTGCAGAACTTGATACAATATGCCATACCTAAGTGACTGGGAAGCTGCAAGAAAGGCATCCTAGAATATGCCAGTTGCTGTATGACATCAGTTGTTCAAATGCAGCAGGAATTAGAGCCTCTTTCCTGCAGAACACTAGTACCTCCATTCAACCATCAAGTCAGTCATGGCATGATGTCATTCTTTTGCTCTTACCCATGATATATTGCCATGATGGTGGTGGATTTTATGTCCTACAGGACTGTAAAATTACTTCTGTCTAAATGATGCAGCCATGGATATCTGTATTTCTGTCAGGAGCTTTTATATATGACCTTGTTTTGACAGGTCTGACCTTGAACTCCAGTTGAAGTGTTTCCATCATGAAGATCGACAGATGAACACAAATTGGCCAGCAAGTGTTCAAGTATCTGTGAATGCAACACCACTCAGTATCGATCGTGGGGAAAACAAAACATCACATAAACCCCTTTATCTGAAGGATGTATGCCAACCTGGTCGCAACACCATCCAGATTACTGTTTCAGCTTGTTGCTGTGTAAGTACAATTTGAACATACTACTTATGATTTTAGATAAAGATTATGATGTTCAATTTTATTCACATCTTGGTTCAAAATTCCATTTATATCTTCAGTATCTTCACGTTCATCATCATTCACCTATATGGTGGTGTCCGTAGAACAGGTCACATTTGTAAAGCAAGGTATAGGTGTAGTGTGCCAAGTTTTTGGGATTTTGTGTGTGTGTGTTTGTGTGTGTGGTTGCGCGTGTGCACTCTGGCATGTGTGTGTGCATGTGCATGCAGCTATATGTTATCATCTGCCTCATACTTTTAGATCAGTGGTTTGTTATCTTTTACTGTGGCCATTTATTTCTCAAAACTTTTTCCTGAATCCATATCGAAACTCACAAAGTGAGACAAATTTTTAACCTTTATTGTTCTACAACACCATATGCTGGTCTCTAAATTTTACTGGTGAATGGCTTAGCGTGCTATATGCTGGCCTTTTGTGTGTTAACTTGGTAGCAGTTTAATTGTCCACACTAATCCAGAAAAACATGTGATATCAAGGGATGTAGTTGGCATTTAAATTCACCTTGAGAAGGTTAAACTTCATCATTTTAAATTCACATTAAAATTTAAAAAAATTTGGTATGTCTCACACCCTGAGAAAGGGTATTTTGCACCCCAGGTTAAGAACTGTTCCTGTATATGCATAAGAACATGTCAAGATATTCCCTTCCAATGAGGTGATGTTTCTTTGCTGTCTTTTAAGGTAGTTCGGTTTCCATGACCCATTGATACTACTACAAGATGTTATAAATTCTATTTACTTTGTCTTTCCTTGTTAATTTTTAAAACATTTGCAGAGAAAATTGGAATTTCCATCTTCAGGAGCCAAAAAAAACTACGTAATGTTATTTCTTTGGTGCCCCTAAACAATTTTGTAGCTGTGAATTCATTGTCTTTATCATCTCCACTGTAATGTTTTGTTTGGTTAAATTAATCAGACTTCGCATTTGGTGGTTTTTATGGATTTTTTGCATATACCCCCAAGAGAAATGCTATTACAGACAATAAACCTGACCCAAAAATAACTGTGCTTTATTCTTTTTCTATAGTCGCACCTGTTTGTGTTGCAAGTGGTACATCGACCTAGTGTGAGAAGCGTTTTACAAGGTCTCCTGAGGAAACGCTTACTTGGAGCTGACCATTGCATTGGCAAGATCAAGCGCAATTTCAGTAACACAGCCTCTTCAGGTGGCAGCATGGGAACGGACAGGGATGGTGTCGAGCAAACGGCGCTCAAGGTAGCTTCTCTTCATATCCACCCATAGCCACTATTAACTCTTGTTTTGAATATGTGATAGCTGTGGTTAAGTCAAGATAGCTAAGTTAGTGGCCTAGTGTAACTGTCGAAGCAAATACTAGTTATTGGTTTTTAATGTTGTTATAGAAGGAGAAAGAAAAGGTATTGGTTATACTGTAGTCTTTGACAGAAAGTAGTTAAGGTTATATTTCTCTGAGCAATCTGTGACTGTAAACTGGGAGGGCTTGAAGTGGTATGCATCAGCTTCTAGTTTATGCTGGTGATGTGGACAGGCACATGCTATAAAGAAAACAGAAGCTTTTGTAGTTGCCAGTAAGAGGATTGGTCTAGGAGTAAGTGCTGAGAAAACTAAGTATATGGTCATGTCTCGAGATCAAAATGCAGGACAAAATCATAATATAAAGACTGATAATACATCTTTTGAAAGGGTGGAACAGTTCAAATATTTGGGAAAAACCCTAAATCAAAACTCCAGTCAGGAAGGAATTAAGAGTAGATTGAAGTCAGGGAATGCTTGCTGTTATTTGGTGCAGAATCTTTTGTCTTCCTGTTCATTATCCAAAAATATAAGGAGTAAGATACAAAGAACTATAATTTTGCCTGTTTTGTGTGGGTGTGAAACTTGGTTTCTCATGTTGAGGGAGGAACGTGGGCTGAGGATGTTTGAGAGTAGTGTGGTGAGGAGTATGTTTGGGCCTAAGAAGGGTGTGGTAAGTAACAGGCAAGTGGAGAAGGCTACATAATGAGGAGGTAATGATCTCTATGTCTCACCATATATTATTTGTGTCCTCAAATCCAGAAGAATGAGTTGGGCAGGGTATTTAGTATGTAAGGGGCAATTGGGGGGTGCTTACAGGTTTTGATTGGGAAACCTGATGGAACCAGACCAATTGGCAAACCCAGGCATAGATGGGAGGATAATATTAAAAAGGGATTTGTTTGGGGTGGAATGGGAGGGGGGGGGGCATGGATTAGATTGAAGTGGTTCAGAATATGGACAGGTGGTGGGCTTTTCTGAATATGGTAATGAACCTTCAGGTTCCATAACATGTGGGGAATTTTTTGACTAGCTGAGAACCTGTTAGCTTCTCAAGAAAGACTCCGCTCCATGGAGTTGTAGTCCATTTTGTGCCATGCATAATGGTTCAGTTTCCACAATTTCAATCAGCATTTTGTGGGTTGAAATTGTGCAAATAATAAATATTCTTAGTTGTGGTGGTGTTTGTTACTTACTGACCTGCAGTGTCTGATTAACTTATGTACATAATAATTTATATACTTACTACTTTGCTTGATTTATTTAGCAGAGTCTTTCTTGGCAAGCTAATAGTTTCTCAGCTAGTCAAGAAGATTGCCCCATTTTGTGAAATGTTAGAGTTTATTGTTTTATTCAGAAAGGCATGCTGCTTGTTGCTACCCTGACCCACATGTATCCAGTCCCTACCTTCCCATCCTATTCATTTAACATCCTTATAATCCCATTATTCCTTGGTCTTCCAAGTATTCTCTGTCTTGTTTCCCTGTTGATACCCTGTATGTATTTCTCTTCTCCCCATGTGTGCCACATACTGTGTGTGTGTCATGCTTAACTTGAATAATAATTTGTATGTCATGCTTAACTTGAATATTATTTGTTTAGGAGTATTAATCATGAAGTCTGTCATTGTGCAGCTCTTCCTAGTATCCTGCCACTTTGTGCTACTTTGTCTGTTTTGTTCAAACATGATTGGTTGTGCTTTTCCCTGACTGGGGGGGAGACCAAGTTTCACACACATCTAAAACAGTGGGCAAAATTCATGTTGTTTATCATTTAATATTTATCTAATTTCTTAGGAGAAAATGGGAAAGCAAAAGATTCTGGACCAAACAGTAACAGGGATTGCCTGAATTTAATCTGCTTGTAATTCTTATGGATGAATTCTTGATTTGTTACTGTAGTTTCGAGATAATTTGAACTTTACCACATTTTCAAAGGATTTATCTGGTATCTTTTTGTTGGCGTTTTATCGTCAATTCTGCTCATGAGACTTGAACATACTTCGCTTTCTCATTATTTACTTCTAGATGAATCAGTAAAATTACTGTGCTTTTTTTTTTTTTTCTGTAGCTCGTATGTTTTCACCCATTGAACTAATATCTTCATGGTTAGCTTGTAATTTCCTCATTGCACATTCTAAAGCAATGGGGTACAACATCTAGGTGCTGCGAAATGAAACAAGATAATGTACTGTACTTACTAGCTTTGTTTGCACTAGTTTTTTTTTTTAGAATATCAAAACCAAAAAATGGTGTAACGGCCAGGAAATACAGAATATTTCCTAACTGTTTCAATACTACAACCAGAAACCTGAATATGAGAATTACACAAGCAGCTGCATTGACTGACTAGTAGAAAGTTTTCAACTTGTGTGTCAGCTAATTATGTTGTGGTTGAACATTTGCATTTTTAAAATACTGAGAATGTATAGCTTTTTGACAGTAGAATGGTGCTTGTTTCTGCATTATAACTAAATTCAGTGGTATTGTATTAGTAAAAATCATAGTCACTTTAGATCTCCTTGGGTGCTGCAAGGCAGGACAAGGTGCTACATTGCTACACCACTTTTCCCTGTTGATGAGGTAATTGATTTGTCACCATTGTACATGTTTTACTGCTGAGCAGTGTGATTAGTGAGCATGTGTGTAGGCTGCATGTGGAGCATAACAAGATATTCCTTTGTAGTCCCTGTCTGTTTTGGTGCTGAAATAGGAATGAGGTAATGGCCACAGTTTGCATCAGGATGCGATGTGTTAACAACACACTATGTTAAGAAATTAAGGGAAGAAAGTGTTTTATTTTGTTTGAGTAAGGGATGATTTACACATTCATGTATGATTAGTTAGATTATGTTTGTATTTTGATATCTTACAGTCTATTCCTCAGCATGATTTGAAGTGTAAATAGATTGAAAACACACCTTAGTAATTAATACAATCAAAGTTGTCATCTCTATAATTTGTGCTTTTAATGATTTGTTCAGGTATCACTGAAGTGTCCCATTACTTTCAAGAGGATTACCCTCCCTGCAAGAGGCCAAGATTGTAAACACATTCAGTCCTTCGATCTGGAATCTTACCTACAACTCAACTGTGAACGAGGTTCTTGGAGATGTCCAGTGTGCAAGTGAGTGTTTTTATGCTATTACTCTTGGTTTTCAGAATAAACATATCAGTACAAAATACTTTTGCTTACTGCTGGAATTTTCTTACATACTGTTTATACTAAAAAATAAGACAACCCTTCATGTAAGACAACCAACCTTTCAAAATCGCAAGTTTTTTAGAACACTGGTACAGAACATGTTAACCTTGTATGTGATTATACATGCGGTAATGTCTTACGATAGTCATCCTTAGAAGTTTGGATCAGAGATATTATTAATCTCCTTCTGTGTTGATGGTTCCTCGTACTTTGTTCTGGGCTTGTTTTCAGCACAATAGGATTCTACTGTATGTTGAAGCTTAATCATACGTCAGACATGAGTGTATTACAGCAATCTGTATTTTCTTTTTTGTAGCAAACCTGCACAGCTAGAAGCCCTGGAGATTGACCAGTACATGTGGGGTATTCTAAACACACTCAACAGCTCAGAAGTTGAAGAAGTCACAATTGATTCCTCTGCCAATTGGAAACCTGCCAAGAGCTTACAGGGGATCAAGGTAATTAACTGTTAAAACCAAGGAGCAACAAGCGAAACTAGCCTGATTTGCTGTTACATTGGTATCTAGTCCAAAAGTTCTGTGGCAGTTTTAGTACTGTTATTTCATTTCATTTGTGTGAAGAAGTGTGTTGTTAAATATTCTGGTTATAAATTCAAGAATTTTCATCACAGTTTTTAATACATAATGTGTAGGTACATTTTTGGTCAATTTCTGTATTACATTTCACTTGTCTGGCTTTAAAATGGTTTGTCATGTATCACCATCACATCAAAAGCTGTACTAAATTTTCATTTTGGCTGCCATGTTCTTATACTATATTATACAGAAAGTTGCCTTTCCAAAAATTTTGTATGTCCTTAAGATCTGTTATAGTGCATCATTATTTTAGGACCCCAGAGTCAGTGCTTCTACTGTCTTTTCTGCCTCACATATTCATGCATCTGCCATGTTATCTGTAGGAAACTAAAGAAGTATTGAGTTGGTTTGATGTTAAGTGGTATAAGGTTCACACCAGCTTTATAAAATAGGTTATCTAGTTCAAAAGCTGAGTTGTAGATACATGTCACACAGCACAGTGATCTCACAAGCTTGTTTATTCTTTTGGGAAATTAAAAACATGAAAAGTGGATTTCATGATTATTGTGTTACCCAAATATAAGATGGGAATTATTTTCCACTTCATCATCTTAAAAGTGGGTTGTAGCTTATAATTATACACAAAGTTGAAGATGGTCAGAGGGGGGTTGTCTTACATTTGGGTAGATACTTGAAAGAGTCCAGCTGTAGTTGATTCAGAACAGCATTACTAGAAAACTTCAGTTTTTATTGCTAATGGAATAATTGGCTTTATGGTGGAGTATGATAATGTATTGTTTCACATTAACAAACACATGTTGAATGTTGGAAAAAATATATTTTCTATTAAATATACAGTTTTTACATAGTCACTTAACTGACTTAATCTCACTCACTCACTCACTCACTTGCTCACACACTCCTCCCCTCCTCCCCTCCTTGGCTTGTACAGCAGTCCAAGAGCCGTGGCCTCCTTAATTACAGTCGCCATTTCTTCTCTCTCCAATGCCTTCATTTGCCATCTTTTAATCTTTTTCTCCCATATGACCAATATTATCCATCTGGCATCCATTAGGCTTCTCGATTATGAGGTTTTTTTTTAAATGGAGTTAAGTTTGTTGGCCTCATGCCCCAAACCCAACCCCTTTTGTCTGGGTCATCACCTTTGATCTGCCTGGCATGTGAGGCCTTAACAATAGCACTACTACCAGCATAGCTCTTAGGATCATATGACCACACAAGCCCCCCCCCCCCCCCCCACCGCCCCCGCGGCACTACTAATGGGAAAAAAAAAAAAAAAAACAATAAAAATTTTTTTTTTTTTTTTTAGATTATTTTTTTTTTTTTTTTTTT
>Ga0123352_10008392_pt1 | contig 16078 bp, 12 predicted proteins | sample TergutLab28metaG_FD_89700 | JGI IMG/M metagenome (GOLD analysis project Ga0123352, IMG submission 89700) | Labiotermes labralis P1 segment gut microbial communities from Petit-Saut dam, French Guiana - Lab288 P1 | ecosystem: Host-associated > Arthropoda: Insects > Digestive system > Gut ... | reverse complement strand
TGCCATAATTTTTTTTTTTTTTTTTTTGCAAATTTTTTGACAAAGAGTGAACATTTCAGAAAACATCAAGTCATTCTTAACGTGAACTTAATTTTTAATCTTATCCTGTTTTTACTGTTACTGTGAGTGAGTGAGTGGGTGACATTTGGACTTCGTTGTATATTGTATGTTTGACTCTGAGTGTATTTTAAATGGAGAATGAAGAAACTAAACACTTTCAAGCATCATAATGATTGATCCCACTATTATATTGTTGACAATTATGAATTATGTGTGCGTCTTTGTAGTGTGTGTTTTGTCACAGTTTTGCTGAAGATTATACCACAGACACACGAGAGATCTTTCAGCATTTCACTGGAACTGTTAAATTCAGTTATAGTCAGGTATAGGGTTATCTAGACATTTATTTAGTTCATACTGTCAAGACTTTCGAGCAAAAGTGATTGATGAAAGTTCTGTAATTTTGAAACATTTCACATTACCATTCTCTGCATTTATTTTTCAAACCTAATAATATCCTGGGAGACAGCATTCTCAGCAATGTTGTATGTGGTATTGGCATGAGGTGTATGTATGTTTTTATGTACACACATCTGCAATTATTTTATGTAACCATTTATGTCTTGTATATAGCCACACATACAACCATTTTGATTATATGTATATCTGATTATTTTTAATATCTTTACAGGAACACCTGTAATATATTCTATTTAAAATTCTTTCCAAATTCTTAAAAGTACAGTTGATTATATATATATCTGATTATTTTTAATATCTTTACAGGAACACCTGTAATATATTCTACTTAAAATTCTTTCCAGATTCTTAAAAGTACAGTATTTCTGCAAAACATAATCATGATTTTGCTGCATTTCAGGCATATTTCCTCAGTTCTTGACTTTTCTGAATAAAGGAATCTTAATTTGTATAATGAGTTTGCTCACATGAGGTGTAGTTCATACACATCACCACATAACTGTCAGCTTGAGTTACTGAACCATTACATTAGGACATTAAATGTACCTCGTATTTGTATGGAAAAGTTTTGTACCACCGACACTCTACAATGGACACCTCATTTCATCTATTCTTTTTGTGTGGGATGTTTACATAGAATGTGGAAATGTTTTATTTTACTCTGTTAATTTGAAAGATTGAAGAAATATGAAATCAGTTGTAATGTGTAAAAGAGGGTTTGTGAGTGGTGTGCTTTGTAATTTATAAACTGGTAAAAGTGCTGCAAGCATGTTCAGAGTGAGGGAAGGCTGTCTGATGATCTGAAGGATTGCTGCTGTACTTCTGTATGGCACAGGATACATCCACATTTTGCTATTATAATTTGAGTTTCAGTCTGGCATGTTTAAGTAGGTGGTGCTAATGTCATGGAAACAGGATAATATGTAAGTGTAATATTCCTATTAAAATTCTCATTATACTTCAGTACTTACAGTGGTTCTGTAAGGTATGGTGATGAGTAAAGTATTGGCACCAAGACTGTCCATATTAAGTTATAACTAAGCATGTCCTTACGTGACAGTTCCAGTGCGTATTAAGAGAGGGTTTCTTTTCTGTGTGATAGTAATTCGTTACAAGCCACATGAGATTGCAGTTGCATTGTATACGAATCTGTTTTTTACGCTTGTCTTGTCGTTGAAGTTTGTGAAGCTTTTAATTTATTCGTGACATTTATCGTGGTAGTCATCTGACATTTTAAATGTGAGGTTACAGACTACAGCAGAAAACTTACTGCTGATGTAATTTTGTTCTGTAGAGTCTTATGTCCCTTCAACTGATAGTTTTCAAACTGGTCATTATTATTAGTATTCTATTACAGTTTTTCATTATAGTTTTACATATGCAGCCATTTTTCAAGAGATGGTCATCATTTGTATTTATATGAAGAAGGTAGGTAGGTAGGTTATTTCATGTTGTAACATATTTTGCCCCCCCCCCTCTCTCTCTCTCTCTTTTTTTTAAGTGGGAAAATATTTTGAAGTTTTGTCTTTGTTTAATGGTCAGTAAATTATCAAGAAAAACCATGTGGCAGAAAGTTTTCCTCCTGAAAGGTGAATTTTTCATGGTAGTAGAGGAACTGCATTGTAAGAAGACATATGAGATGAGTTCCTGAAATTACTAGATATACCTGAAGATTAAATGGTTTTCTGTACTGAGTATGTGCAGATTCCACTGCGGTTGCAAGATGTACCCTGTGTCTAACAGAAGTACAGAAGATCTCATGTTTGTTTTTATATTAACAATGTGTGTTTATGTAGGAAAAATTTTTTCTTCCCTTTGAAGGTGAATATTTGTTGTGTGATATTTGCTTCAGATGCTTTCCTGTTGTTAGTGTATCTGAGTGTGAACACTGATATTTCTTGCATATGTAAATGATTGAGAGGAATTGTTGCATACACTTGAACAAAGAACAAATATCATACAAAGTTATTGTAAGGTTTGCAGAGAATGTGTGTTTTTAGTTGAAAGAGAGTTAACTGGAAAGCAAATGAGAAAGATGAAAGGACTTGAAGGTTGAAGAAATCTTGTGTGTGCTTTTGAAGTGAGGATCAGCTGTGTGTTTATAGAAAAATATTAACATAATATTGAAACCAAAAAATAAAACTTTAAAATATCTCCACTTTTGTCAGTTGTTTGACATTATGATTTAGCTTATTAAAGCATGAATAGTGTAAGATCATCATGCATAGATTACAGTCATTGGGGTTCTTGCTTAATGCAGACTTGCATATTCCATTCTTAATACATGCTATAATAGCCCATTTCAGATGTGAGTGAACCATATACTTTGTATGACTCCCCCTCTCACCAAACAAAAAAGTTGGATTAAATCATGAGAACACATGATGGTGGCTCAGATTTGAAAACAATCGGAATTTCAGAGCCAAAATAATCTGTATACATTCTTCAGCACTCTTGTAAGATGTGCTTTTGATGTGTGTGTAGTAGGCATTCTGTGTCACAAAAGATTTCATTGTGTTGCATGTCTGGGTAAATGTTAGTGGTGACTGCAGGGAAGGGATAGGAAGGGCATTATTGTTTGAAACAGTAATGACATGGGTGAATATCATCATAATTATTTTATCCATTCCTCCTCACTGTCTACAAATAACTCTCTCTCTTAAGTCTCACATTCCTGTGTTAAATTTGCAGGGGATTCCTGACTTTCACTGTCAACATGTTGGTATTTTTTATAGTTCATGTCTATTGTAAAGGGTCTGATCTGGACAGTGATGGCAAAGTGAGCCAGTATGAGCTGTAGTCCATCTTTTCAGTTACTTTCTTATAATTTCCATGTTGATTTAGGATGACTGGATTTATAAAATATTTTGAAACCTAAGGGATCAAACCTCTGATGGTGATTGTTGTTTCAAGGCCATAATCCTGAGATTGTGTTATGTTCTGTTATATCAGTGATAGGATTAGTGCACGTTTTTGCAGTTCTTAGGTATAATATGAGGTATTTTTTTTAACAAGCTCATGCATTAGCAGAATTTAAGGCAATAAAAAAAGGAAAAAAACATCATACCAAACGTGGATATTTACGATTGTCAGGAATCAAACTTGTGCAGGACTGTTTACATTTCACTCATGGTTATCCTCGTTCTCTGAATGGGTTGTTATCTGATAACCAAAAATAAAATCTTGGAAATGAAAATGCGCTGTTAAGTTACTTTTCTTTACAGCATGACTTTCTGTACAATGTTCATTGTCCATTAACGTCAAGAGTCATGTTGCATAATGTAAGGCCTCTTGATACTCTAGATTTCACACTGCACATGACTAAACCAGACAAACAGCACACATATGCCACACAAAGAATAAATATTGTACTTAGAATTAAACATTCTACCCTCTTCGGGGAAATACATGCACTATCAACCACTGTAGTGTTTACAGGACCCTTGATGCTGTTGCGTCAGTAACAGGCACTCTGTCATTTCCCTCACATTTGCAGGACATCAAACCACCAAACACTGAACCCACTCATTTTTATATACAAGATAAGATGCATTACTAGTAATTAATTGAGGAAACTTAGGCACCTTATGTAAGGGTATTTGGGATGGTAAAGTCTTGTTGAAGAAATATTTATGACAAGATAGACATTGATTTTTATATTTTGAGAACTGTAAAATACAGTTTAAATGTGAAATGTTATTTTATGATTATATATTAAGAAACCCCAATTTCAGGTTTTTGCATCTGATATTTATGCAGCTCCTACTCTTCTGTGTGTGTTTATCCTGATTCTTCTGCACTAGACACAGAAAATTGAAACATTGTTGTGATGAATGCCTCCTGAGTGTCTGTGTATTGTGGTAGAGTATATGTTCATGCTTTCTCTTATTGTTGACTAGTACAAGATGTCTGTCATAGAACAGCATAGCATGAAATTTTTTGTAACATAGTCAGACAACCATGAAACCCTTCAACAAGTTACTGATAGACATATTAAAAAACTGTATGGCATTTTAATATAATGATGCAGTCATCATTAATCACATCACTCTTGGTGCTACAGCCCTGGGTGAGCCTTGGCCTCCTCAACAATCTGCCTCCATTTCTATCTTGCATCGTCTCCATCCACTGCTTTATCCTCATTGCCAAGGTCTGCTACCACATTGTCCATCCATCTCAGACGAGGTCTTCCTTTTCTTCTTCCTACAAACAGTCTTCCTTCCATTGCCTTTCTTGGCATTGCTCCCACTTCCATTCTCTTTACATGTCCCACCCATCTTATTCTTTGAGCTTTTATAAATTTCACAATATCCTCTCCATTTATGGATCTGTTCAGTTCTTCATTATTTCTAATTCTCCAGATCGGCCCATAGGCCTTCTGCAGTATTTTCCTTTCGAAAATTCTTAACAAATTCTCATCGGATTTTGTAAGGGTCCAGGTTTCTGATCCATATGTTACTACTGGTCTTAGCAGTGTTTTATATATTTGCATTTTGGCAGATCTGTATAATCTTGCTTTATGGCATATGATGGTTAGCTGTATATGCTCTGTTCCCTTCTTGTATTCTGTCTTTTGCACATTCACTAATCCTTCCTTCTTTATGTATTACATTGCCAAGATATTTGAAGCTGGACACTCTTTCAAATACTGTATCTCCTACTTTCCAATTCTGAGTTTGTCATCCCTTTTCAGTTGCAGACACAATCATATATGTAGTCTTTTCTCATTCACTTTTAGTCCCATTTGTTGGGTTTTCTCCTCTATTTCTCTATATACTTGTCTTAACCTAGATTCTGATCTAGTAACTATCACTACATCATCGGCATATGCACAGATCTGGCTTGATTTTGTATTGATTGTGCCTCTCTGGTCTATTTCCTGTGCAGCATTGTGTAGTGCTAGTATAAAGAGTTGTTGACAGACCATCACCTTGTTTAACTCCTTTATTGAATTCGAAAGGAGCACTTATTTGATTGTCAGTTTTCACTCTTGCTTTGGTTTGACACACAGTCATCCTTATAAGCCCGATGAGCTTCTGTGGTATTGCCATTCTGTCCATTGCTCCAAACAATCTTTCCCTATTTATACTATCAAAGGCCTGTTTAATATCAATAAAAAGCATATATAAGTCTAATCCATGTTCGTTGTGCTTCTCTGTCATCTGGCTGAGTACGAAAATTAGGTCGATTGTGATTTTATTTCGACAGAATCCACACTGGTACTCCCCTATTATCTTTTTTGTGAGCAGTCATCAATATATTGCATTAACTGTAAGAGACTATTCATAAAATTGGTTGTTTTGTGTTTGATTGTAGGCTAATAAGCATAATTAATTTTGCAAGAATTTATGACACAGTGAGGCTTTATCGAAGATTCGAAAGAAATTTTTTAAATATTAAATACTGTAAATGTGGTAATGTTTTGAAACTTGGATATTATATTTGGCAGTTATCAAAACTTACCCAGTCCCATAGTTCAAGGATATCTGAAATTGCCTCTTTCCAGTTGATAAGGGTTAATGAAGTTTCAATTTTTATTTATGTATTAATTATTTTCATTGTTAGCATGAGATGTGAAGACAGTGATTACTGTAACAAATCATGGAAAAATGCTCCATTACTTTCCTTATTAATGCCATGGTGCCTTGGACATCGGTGAAACATTTATAGTAGTAATTTAGAATGTGCAGTATCACTGAAACCGTCTTCTGTGATTGGAACTGTGGTAAACAGGGACCCCACATCGAAAATGCATAGGATGTCTTCTGTCACAAGATATCTTGTAAACACCAACGGGATTTTGGAACTACCTAGAATGTAATGTGTGGTGGAAACTGTTGTAAGGCGGGACTCCTTATGGAAATTACCTAGAATATCTTCTTGAACAGTAGTAATTTGGAATGTGCAGTATCGCCGAAACTGCCTTGACTGTCTTCTGTGATTGGAACTGTTGTAAACGGAACCCATATTGAAAATGCATAGGATGTCTTCTGTTACAAGATCTCTTGTAAACACCAACGGGATTTTGGAACTACCTAGAATGTAATGTGTGATGGGAACTATTGTTAGGTGGGACTCCTTATGGAAATTACCTAGAATGTCTTCTTGAACAGTAGTAATTTGGAATGTGCAGTATCATTGAAACTGCCTTGACTGTCTTTTGTGATTGGAACTGTTGTAAATGGACCCCACATCGAAAATGCATAGGATGTCTTCTGTTACAAGATCTCTTGTAAACACCAACAGTATTTTGGAACTACCTAGAATGTAATGTGTGGTGGGAACTGTTGTAAGGCAGGACTCCTTATGGAAATTACCTAGAATGTCTTCTTGAACAGTAGTAATTTGGAATGTGCAGTATCACTGAAACTGCCTTGACTGTCTTCTGTGATCAAACTCTCATAAACAGGGACCCCACATTAAAAATGCGTAGGAAGCCTTCTGTAATTGGAACTGTTGTAAAGAGGGACTCCATATAAAATTACGTAGAATGTCTTCTGTGACAGGAGCGACTCCGTGTGTAAATTGCCTGCAATGTCTTCTGTGGCAGGAACTGTTGTAAAGAGGAACTGCATGTTTAAACTACCCAAATTGACCTTCCAGTGTAGTGAGATTTCTCTTTGCATCAAAGGTCATGGAATTTGCCACATGTGATGTTAGCTTTGGTCACCATTTTCAGATGCATGTATGAAAAGGGTGATGTTTATGATGTTTGATGAAACCCTGGGTACATCCAAACAAGTGGTACATCTTAAACGTGACAACCAAAGATGATGTATGCATACAAAGCGTTTCTTTACGAGGTTGTGTATGTAGTATTACAACTTTATATTTTTATCCATGGTTTGAAATGGTCAGTTTTGTGTGTGTGTGCCATTATCTTTGTGCAGACTTTGAGGTAGGATTTAATTAGATGTAGTTTCATAGATTAGGAAGAGCCATTTATAACTAACCTTACAATTTCAAACAATTTGGAGGGTGCACATCCCATTGTGTTATAACTCAGTAGAGGCATATGCCTTTGAAAGAGAATGCAAGTTGTGTTTTGCCTGATAACTTTTTTTTATCTATAAAAAACTGGTATTTTAGTTGCAGGGGGAATGCCATACCGTGTTACTGATAGTTGGGCCAAGTGAAATCATTTGTTCAAAATTCAGGAACAAAATCATATTTTCTGTTCTGTGTAGGAAGGTGAAACGTGGCAGATTTGCATTTTGGAAAGATAATGGTTAGTTCAGAATGGAAGTACTTTTCTCTGATGTCTCTTGGTTTACAGTTTTGGACTTCTTTTCTGCCCTCGAGATTCTGGGTCCCATGCTGAAGCCCCTTTTGTGGTTACATTTATGACATGTGAGATTACTATTTAAATTTATTTAATATTTAAATGTAGGGATCAGTGATTGTTTAAGGAAAATCAAATTATATATTTCATACTTTGAAAGTGTTATTTCCTAACATTTCACTGAACCATTCATTGCACAAAACATGGAATTGTAGTTAATTTGTTTTTCTGAGATCCTGTTCACCCCAGTTTTAATGGTTCTAATGAATATATTTAATCTTATCTCTTACAGATGTTGATGAATGTTGATCACTGACTGAGGCTTCAGATTTGTAAATATGAATTCTTCCCCATTCTCTAGGGCACTGTAATTCGAGTACTCCATTTTTCCAGGATATGATGCTGCATCACTGAGTAGTTTGTTCCTGACATTTTGAAGGAGAATGTCTTCAGAACATTGCGAACTGATTGCCCAGTGATGCAATGTCATATCCCAGAACAAGGGAGTCCTCAACCATTTTTGTCGTTAAAACATCGAGACATGCGTATTGTAATACAATATTAGTGAAACTCAAAATCAAAACCGTTTACTTTCTTACAGTGAATTGTGGCATTAACCTGCCACAAATTTTTCCTGTCAAACATTTTCATGTTGACAGCATTTACTGTTAGTTTCCGGTCTGTCATTCTGATGTGTATTGTTGGGTTAATGCATAAACTGAAAGGTTTTTGTTGTTTTGTGATATCTGTTTTTAATGTATGAATTGGCTTCATCAAACTAAGGTAGGAAACCTGCATTCATACAGTAAAAATTAAGGTCATGGTTTTTTTCATTTAAAGTGAAATTAGCATCCAGAGTGTTATACTTGGTTTGAAAGAATGCTCAGTTACTTGCCTGAAAGTGATTTACATCATGTTTATGAAGAATTTCTTATGACTGAATGGTTTCCTGAGAATCCATATGTGTGTTGCAATTCTTTACCCACGCTTAGATTTAACAAGTTCACTGCTGCAGAAGTAGTGTTCACCTGATACATAACATACAGTGTACTAGTATTATGTTAACACTTCCCTTTATCTGAGGTGTGTTTTACACACACACACACACACACACATCAGACTTCTGCATTATACGTTATCGAGTTCTTGCAACATACTGACCTGAAGGGGTGTCATGAGAAACGATAAAAGGTAATTTATTTTTTTGTGAAAGGGGTATCTTGAGTACCAGTGGCATTATTAGAAGTGCAAGTAGTATTTACTGGCAAATCTGGCACCGAATGTTTCGAGAGTGATGAATTGACGCCTACACCGGTTTGATACATGTAATATCCACAGGTGACACTTTGAAGGATTTATTACATTTTTTTGTTGCTGTAGGATCCCAGTATGTACCTCATCTACAAGGTATCCCTGAAATCCTTGTTAATTTAACAAGCAGCAACATTTGCTGGTGATATGTTAGGTATTTATGTACAGTAAAATTTCTTTAATCCAGCTACTGATAATCTGGACACCTTGATATTTCAGCACTTGGGGAAGGTAATTCCAAGACCAGGTATTTATGATGTGTGACTGGAAGTTTTGCTCTTGATAATTTGACTCCATGACTATACCTTGTGTTATCTGGACTTACTGAGTCCATTGAGCTACTGTAATGGCTTGAGATGTTGCCATAATGACTAAACTAGGTACTGCTGTCAAGAATAAATGCATAACATTAACAGTTCTTCAGAATTTTTTTTGAATGGAAGCATCACGATGTGCTTGTAACGTGATATAATATTAAATAGTGTACGTCAGCACAATCACTTTATTACTTAATAAAGCGATTGTGCTGACGTACACTATTTAATATTATATTAAGTTCCTCAAAAACTTAAACAGTTAGGAAGTCTGAAAATGATGAAAACTAAAGTGTGATTATGTCTTCATACAGCATTGGGTCATCAACTGTTTATGATATAAGGAACAGGTGGACTAACTATGGACATTTGTGGCATAAAGTGAAAGTGTGCAGGATCTTTTCAAGTGACAGGCAATACAGCAGCCAAAATTAAAGCAATTGGACAAGGCGCTGTGTAAGTGGTTTACAGTGTTGTGTTGTGAAGGAAAAACCTGTGACTGGGCATGTGATGATTGAAACAGCTAAGTCTTTTTATGATGAAGTGAAATTAACTGACAAGTGTACATTCTCTGAGAGCAGGTTGAAATATTTAATTACTGTGTGATAGTCTAGAATATCTGATAATTCATCACTTGTGCCATACCATGGGAGCAGGATTAAAAGACTTCTACTGTAATTTGTGCCCATAGGTATTGTGAGTCTGGCCACATGCCCCATTTTGTATTTTCTGAATAGTGTGCCTGAGACTTGTAGGAGAGAGAGTCAAGGAGAACTGACATTGAAACCCTCAGGGAATATGAGGCTATCAGACTTGTGTGGGAGAGGGAACTAATAATTATTTCCTGGTTGGTCATACACAAATGTCAGTAAGACCAGCAGGAATGTTGATCCATTGGGCATGAGGAGCATGTGAAGGATAATGAAATGGGGCCTGAAACTATGAGCCAAGTGTTCATCAACATGGATATTGTGAGTTTACCAGTCGTATTCTGACAGAAGAAAGAGAGAAGATTATAGATGTGTGCAAAGAGGTGTTTTGTATAGGCTATGCATATGAGAGGTTAAATTGCACTGTTTTTCTTAAAAATGTACTGTTCTGGATATAATATTTGTGTGTTCCTGTTATGCCTTCAAATTTGACTGCTGATCAAGAATATTCTGGAGAAAGCCAAGACCATTTATTACCAGCAACTCTGCCTATCTAAAAATTGACAGGGACCATACAACAGCTGAATTGAAGGTATAAAATATGCAGAAGAAGTACAGGGACAGCATCAGACAAGTTAATGTCAACCTTCATGCCACACTACAGCAAACGCTGCATTGATACGAACTGCCTGAAACCCAAAAGAATGAAGTGCACACTATGTATTGCTTTGTAATTAGCTCAAGAACTTATAACAGCTGTTGTGGAACATGCACCCATTCATGGAAAAATTGGAACAGTCACTGAGTTTAAGGATGTGGAATTAGAACAAGATGGTACCTTGTGAGCTTGAATATTGCCTGTTTGCCAGTGTCCAGTAGATGAAGCACTGTCCATAGTTCATAATGTGCTGGAGACATGGGCAGTTCACTGAACGAGCATCTCTTAGATTAGATGCAGTAAAAGAGAGATTTATGTCTTTGTGTTTATACATGCAGCAGTTTTAAAAGGCTGTTCTGGAGCAGAGAGCACTTTCATATGTTGATCACTTATTTACCATATGATTGTTGATGAATTTTATATACCTCAGTCCTGACCAACAACAGTAAAGCTCACTATAGAAGAAAGACATACATCCATGTCCTTTGAAATTCACTGGTCATCCTTCCATAAGACACTATGTAGTCTGAGCTCCTGTCATTGTTGTTAAATAAAAATAGATGGATGTTGAAGGCACTGTTGACTCATTCAAGTAAAATTTATTACAAATGTGTTGATGGGTTTGTAGGTTCAGTACACAGCATAATAAAGGTAAAAAAAGGTACAGGTAAGTTCCACCCAAGAAGACCCAGAGGGGGAGCAGAAGTATAGCTCTACCCTTTCTTTAACTTCAGCACTGGAAGGTGTGGGTGGTGAACATCATGCCCTAGCCGGTTTACCCCTGGGAAAGAAACCTAATACCCATTTTACAGGAAGCTGGGTGGGCCCCAGGGCCAGTCTGGACAGGTGTGAAAAATCTTGCCTTCACCGGGATTCATTTCCCAGACCATCCAGCCTGTAGCAACTCATACCAACTACACTGTCTTGGCCCACGACACAATGTAATAATATACTGCTTATATTGGCAAAGTTAGTTATACATTACATGATACACTGTGGATTATATACAGAGTATTATAGTACGTTACTAAGAATAAAAAGGGATTTGAGGTTCTCAGAGTATTGTTGCTTAGCAGAAGACTTAAATATTCAGTATCAAAGTGCATAATTCTGTATTTAGGTGCATATTGTCTAAATGTTATTTTGGTGTTTATTAACACAATAATGTAATTGAACAGTTGTTGTACCGTACAGTCTGGTTTAAGTCACGTTTTATATAGATACATTTTCACATGCTGCCACAGATATACTGTGCTGGCTATCATGCCTATATTGTAAACCTGATTGAAACCAATCTGCCTAAGGTCATTGTCGCATTTCATAAGATCTCTTTTGGAGTAAAGGAGCAGCTGTGGTCAGAGTGACTGATACAAGGGTGGCTATTAGGTTCCCTTGTTTCCCCAAGACTGTTTTCAGGGGCTTTGTTGATGTGTGTTCCCGTCCATCCCAACCCCCAGCTGTCTTAACGTTGACTCTATTAGGAAGTGTGAAAGGAAGCAAGCATGAAGCGTGAAGTGGTGGAAGTGGGAGCGAGCGAGAGCGAACGGCTGTCCTACCTGATGAATGGAGTGGCATGAAGTGGCGCAGGTGAGGAGGACAAGTGAGTGTTGGTGAGGGGGTGATGGAACTGTTTTCAAACCTTTATTAATTCACTTTGACCATATGTGTGCATTTGTTACATAGGCCATGTAGAGGGAACAGCGTTGTGCATGGCAGATCAGTCCGTTATGTTTTGAGAGAAAAAATTTTCCCAGATATCATGAATTATGGAGGAGTGTGTATCACAAATCAGAACAGTTCAGAAATTGCATGAAACATTCACATTGATACTTCATCTTTATTTTAGACAAATTTAAGTTGATCATTAGAAAAGAAATTTTTCTTCACAGGGTAATGCACTTACCCTAACATACATACAAAAGAATGTGAAAATTAAGAATACAGTTTGTCATTCCCCATCCTTACATTTAATGAAACATTATTATTCAATTGAAGAATTAAATTCTCCATCTGAAGTGTTCCAAAACCTGCAAGCTATAAAAATAAAAAATGGTTAATTAATTGCATTTATGTTTTGTATGGGTATGTTGCCTCTGTATCAATCGAACTTGGTGTAAGGCTAAGAAATTTTGTAACCACAATTCCTTGACAGTATACAGGAGATTTTCTAAAGGGCATGTTGATTGACCTTTTTTATGTGTGAATTTGTAATTTTGGAATTCCTCATTACCTATCTCCAGAACTGTTTTATATAAGAAGTGTGTCCAATGACACAAACATTGTACAAAACCTGAAAACTATGGATAGTTATTTGGATGAGAACAGGCTTACAAAGAGGGAATAAAAAGAAAAAGAAACTCTTTTAGGGTAGTGGTAGACTCTGGTGCCTCAGAATTGGAGGTTTATGTTCATGTGATAAATATAATTAAAAATACATTTAAAATCATAATATAGTTTTCTGTAATACACGTAACATTCGCAAAATACTTTGTTCCCTAAGCTGGCAGGCTGTCTGTATTTTATTTAATTATTTTAGGAGTTTTTAAACGCTTTTCAAGTAACGCAATTATCTTTGACATTTATAAAGTCTTCTTGAAATTGCACACTGTAACCCAGAAGAGCCTTTATAATTGTGTAGTAAACAGTGCACTGCCGTTAACATTAGATGTGTGGAAAATAAAATACAAGCATTTGTATGCTGAAAAGTTTGCACTGCAAAGTTTGTGTCATTTGAGATATCATTTTTTTTCTCAGTGAGTTGTAACTAAATCATGTTATGTAAATTTCACTAGAAAATTTAAAGGTATAGGAACAGGTAGGTCTGATTCAATTCTTGAAGTTCAACTCTGATGGTATATTTCAGCTTCTGATCAATGGAAAACAGTTCTTGAACCTCCTCATGTTAGAATGTAGATGTGTGGGTGTGAGAAAGTTTCGAAGTAGTTTTTTAAATTGTTTTCTTCCTGTCATGTTGTGATTTGAGTGAGGTCTTATGTTGTGACTGTTATGACCTTGTTCAAGTTCTGATGAGATGAAAGCATTGATGCATAAACTTGCAAGTGAACCTGTAATTAATATACATGTCTTTTGTTTGTTTTAACAGTAATCCCTAAGGGCAGTTGATGATGTGCCCTCCTGAAGAGAAAGGAATTGTGATGAGAATGGTTTAAAAAGTGGTTGTCAGAGATTAACTGGCAGTTGTTAGAAGTCTGAAAGTGAGCACAGTGTGAGTAGCATGAGTTGATTTTAGATTTTAGTTGTAAAGAAATCTTCTTGTACTCTGCCTAACATCATGGCCTGTCCTTGTGCTGTGTCTCAGAGAGCACTATAGACAGATATAGGTAAGAGATGATGATGATGAATCTGATTTTAGATACTTAAATCTCACTTCATGTAATACTGTGTGGTATTAGTACAATTGATTACACATATATCTTTGTGCCATTTCTGCGTAACTTTCATTTCAGCTTTCCAATTTGGGTAAACAATTGTTACATTAATCATTTCTTTTCACGTGTATGACAATTTATAATTTTTCTCCAGCAAACACATGTTGTATCAGATCTAAGATAATATTAGTTTAAAGGTTTTGAAGGAAGTAAGATGGTCTGTGCAAGATATGATGATGTGCTATCACGACTTATGGAGATGCACTTAATAGGTAGCAAAGGTTCAGGTGAATAACAACAAAAATACTCTTGTCAATGTTCTGTGTACCCATATGTTATATTTCTTTTCAGGTTCCTTCTAGTTAGTTGAAGACGATCCAGTGTAGGAATATCCTGCTTATGACAGTAAAGGAATGCCTAATAATCATCCATCAAAGTATTGTTGCTTTATGTAATGAGAGATGAGCTGCCATGAAATTTTATCTTTTATGTCCTCAGAATTCCAGTTTTTCACATCTTTTCCAATGGATGAATGTCATTATGTTTGTTGTATGTTGTTGGTTAAATTCAAATAAATTTAAGAAATGCTCCAGGAGTTTAAAACCTTTCTTTGTTTTGACTGAAGAATAAAAACCAACTAGATGGCACATATTATTTTATTAGTTTTTATTCTTCAGTTATCACAATGATGCATGGTCAAACAAACATCAAACTTTCTTTGTTTGTCTCATTTTGCAAAATACTGAATATTGGTCTTCTCAGTCATTACATTATGGGCTGATGTAGGTCTGTCTCATTTCTTGTGCTTGGTGCTAATAGTAATATACTGTATATGTATAATGGGCTTTATTCTGTAGAAAAAGTGTAACAGGGTTTGCTCACAGAGTAAATGTATTTATACATCCTGACCCTTTGTGCTACTACCAAAAAGCAATCATATTTAAAATTGTGAAAAATAAATTCCAGTGTAATATGAAAAAACAGTTCGCATGTGAGGCTTGCTCAAATGAAATATAGCAAGGGGATTGTTCTGGACAAAGGAGTAGATGCATGAATTCAGGCTTCCATAGTGATATGGATGACATCTATACTCTTCTGGGATATTACACAACATGGAGCAGTAATTCCTTACCAACATTTTGGGACAGCCTATCGGTCTTATCTTCAAGGGTCAAGAAGTCCAAGAAGAAGGCTGGTAACACTTGGGTACGCAGTTTATATAGGGAAAGGTGTGGGCAGTGATTGGTTCCCAGCAGGATGCCAGCCAAGAGGGTTGATGCAGTGTGAGGGAGATGGGAAGGAGGAGAGAACTGTAGTAGCTCAATGCTGCTGTGAAGTAAAATGGCCTGGGAATGTGAAGCCACTACCAAGTGCAGGAAGGTAAAGCAATCCCATTGCAGGCCTGAATAGGCCCTGAGGTTTCTAGGAGATTCAGGCTCCCACATTTCATGACAATCAGCACATGAAGTGGTAAGGTTGTCAGCCATATGCACTGGCTGTCTTTACCCCCCAGGAAATATTCCTGGTACTCATTTCTGTTACAGGCTGAGTCGACGACCCCAGGGCCATAGTGCGGCCAGAAGGATTATGTCAAGGAAAAATTCTAATGACACCATCGGGAATTGAACCCATGACCTTCTGGCTTGTAGCGTAGCGCTGCAACCAACTGCACCACTGCGACCAAGTAGAGGAAAGTAAGACAAATACAAAATTAAATTTAAATATATATATATATATATATAAAATAGGAAGACCAAGACTGAGATGGCTCAAACAGGTAGAAGATTTAAAGAAGATGAAAGTGAGAAATTGGAGGGAGAAGTGTAAAGATAGAAGATTGTGGAATGAAATCATAAATCAGGCCAAAACCCACCAAGGGTTGTAGCGCCAATTGAAGAAGAAGAAGATACACGTGGCCTGTCCAAGAAGTTCGTGCAGTAGGTTAGAGGAGGAGTGAGATGTTAACTGGTGGCACACCCCTCCAGCTCTCCTCA
>Ga0123352_10008390_pt1 | contig 16079 bp, 7 predicted proteins | sample TergutLab28metaG_FD_89700 | JGI IMG/M metagenome (GOLD analysis project Ga0123352, IMG submission 89700) | Labiotermes labralis P1 segment gut microbial communities from Petit-Saut dam, French Guiana - Lab288 P1 | ecosystem: Host-associated > Arthropoda: Insects > Digestive system > Gut ... | reverse complement strand
TCCACGGCCACCCCTCCAATAGGGGAAGGGGGGGGGGGGAGGGGGGGGGGGGGGGGACAGACGTGCATGTGGCCGGTAATGTAAGGTTGACCACTCACCTCCATCAAGTGCGGATCTGTTATCTCCATCAATAGTATGCCTTTCCAGCGCCACGCTCATTTCAGTGCAACTCAAAATATATGTACATCGACTTATTATTACTTATGTATGTAATTATTTATTAGCCAGTAGGCATTTGAGGTAAAGAACTGAATGTAAAAAAGTTCCGGTTTAAGAAAACATAGCAGGTCAGCCTACATGGGAATCGACCCTACTACCACACAGGAATTTCGGCAGCACGAGGTTATCATGACTAAACTTGACCCCGATTTTATTCAGCTCCCTCAAACACTTTCATGTAGGCTGTGGTTTCTACTTCACGAACACTTATCTTACTCAAAGCCAAATAGGCTTCGTCAGCAAACCAGTGTCGTCACTCAATAAAATGGTTCATGTCATGTTAACACAACACCAATACATTATTTTTTTTATGTTTTGCGGACCGTGCATCTTAGTATATTTATCTCGGTATTTAACCAACTTGATGCACAAATTTTGTTTCACAATGAGTTTTATTTCATGCTTCTACATGGTTCGAGCACATGTGCTCGAACCATGTAGAGGTATGAAATAAAACTTATTGTGAAACAAATTTTGTGCATCAAGTTGGTTAAATACCGAGATAACGAATACATTAGTTATGTGCTACATGTTTCGGATTCTAAAAAACCATCTTCAGGCCAATGTTAACTATAAAGAGGTACATTCAGTGTTTACATACATTATGGGATCCAAAAGTGTTTATGTAAAATCATAACAATCATGAAAATTTTTAAGTTTTTTAAGATTAACTTCAAAATTTTCATGATTATTATGATTTTATGTAAATACTATGGAATCCCACAATGTATTAACACATTGAATGTACCCACCTGTAGTCAACATTGGCTTGAAGATGGTTTTGTAGAAACCGAAACATGTAGCAAAAAAACTAATGTATTGGTGTTGTGTTAAGACGGCATGAACCATTTCATTGAATATTAAATAACACAACGGGATGGCTCCTATTAAAATTTCATAGTCGTCGCGTTATCCATGAACCATTCACAACTGCTGTAAATATTACAAGACAGCCAACTTAACTGTAAACATAACACTGAAGCTCGTTCGAGTGCTCATTGTTGCAGTAGAAAAGCAATAAGTATGACAAATTCTGAGTGTGCGTCTGTAGCCCTAGGTATCCAGCATGCAATGCGCATGCGCCGTATTATATTGTCATCTGAGGCTTATCTGATTCTACAAAATTTTTCCACATTACTTCATATACAGCAAGATTTCCGGGAAAAGTTTTATTGAGCATAAAATGTGTTTTAATTTTCTCTACAACTTTCGTCTGCAGCGTGTCATTCTTAGAAAAATTCAGCGAGAAACTGTCACAAATGTACATATGTCTTCAAGAAAAGTACCATGCATGCTTGTCAGATTTTTAAGAAACTTGAAATTTCTCGGCAGACTTTCGAAAAACATCCATATACAAAATTTCATGAAAATGTGTCCAGTGAAAAGCGAGTTGATCCATGAGGACGGGCGGCCAGACAGACATGACGAAGCTAACACCCGTTTTTCGCAGTTTTGCGAACGTCCCACCGCCCCCAAAAAAGGAAACCTACAGTTGCCATTGAAACACATTCTTAAAATTAAACGTCTTGCGTCTCCAATTTCATCTGAAGGCGCCATGTCCACTGCTTCCATGGACAACAGTTTGTATGGATCTTATAAAAACAGTTAATATTTATTGTGGTTTACTTTTGAACTCACTCACTCACTCACTCAGATAAGCTGAGTACATACACCAAACTGTTTCAGTAAATTCTAATGCTTTATTTTGGTTTCGACCGCCAATTCACAGAGAATAAATTTGTTCATTCGGCGCAGCTGTGATCATTAGATGCAATATCGGCGTAGCTGCAGAGATACAACTAACTTTCCTTCAGAATGATTAGTTCCCCCTCTCCCTCCTTCAATCTTCAAACGACCATTACCGGGCGCGTCTAAACATGGGGCCATTTTAACTAGACTCCCAATTAATTTGACGCAATATCTGTAAATGATTACATTTCAAATTTTATATTTGTTCACTACTGGCGTGGAACACAGCTTATAACACTGCCGGTTCCACGATCGCGTTCGTTCGCGTACTTTACCTTTTGTTGTACTGCCGGTCACCGCGTCAGTAGCATTAATTATACCCGCGTGTCCGCGGCGAACGTTATGATCATTTTTTCCGGCACACGAACTCAATACAGACACACAAAACAACGACAGATGAAGTGGTCACTCTGTTTGCGGCATCAACAATCATGAAACATGCACCTACCCTGAAACAACAGCCCCGTATATTGGTACTTAAAAACGTAAACATTTTTTACGGTTTCACTCGTCACCATCACGTCCAGATCGCCCCTGGAGCTCTTTCAACCCCTCACTCAGAGACCACCGGAGAGCTCTTTGCTCGAGAGCGGAGGGGCCGAACTCTTTATCTAGCGTCGCAGTTAAGAGTGCCTGAAGTTATACGTCAATAAATGACTGTTTTCAGCCTGGACAACATCCACCCCGTGAAAGACCGAGACAACAAGAATAGGATGGGAACAATATTCCACATAATGCAGTACACACTATTTCCAACGGTGTTCTTCGAGGCTTACTTAGTAATATGAATAATGAAATGCAAATTAGTAGTCTTCGGCACTGAATTTTCAGGAAATCTGTAAAATGCAAAGGCTTATGGGCTATATATATGAGAGCACTTACGGCCTAATCTAGAACAGAATTTATTATAAGTCAATATGGCTGAAAATCAGATATGCCCCGTCAGCTTACGGTGAAATAACATGTGCTTTCCCAGCCACACCCCCTTTTAAACAACGTTTACAAAGTGATTCTTTCTAAATTAAAACGTGAGCTACTTACTGACATCAGACGGTCAAATGGAAGAAAGTTAATATGACCACATGTGCCAGGGAAAGTGAACATTTTCGAAACTGAGCACCAAAAAAGGTACAAATTTAAAATGAAGCCTGTAACGTGCCCGTGAACTCCTTAAGCACCAAAAGGGGGTACGGAGCTCCGGAGCTGCGCATTTATAGGCTACAGTTTAGCCACAATTATAAAAACTACTTCTAAATTTCACATAAGTACCACAAATTACATAACGTAACAATGGTACAACTTATTTAAAAACGTATAAGTTTCAGTTGTAACAGTTCAGCCGACCACACACCATCGAAGGATGAGGACTTCTTTTCATCTCTAAACTTGGTTTTGCTCGCGTTTGCACATGAAAATACAGCAAGGCATTAAATATTCTGACCCGTCAAACACATTTATTTTGCTTAGCTCAATGGGCTCGCGCACAATATGGTTTCCATCCGTGATAAAAGACCATGCCAGGACTCAGACGGCTAGTCTCCGGCTTCTCACCACAAAGGGTCAGGTTCAGTTGCAATATGGTCCACAAAAGACTTACAGTACGCAAAGTGGCACAGGGACAGTTATGTCTCCGAGCACTTTGTATTTTATTACCCAACACATCACGCTCATTTATCAACAGAATCCCGTACAATACGTCTAGCTGAAGCCAAGTACCAAGTGACTCAAAGCCACCTCACTGTCTCAACTAATACTCCCACAAGCAACATGAACAGCTAAAAAAAATTCTCTGTTTCCCATCTCTTTGCAAAAACACAGCAGAAGAATAATAGCAGGACTCCTGGACATGAATTTAAACTGACAGGATGTATCTCTTTAGGTCAACTGTAAGAAACGACAGTCTTAGAGTGAATGAAAAACAGCCCCCTCGCCTGTTCAGGCCTGGTAAAATAAAGATCGACTTGCACAAGCCAGATCCCCCTTGCCTTCCATTTCGCATCTTGTTTGAGCGCAGAGTTTGTTAGTTGATACAAATTGTGAATCACTTCGGTTTAGAAGGAAGCAGACAATTTTGTGATGACGTAAGTCGAAACGGCATCCACACCAGCACTGCGCATAAATAACTCCGACAGAAAATGACTTTCCGTTAAACACTGCAGAAAAGGAAAGCAGTGAGGCGGGGAGTGGCAGTTAAGCGCCAGTGAGCGGCAGAAGAGCACCACAAAAAGTTTTATACAGGAGCGTACGAAGAAGAAAGAAAATTATATTCAAGATGCCTGGAAAAATAATTTCAAAGGCAAGGAAAAATAAAAGTGAAAATTACAGTAAACCCATTACATTACCTAACGTATAGTGAACAAGGGGTTCTTTAAAGATGCTGCATCATTGCCAGTTGTCGCATAGCGTCTGATAATGTTACAAGAAGCTCGTTCAACGAATCCCTTTTAGCGAAAGGGAGGGACTGCGGAAAATCACAAAAGCTCCTAGTCACAACATAAATATTTTGACACGTGTATAACGTACGATGAACATAACTGCAAGAATTATGAACCCTCCAGATTCAAAGGATTCTAATTTCCTGCCCGATAACACACATAATGCAGTGCATTAAAAATTGAAAATACGTTACGGTAAGCCGTACACACGTTCTTCACATGATTTTCTTAACACGGAAGAAACCCAATATATTCTTGGTATATTTTACGTAATTCTTTCTCCGATTCGTCATCTTATCATTCCTCAGCCAGTGGCGAGTCACATCATATTGAAACCCAATCTCGTGTCGAGCCTTGCTTTTCGGAAACTCTGCAGCTACCTTACTGATGCGTGGGACGTGCACATATCCGCAGCCAATACGATCGCCCCTACCCACTCTTCTCATTAGGAACTTTCAGTAACAATCAGCGCCTTTTCCTCAGCTACTGTGCGGCTGCTGCTGCTGTGAAAAACTAAACGAGATGGAAATATCGTCTTCTAACATCCAAGACTTCCACATCCACAACCCAGTTACCAGCTGTATCGTTGCAACACGTCAGTTCCGAATCGCTGATATTCACTTCTGGCATCAAATAGCAAAAATATTAAATGTAAACCAGTACCTGTGCTTGGCTAAAAACCACGCCATCGAGCAGAGGCACAGCAGCAGCAGTATACGTTAACTTCTGCGATAAATGGAAAGGAGTGAACAGTTTCACGCTCTCGACGCTTTACCTCGGGGGAAATACTCCCTGGTACCCAGCGGATAGAAACAGAGAGGGTGGGTACCATATGAGGTCGGAAAACGGTGGAAAAGTGGAAAATCTCAGCCCCTGTACAGAAACAAACCCCTATCGTCCAGCACAAAACTCGTCATTATTCAAACATGGTTAGCTTAATAAGTATTACACAAACGTACGTCAGCACAATCTATTTATTCTATAGTATGGCTACATGTTTCGACTAGATGCTAGTCATCTTCAGGCCCCTACACTTATTTTACCAGATGCTTTGTCCACTTTGTCCCAAAGTGGACAAAGCATCTGGTAAAATAAGTGTAGGGGCCTGAAGATGACTAGCATCTAGTCGAAACACGTAGCCATACTATAGAATAAATAGATTGTGCTGACGTACGTTTGTGTAATACTTATTGATTTTCAAGCACATCGTGATGCCTTCATTCAGAATGGTTAGCTTAGCTGAATTCGAAAAGCAATATACACATAGCAATAATTATGTATATTATTTCTTAAGGAAGGGAGACTTGGTCTCACCCTGCGAGAAGAATATCGTATTTCCTGCCACATAAGATGCACTTCTTTTCCTGGAAAAAATCTGCAAAAGTATCTTGCTTATTATAGCGTGCGCCTTGTCACACGTAGCGTCTTAGGGGGCAGGAAATACGGTAATCAGACTGCAGGAAATCGCACCAGAGACGACAAAACTTCGTGATTTAGTGTGCTTGAGACCACAGTGCTGAGGGGACACGTGCACCTAAGGAGCAAGAAGTAGCAAGAGAACTAAATACATGTACTGGTGATAGTAATGTATTAAACAGTGGGATACATATTAGTGCTGTGTGAATAAACTGTTAAGACCTTAAAATGTATTTAATATGTACTTAAATGAGTGGAAATTAATACGGAAATCACACGTTCCACGGAACGTAACAGCAGAAAGTTATGAACGTTGGTCTGCCACTGTTACCATTACAATACATTAACGGAAGTTTCATCCAAGAGATAATGCGAGTTAATGTGATGAACTAGCTAGCCTAAATAATCATAACAGTATTCACTGCACTGTATCAATGGCGACAAGATGAAGATGAATATAAACTCACGTAAAGCAGAGATCAATCAATTCCACACAACACATCCATTATAATATGCATATGTATGTACGTATGTATGTATGTATGCATGTATGTATTACGGATGTATGCATACATGCATGCAAGTAAGTACTAATATGTATGTGTACTGTTACGTATGTATGTACGTATGCATTATATATGTATGTACGTAAAAACACCATTTAAGGACACGAATCAGAAATCAAATTTCAATGTCCCTCTACAAAATACTTATAAGCTTCATGAACCGAAGCTGTCGATAACCCATTTCACAACGAGACACCTGACACAAGAGTAAAGAACTGTAAAGGATGCGACACAAGGGGCCAGTAGCCTAATGTGATGCATTCCGCTGCAGCTGGAGAAAGTGTGGAAAACAAAAAAGACATTTCAGCATGGAACTCCGGAAACAACCACCTAAACATGAAACCAGGAATATTTTGACTCAGCCAACACAAGTTTATTGTTAAACAAATTCCTTTTGTTTACAATACACAGCAACACGTTTCGGCTTTCATATCAAAGCCAACATCAGTCTGAACCGAAATCGCAGTATATTAAGGAACAACACTGTGTCACATCCCTTCATATCCAGTGTGCTATTTACATCTCACGCTTTACAACATTGGTTGTGTACCTTAATTATTCTTTATTCAGCCCAGTGGTTAAAATGTATTGTCACCATAAACTAGTTAAAATTGTAGAATTTTACAATTTTTAGAACTTTAAAAACACTTATGTAGCTGCTTATACCTTCCATTACTTTTATAGCTGTTGTCAATATTCTTTTCGTAAATGACACTGTGAGTTTGGTTAGTCTGTATTGCTGTCAAGGCTGTACTCACTTCTTCCTGAATCATGTCATAAAATGTAATAACTGTAGTAAAGGTAAAGTTTTCCCGTTACAGGTCCGCTGTGGCCCAGAGGGTGGGTAGAGGTATAGCTCTACTCTTCCATGACCGCGGCACTAGAAGGGGGTGAGTGGTCAGCAGCACGCCCCAGATGCATTTTACCCCCGGGAAAGACCCGGTACCCATTTTACAGTAGGCTGGATGGGCCCCAGGGCCGGCCTGGACGGGCGGAAAATCTCGTCCCCACCGGGATTCGATGCCGGACCGTCCAGCCTGTAGTCAGTCGCTATACCGACTGAGCCACCCGGCCCACGTAATAACTGTAGTATTTCTGCTAATAAGAAGAACCATAATTCATAATGTTCATTAAAAAAAAAATACTTCCCAGTAAAACTAAAAGCATCAACCAATTTAAAACTAACACAGTAAGGTTACATTTGCTAGCACCAGTAAAAAAATATTACGAAACGCATTCCTGGCTTAATATTAGAAAAAACAATGGGCTGTCAGGCACATTAAGAAAACATCCATTCGACGCAAACTTCGGTCTCTACAGAATAGCTACAGACAGTAAACGTTCAACAAAGAAAACGGACAGAGTCAGAACGGGTATGAAAAATGTGGATGCAAATCAGTATAAATATTTTCACGATCTTTCTGTCATGAAATTAGGCCGCATGTATATAATCCAGCAGCAGGAATGTCTTGGGGAAACATCAGTCGTTTCGAGAACAATACAATGGCACTGAAGATCAAATGAAAAGAATGCAAAGTTCACAAAGTTCAGCGGCGGACCGGAACCCCCCCACCCCCCCCCCCCCCACCAAACAGTTCCGGTTTGAACAAGGACTAGACCTTGTGCACCTGTGACAGCGCCATATGTACAACGGACGGTGACTAATGGCGAGTGAAGGAAAAACTTTGTGAAAATTGCACGAGGTCTCCACAATATTTAAGTAACCACCACCTGTGTTGACATTCAAGAATTCACATTGGGTCACACAGTACATCCGAGGTTTGCATTGCCATTTTTTCCCTCAGTTGCATTAAGTAACTGATTTTGAAAGGGTAGCTAATTACACATTTTTTTTTACAAAATAAAATTATAGATAAACAGAAAAAAATCCAGACCTCGAAGTGTTGATCTGAACAAGTTTGTTTCAAAAAGTAACAAAGACTCCGATGCCGAGAACTTCACTCTCACTTCTATGTACACATGACACATACGTAGCAGATGGTTCACACCAGACCTCCTAGTAGCCACCATTCACTTTTAAGCATTTGGACCACAATGGCACCAGGGCTTCCAACCCGGCACAAAAAAAACTGGTGTTATGTGTGTTTAGCTCGGAGGTGGCAGCTTGCTTCACGTCGACGTCCGTTACAAATCCCTTTCCGGCAAGGTTCATTTTAAGCTTTAAGAGACAGATATAACCAGGCCCCAAAACGCCAACCGCATCTGTGACTAGTAACGGTGCGAAGGCTGTCACGTTACAGCCTACAGCCCCGATCTCGCGCCCACTGAGACCTCGCAGTCTTGGAACTGAGTGTGGGCGAACGGATAGGTGTGGGAATATATAACGCTGGGTCACTACCAGACCCGCAAGCGCATGTCGAAAGCTCTACTTAGCTAACAGAAGTAGTGTGACCGGCCTGACGTTTTCAAACAAAACAGTATTAATCTGTATCTGAAACGGCGTACAGTAAAGGTCAAGGTCATCACGACGCACCGGTTACTCTGCATGCTAGATGGATATTCAAATAAATTAACATACTTTCTGATGCATTCAATTATTATGACGAAAATTAAAATAGGCTGCGCCCTGCTTTCTCTAATTGCAGAATACTGATGTCTGAAAACAGGCGGCTATATTTTTCGTAACTCTCCTCCTAACAGCAGCGACAGCAGCTGCGTAAGTGTTTCTGAAGAGAAATGTTAACCATGTGCAGGTGCAGCAATTTTCGTAACATTTCACTCCCACGTACGCGGATTTCGAGTAGGTGTGCGAAACGCCGCTACTTCTCTGACATTTAACAACAAGTCTCGTAAGAACAGCCCACTCAAAAGATTAGCGCTGAGAAGACGCTCAGCCTATAGCAGTGGCAGTATCGGTCGTGCCACATGTGACGTCTAGACACTCAGAGACAACGGACAGAATCACGGGAATAGCCTAGCTCACTGCGCAGTAGGCGAAGCAGGCTAAATTTTATTTCAAAGTACCGTCTATACACAACAATTGAAGAGCAGTTGTAGTTTTACAACTGGTTAATCAGGCTACATGTTTCGACCGCTTTATCCGGCCATCATCAGGCCTACAGAATAATATCGTTAATTAAGGTACATTCGTTAACTCAACCAATTTGCACTGGAACTTTAGATGCATTTACAAGCTTATGTTCGCCGTTAAAATACTACTGGAAATAAAAACAGGTATAAAACCATATATATATACACAGTTTTATACCAGTTATATCTATATACACACTTGTTCACACTTCCTCCTCACTGCCAGCAACTAACCCCATATTCAATGTAGCTATAAATAACCTTCAATACTATATCGTTGTACTTTCGAATAACTAATAAATTCTTATGTGAAACAAATCTGCTTTCTTAGTTATTAGGCGCTTGTGTCGGACATGTTTCTCAAGGGTTTCGCAATGTGTTTTCATGGTGTGCAGAGGGGAAAACATACCTTGACAATGTTCTCACATTCTACGTGTGCGTAATCCAAGAGTACTACTCTGGAATTTGCGTGGAGGGCTGAATACCGCAAAGCATATGTCAGGAGAGCCGATCAGTGGGTCACGTTTATACACGGGACATCCTTAATACGGAAAAGGACGGCTACTGATTGATCAAAACATCCGGTCTGATCTTCAACAAACCGGGTGTGTGAACGTAGACTGGATTAATCTGGCTCAGAAAGGAACAGTGTCGAGCTATTAGAGCAAAGTAATGAACCTTCGGGTTTCATACAAGAAGGGAATTTCTTGCACAGCTGAGCCAAGATCAGACTGTCAAGGAATCCGCTTCTTGGACTTGGCTTCATACAAATGGATCCTCAACACCAGTTCCACAGCGGCAAAATATACTCCCAAAAGTATAATGTAACTAACAGAACTTACATTTATGTTTACTATAATTTGTGTTCATGTAACTAACTTGGATACATAGACACGCAAGCAATTCTTAAATTTTCTGTTAACTTTCGGAACAGATCCAGAATTATGCAGTAGCTATAACAGGCCAATTAAATTTCAAACTGTCAATATACACACATACAGAAATATGGAGTGTTCTTCAAAATCCAAAACTACGGATTTCAAGCACACGCTTTAAGAAACCAGTTAACAATGCAGTAAGTAAATGAAAAAAAAAATTGTGGAAATGAGGCGAGCTGTTACACCGTCCAGTACTTGCTCAAACCTACTTCTTTTGTTTGCACTCATTAACCAAAGATCCCCACGGTCGCTGCAACATTTCGTCAAGACGTCGCTGCAGAAGACACACAAGTTGTATTTTGTTAGCACAAAACTCTTGCCAGGTTACAACTCAAGAACGACCTCACCAGTCGACATAAATGAGCAGAAGAGTACAGTTAGTAGAAGAAGAAGAAGAAGAAGAAAAGGAAAGGAACTGTCACACAGCAGTAGATAGAATTCCTACAACCCCAAAGACATTACTTATGCCGCCGTCTCGTAAAGAAGTGTATAATTTAGGGTAATGTCGTAACGAACACCTGCCGTGAGTTCAATCCCGTTATTCAAAAACAGCCAAGTGACACTTCAACACCGTCAGACGCCATTCGCCACGAAAGATGTAATTTTGCTGTTTCTTGTTCCCACTTCTCACCTAATTGGGAACATATCACGAAGCATCAGGCACAACCATTACTGCAACCGATGTTTTACATGCGACCAGGTCCTTTATTTACCCTTTTCCTAATTTCATACATGTATTTTAATTTCCTCATCTGGAGCATTAATCTTTCTCGGTGTTTCAATTACGAATATTATGCTACCGTTAAGTAAATAAATAATGTCTTTTCCCGTACGAAGAATTAGTACTCTGCTTTTCCACTGATAATTGCCTTTGATCGTTATTTCAAACAGCAATTGATTCAACCGGCCAGTCTGTATGTGCCAGATGGAGCCAGACATTTGTCATTCTGGCTGCAGTTGGTTCTGCGAGAAAGGAGGTTTCGTACTAAGTTCCGGACATTAGTTACCGTCATTTACTGCGAACTGTATGAGGGTGGAAACCAATTCTCAAAATTACCACGCCCAATCCACAATTACGGCCACAAAACGGCCACAGCAGTACTCACCGTTCTATCCCGCAGAGATCCCGATCGCGTTTCCTATCTGCTCCGTATGCAGGGTACCGACCTTCGTTTCCCGAAGGCAATGGGCTTAGTGTGTCCTGCACACAATCGCTTTCATGTACACACAATGAATAATTATCTGCCGATCCCGGTGGCCGTGCGGTCTGGGGCGTAAGTCTGCGGCCGCTCGCTTGCCGGGATTTCGGGTTCGAATCTCGCCAAGGGCATGTCTGTGTCTCGTAAATGTTGTGCGTTGTCAGGCGGAGGTCTCTGCGACGGCCCTATCCTTCGTCAAGAGCAGTCCTACTGAGTGTGGTATTTTTTAATGTGATCTCAAAACATCAACAATGAGGTCGTCCAGGCACGGGTAGGGCTGTTGCACCACAGGAAACAAAACAATAATTACCTATTCATTATTTCCGCATCACAAACCATCCCCCTGGCTTGTCGCAAATGGAATCAATAAATTCCAAGGCGCAGAGACCATCCTGAGAAGCTCAGATAAGGCAGAAAATAAAAAAGTTTGGTTCTTCGCATCAGCTTGCCAAGGGTCCATGTCCTCAGCCATATAATTTCAACCCAAAACCTATTATTTTCTTAATGTGCATTTTAATATTATCCCCATACCTACGCCAGAGTTTCTCGGCGGCTTATATCGTTCAGATATTCCTACATAAATATCTTCCATAAATTTCTATTCTCTGCCGTGCGTGCTACATGCTCCGATCACCCCATCGTTCTTGATCTTAACAACTTATTACTAACTGGCGACAAGCGTAAATCATGAACATCCACGCTACCTAACATGGTCCAGCCTCCAGTTACTTCCTAACTCGTGGATCCACTTGTCAGCTCCTCGTTCTCCAACACCAACCGTCTATGCCCTTCCTTCAGCTAATAAACGAAAACAAATACCTTTACGTCCCATGCAGAATAACGTCGATGAAAAATCTCCATCGCAAGATTTATGTAACTGTCAAAATTTAACACCCACTACAACATCATCAAGGATACATCGGAACTAGTAAGTCTGTTTCGAAGAGCTTCATTATTTTAGCACTAGAATAACATTAAAATTATCAGCTGTCTCCAGCGCTCAGCTCATATCAGAAGCATACTCGGCCAAACTCCAAGCTCAATTGCAAGAATAAATTGCAATTACTAAAACGCATTTCTTCCAGGTCTATACACGTTTCTCTAAAGGGTCTGCGACAGTGGTTAGCTGCTTGTACCATTATTTCGCTGGACATTTTCCACTGTCTGAGGTACATGTAATACCGTAGATAATAGAAAATGTCCAACAAAATAAGCGGAAGAGGTTTATAACCCTTCGTGCAACACACATCTATTAACGTATGAGCAGAAATAATTAGTTTCAAGTCGCAGCCACAACGAAGCCGGACTGACTTTTGGGCAGTTCACAGACCGTCCTCACGTAGCATGCGTACATTTGAGCTGGACAGAACACAAGAACCGCGGCCAGATGGTTGCTCTCAAAAATATATATGTTCTGGATGTGACCTTCAGTGTGGCCATGGAAACGTTTACTCTGTTCCGGCGTACAGAAACGTTACGCAGACATTACGCAACGTGACCAAGCTTCAACACAATTGTTCTCAAAAAGACAAGAGATACCCTTCAGTAAAGCAGCTCGATGTAACACAATATTAAGTCTGTTGCGTGGAACCTGCGACAAGTAACTGCCCATACGGAATATTCTTGTTAGAAACAGCTGATCCGGAAAGAGCGATATTTTGTACAATACGAGATTAAATGTAGGCGGGTACAAATCTATTTGTGACTATATATTAAATCCGAAAGAAGCTTCTATTCTCACAGAAGTCTTACACTCGTAGGAGGGCGAAGTGTGTTCCTTTGAAAGGTATTTATAAGCCGGGGAAAAAGATATGCTTGCGTGTACTGACGTATAACGAAGGCCATAAAATACGTCTCCCTAATACATGCTATCAAAAATATGTTCAAATGAATTTGTCTGAAACCGTAAGGCACGGCAGAATCAACATCCATACCAACGTTAAGAGATATTTAATTTCATTGACAGATTTTAGAATTCCATATTTTATCAATGTATTTGTAACACTTTAATATCTCTAAACAAACAAGTTGAAATTATTTGGTGGAAGTTATGACATAATGTCTCCTTGCTGTTGAAAAGCAAGCTATTTCGTTCTGTCTCCTTTACGAAGAAAGAAAACAGAAATTCATTGAATCAAATAATTCATGCTCAATCAACACGACAAATAATGCAACACGCATAATCCTTACGATCTCGAGTTACACAAACCAGGTAGTAAGAAAATGAATCCGAATTGCAGAAGAATAAAAATTCCATTCTTCCCTTAAGTACGTCGCACACAGTCACGACCTCGAAAAGCATATGGCAGTACAAAGGGACGAGAATGTACCGCGTATTAGGTGTTACAGTTGGCGTCTGCTCATAGCAGCAGCACTTAGTACATAATGCTGTTCCAAAAGATCTCGTGTCCTATTTAAAAATTTAGCTGCCTTTCGAGAAATGTTCAATTTATTTAGGTTACGTACTTTCTAAAAAAAAATTGTTTTATGGGTAAAGAACATGGCACCTACCGGCGGCACCCATAAACCATTTTATCGACATATATCATGCTTCAAATTCAACAATGTGTTGATAACAGCATCAAACTTCAACCGGTTTCACGCTGCTAGTTTACAGGCAAGATGTCACAGTTCAAACAAAATGTTGTTTAAGCGTTAGTGAAACGAGACCCTACTGAAAACCTGCACAGCTCACATGCGAGTTGCACCAGGAATCTGTTCACGTACTATTCTGGGCCTGCCTCTTTACGATGCCTTCCGAGAACTTCATCGAACATCCCAGTCAATGAAGTCAGCTTCTTTGCAGTTCAATTAGTGTTATGTGCCACACACTATGGATCAAACATTCTCTATCGTTGAAGGTCTCATCGGATAACTGAAATTGTAGGATAGGTGACGTATAACAGTTCATTAGGAACAGATACAGAAGCAGCTATCCCTGCAAGTATAACGTGTTTCCTAACGTGGACACAGGAACAGGATATATTAGGTGTTAAGAGTTTTACTGAAAAGACTGCACCAAGAAGTTTGTTGCTTGCAGGTTAAGATTAAGGATCGAACAGCCCATTAGCTACTACTTGTACTCCAACCGTGAATTCCAGTGTAGACACCATGCTTATGGATTTCTCCGGTAGAAAACAAGCTAGGAAATTAAATTTACCCCTGCCCACTCCACGAAGGTGCACAGGGAGAGCAGAGGTATAGCTCCACTCATTCTTAACTTCGGCGTTAGATAGACGTGAGCGGTCAACAACAATCTCGCCCCCGGAAAGGAACCCGGTACCCACTGAACAGGAGGTTGTGTGGGCACCAGAACCGGTACGGACGATTTCGAGAAAAGAACAACCATGACTGCCGCATTTCGAACCCTGGACGGTCCAGGCCATAGCCTGGTCTCTACATCGACTACGCCGTCCCTCCAGTTCCCTGTACCTCTCACTGTCGATAAGTAACACCACTTAGAATTACGCCACAGCGGAACGCAGTGTTTATAAAGGCGTAGTGTTTTACGAATGTGTTAATGAAATTAGAGCTCTCACAGGAAGTGAGAGCAGCAGACGATCGGAAATAGAACATATTAATGTTATTAATGTAAGAACAGCGTCTTCGAAACACACATAAACAAAACAAAAAAACTCAATTCTATGAAAAGTAGCGTCAGGAATGGCGACAGTTGAATGTAACTCAGAAGTAAACGAATACAGCACATTCTGAGAGAAATATCAAACAGTTAAGTCGTGAAAATGATTTGAAACAGTAACATTTGAGATCTGTGCACTTCTGGGAAATTACGCAGCGTATGGTGGTAATTCGTTACCGAAATTCCTGGACAAGCTATCCGTTGACCCTTGAAGACGGGACCGATAGGTTGTCAAGGAACGTCGGTAAGGAATTACCACTATACGCTGAGTAATACCCCAGAGGAGCGCAGATCTCATCTACTTCGCGGCGGAAGCCTGAAACCACGTACCGCTTGTTTCTAACCGCCATGGAACAGCACACACGCACGCACACACGCACCATTTCTGGAACTACAAATTGCAAAGATGCGTAATCCCCCCCCCCCTCAACCCAGTCCAACACACACATGCACGCCGACACAGAGTACAATGTTATACACAGCTCCCCTCCAGGAATGGAAATCTGCAACCCATGAGCCTATATTAAGCACAGTAGTCAATTAAAATAGAAGAGTATCAGCAGTGAAGAGAGTAGAGTTTGTTAGCGATAGGTTGTCATACATAGTGCTGAGAGGTCGCTGGCGTAATATCATTGTAGTTAAAGCAGGGGCTAGAACAATTTGCTTGGAGATTCATAAACTTATTACTTCTATTTGGAAGAAGGAGAAACTGCCTGCAGAGTGGAAGGAGTCGATCATAGTACCTATTCATAAGAAGGGGGATAAAACAGATTGTAATAATTATAGGGGCATATCACTTTGCCAACCACTTACAAAATTTTATCCAACATCCTGCTCTCAAGGTTAATTCCATATGCGAAGGAAAT
>Ga0123352_10008389_pt1 | contig 16080 bp, 10 predicted proteins | sample TergutLab28metaG_FD_89700 | JGI IMG/M metagenome (GOLD analysis project Ga0123352, IMG submission 89700) | Labiotermes labralis P1 segment gut microbial communities from Petit-Saut dam, French Guiana - Lab288 P1 | ecosystem: Host-associated > Arthropoda: Insects > Digestive system > Gut ... | reverse complement strand
TTCCCAGGACACCCATTACAGAGACTTCTTACCCAGACACCCATTACAGAGACATCTTTCCCAGGACACCCATTAAAGAGACTTCTTACCCAGACACCCATTAAAGAGACTTCTTACCCAGACACCCATTACAGAGACATCTTTCCCAGGACACCCATTAAAGAGACTTCTTACCCAGACACCCATTACAGAGACATCTTAATTGTAATAGTGAGATGAAAATGAATCATAATGCCTAAGTCAAAGAAAGCATGATGATAATTAAGTATTCATGTACAGTAAAGGTATATCAGTACAGTAATAAATAATCTATATTTTTAATTCAAAATTATGAGTGATGGGAAAAATCTTTTCAGCTTCAAAATGGATGAGAAAGAGTAGGATCACTGTCTTTGTTCCAGCCAATTTAACTTACTGCACGTGTCTTTAGATTTGCACTGTCTGCTGACATTCTGTTTATTATAGACAAGACCTGATGGTCTTTGGTAGAAATGGACTCCTATTCAAAGGGATCTGACTTTGGCCATGGTCACTTGCGTGTGTGGACATTTGTCTGGTAAATGATTGAAACCTCACTTTTACCAGGGGCAAATGTAAAGTGTTAGGATGTATGTCGCCTCTGATGATAACCATTCTCACGACCACCATATCACTGCTCCTGCCAGGGGAAGGGCAGACATTCCAACATGCAATACCTGTAGGTGACAGGAAACCTTCAATACTTCATTTCATACAAGGGTTCAGTGTATGAATACACTTGTCTTTTTGATGATTGAAATTAATAAAATTAACATTTAATAATTTACTTTCCACATATATATAACAGACTGCATAAACATAATAAAGATCTAGCAATTAAAGCTGCTTTGGGAAATTATCACTATTTATGCCAAGAATCACACACAACATGTTACGTGCAATATGTGGGCAAAGCACGCACTTTATTTTAGGCTTGAAATAGTTGGTATATACAGTAACCACTACAGCTTATGGGGTTACCAGATTACTAAATAATTTAAACCCTGTAACACTGTACTTGTATTGTTCATGCACATTTACATGTTACGATATTGAACACCAACACTACTCACTTGGATGCAGAACTTTCTGTGCCTTCGAATGGCTGGCACAGAAGGAGCTGTAGAGTTTGAAGTGATTCACATAGTACAGGAAAGCACTACCCACAGAGAAGAGCACATTCTGCAATGGTATTCAGCAATTAGTGGATCTGCATAATGACAGCTCATCAGAACTAATTCCATGCAGCAAAATCCTTCTTCAGAAGCTACGAGTTACTCAGTACTGCATCAGATATATGAAATTAAATAACAATACAACGTGAAATTTGATGTTCTCACAGTGAAGCTGAGAAAGACTAGAGGCTACTGGGATATTATGGCGTGACTACTGGTAAATATGTGTAGTTACTGATATTTCAGGGGAGCATCATGCCAGCAGGTGAATGCATGGTCCTGCTCTGAAATAAAGGCAACTGTTCACCAGCCAACAGGGTATAACTGCCCAGAAGTCTTGAATCTTAAATAAAAGGACATTTTTATTGGAAATACATGAAGGAAGGAAGCACTTAAACAGCTAGGTGCAGATGTGAGGATGATATTTAAATGGAGCCTAAAAATAAGATAGGCAGGTGTGGATTGGTTTCTTTTAGTTCACATAGGTTCTGTTCAATGGATTTAGAGGTTCCATAAAATGTGGAGTAATTTCATGACTCACTGGGCAACTACTATCTTCTCCAGAAAGAATATGCTACTGGGAGTTACAATATAATGTTAATAATAATTAGTTCTGATATATTTGAAGTGACAATTCTGAGCAATGCTATGGACTTACTACTCCCTCAGTAAAATAAAATTCTGTCCAAAATTGTGAGTAGCAAATATGATCCCCCAAACTTCACCCCAAAAGGAAGATCCACTGTGTAACATCACTCAGTGAACAATGTCTTCTGTACCTCGTATACCCTTCCTATTTTTGGTATGTTCAAAATGCAAAGTTGTAAAAATACACCTATTAGCTTTACCTGGGAAACCTGAGGGAAAAAGACCACTTGGGAGACCCAGGAGCCAGACATAGATGGGAGGATAATATTAAGATGGATCTCCAGGAAGTGTGATGTGGGGGTATTGACTGGTTCGAGCTGGTTCAGGATAGGGACAGGTGGTGGGCACTCGTGAATGCAGTAATGAACCTTCGGGTTCCATAAAATGCTGGGAATTTCTTGACTAGCTGAAAACCGGTTAGCTTCTCAAGAAGGACTCCAATGCATGGAGTGAGTGAGTGAGTGAGTGAGTGAGTAAGTAAGTAAGTAATTAAGTAAGTAAGAAAGAAAATAAGTAAGTAAATATTAGCTTCACCATATTCTTGTTTGACATGTAACAACAACAAACTACTGACGTAATGAAACTTGAAGCGAAGTATGAGAAAAGTTTCATGTATGACTTACGTTCTTACAGTTTTTGAGATAACTGAAAAAAGGTCCCCAACATGTCTGAAAGGGTATATTTCATAACTCATGCCAGTACTGGTATACTAAAAAAAATCATGTTTTTTGAAGGCAGTGCAATTCCTCTTGGCTCAGATGACTTGATTCTGTGGCATATGAAGTTCTTGCAGCACAGCTGCTAAGCATTTCAGGTTTCTAATATGTAACACCATGTCACTAGGTGTGTGGTCCCTGCTTATACAAAGAATTTTAATGCCTTCATCTTCAAGAATCAACAGTCCAAGTAGTCTGAGACTGTTTGGGTCTTAAGGATGAAGATATCATGATCCTTTGAAACATCGTGACCCTTTGAAACACCATGAAGCACTCGCCCAATGACACGGTGCCACATAACAGAAGATATTAAGTCCCAACTTAATTCTCTTTGTATCTGAAGTAAATATATTAAGAAAAAAAAAACATGATCTTGATAATCAATGACAGCCAATATACTCACTTTAAATTGACTAGGATGTTCAAATTTGTGGAAATCAGGTTCTAGTTCCAAAGCTTCATCTAAGTTTTGCAGGAACTGCCTCTGGAAAGCCACAATTTCCTGAATATTCCCAAACAAGGCGTTGATCTCAGCATTTGATAAGAATGTCTCTTTCTTTAATGGTTCCAGGTAGTTCTCCAGCAGATTGTTCAAGTGCTGTAAAAAAGTAGAGACATTTCTGTTTCTCACAACAGTGACAATTAAAAAGACAAAGTGTTTGTGTATTTTTTAAAGACACTGCAATAAAACAAAAACAGCATTCTAAAGATTTATCAATGCCATTTTATAAGACTTCAAGGAAGTTATCATAAAGCATTGTACAGATGTTAGGGAGACTGACAGACAGACAGACAGACATACACACACACACACACACACACACATATGCAGGATGGGGCATAAAGATCTCTACTTTTCGAAGAGCTATAAAATAAGAAAGAAGCTATCTAGAAAAAAATTGAATATATTTCTGAAAAGTACATTAAAAACAGTTTTTTAATGGATTTTAAAAATCAGATCAGACATAGGGCGGCCGTCGTTGGCAACACATTGCTGAAGACGTTCCCGGAAGTTCTTCATCACTCTCCGGGTTAGCTCAGGCGGAATGGAGTCAATTTCCTGTTGGATCCTTTCCTTCAAATCCTCAAGAGATCGAGGACAATGTTTCAAAACCTTTTCCTTTAGGTATCCCCAAAGGAAAACGTCACATGGGCTTAAATCAGGTGACCGTGCCGGCCACTCGACGTCTCCCCTTAAAGAGATCAAACGCCCAGGGAACAACAACACAAAGCCCCGATGTTCACTGGTCCAAACCATTATGGGTATTGACAACGGTAGAGGCTAACCAACCGCATGACACTACCCCCACCTCTCTACTATCACTACAGCCTGCACAGTGCCCCTTCAAAAAGTGGGAGATCTTTATGCCCCACTCTGTATATGTCTGATTACATATTTCATCCTGTAACCTACAACTGCATTGAAATTTTATGAATATGTAACAAATTCCAGAGAAATTATTATAGCACTAATGCCATTTGTTTTCATAAAAACAAGGATAAGTACAACCTACATGTTCTTCCATCTCCTATGTTTATGTCCTTGCTGTGAACCAAATTTAAATCTCACTGCACATATGATCCCTGTGTCAACAAAGTCCAGATCTCACCTTCACATATGTCCTCTCTGTGTCAACCAATTCCAGAACTACTTTTCGGAGTTTCTCTGCATCTGACAGTTGACGGCTTGGAGTGAGGAGAGCCTGTGAGTGGCTGCTGGCTACACTCCCAGTAGGACTGGACTTACGAGTTTCTACTGGTGACCTGCAGAATCCTGTTACTTGTTCTGCTGTCTGGAACAGAAATGTCAAACCAGTGTCATTTTACTGTATTTACCGATTTTATGCAGGATGTCATATTGATTCATTATTGATGTATATCATGCTTATGTATTTTGACACTGTGCTGGTGTAAGTACATGTTCTGAAAACTGTTCATTTTAACCTATATGGGAAAAGCAGCATTTTTCTTGTAAATGTTGGCAAAGCAACCTGCTTTCAGGTGTTGTCACACACCCAAACAGGTTAACATTTACTCCATTTCTTAACAGTTTAATTACAAAGGTCTAACACTTCTGATCCATCATCATTAAAGTAGAAGATCATGTACAAAAAGTCTACATACCTGTGTAACAATAATACCATCCCAATTATTTCTGAAGATACAAAGAAGTGGCAGGAAATATGTGGGTTATAAGACCATAAAGCAGGTCGGGACAATTTTTTAAAAATCTGGAAGCCACCACAAAATTCTAGGTGCCAGAAAGGTGACATGAAGCAAAGTCCATACTGAGGATCCATATATATGTGTATTAGGTGCCACAATAAAAAATTTAGTTGCCACAGTTACCTTGTGCCCGGGATTAGTACAACCTTACCATAAAAGTTGTCCAGAGTTCAATTGAGCCATTTTACATATCTAGCTGTTCTCTTGCATGCATAAGAATGACTCAAATACTAGACAACATGTTTTTTTCAAGCCAAAGGTTCAGCATTCTCTCAGCCAGCTTTACCTTGTTCTTTCTTTTAGTCCTTTGTTGTATTGAAGTCATTTGTAACAGAAAGACTGAATGACCAGTTACAGCTTTTTTTCTGGGAAGCCTTTCAATTGTTAGGCATTACAAAAATTTTCTTCCGTTACAAAAAATAATTTACAAGTTCCATGGTATGAGCAAATAAATTTAATCTGTTAAATTCTTACATTAAGAAGCAGTACTCTACATCTATCAGTCTAAAATATTGATCCAATTCATCCTAATTTTCTCAGGTCAGTTCTGCCTTAATGGGTTGCAAGAGCTCTGTCCCAATGTCCTGCAAAATTTGACTGCAGACATGAAATATCTCAACTTAGTCCAAGTCATAAAAATATGATATTTCTCAAATGCACATGAACATTTTGGTTTTCCCATGGTGCAAGAAAACATCTATAGCAGTTGGACAGCTGTTAACCAGCCACTAGCCGAAGGTATAGGACAGGGAGGGGAAGATGTGTAGATTAGTGCCTGCAAATTCTGGAATCAGAGACCAAAGGAAGAGGAATGATTAGATAAAGAAGAATCAGGAAGTGAACTGGGTATCTGAGTTTCATCATCATCATCATTGATTTTAATTTATTCTCGCCTGTTAATTGACAGGTGACAGTCTTCTGGTAAGTCCAGATTCCAACAACAGATCAAATCGACTTCCCTCAGCACTCTACAATTGCTCTGTGCAGTGCTCATTAGTGTGATCTTCTGTAGCTATATGGCCGACCAGTGACCTGGGAGCAACTGACGGTTCTGATCTAATGCCTTCTTAATTGTTCCTAATGCTCCAAGTGTAACTGACACAATTTTTTTCCTCAGTTCCCACAGCCTGCTGACCTCGATCTCCAGGTCTTTGTACTGACTTAGTTTTTCAGTTTTTTTGTGTTAATGTCTATTACTATTATTATTATTATTTTATAATTATCATCATCATCATCATTTCATTTTTATCTTATGTCACAATTTTTATCTGAGTTAGCTTGTTGTAGTAGTAGTAATAATTTATGTTGCTTCTTCTGTTTGTGTTATGGGTTCAAATTTTTTATTCTGCCCCCCCATCCCCCAACTAGTGTCCAAGTCTAATAGAGTGATTGTTGTCATAATTAAATATTGACATATCTCACCTTCAGTAAATTTTCTATCTCAAAGGAATTTGTCCGTGAAGTAGCTTTACCAGTGTCACTGGATGGTGCTGGAGAACTCTCTGTATCAGGTGAGTACAGTTCTTTACCTGCATTACACAAATCATAAACCTCAAACAATGTAGTTATCAACAGTGACAGATTACACTGATTTCATCACCCTAATTTGTTTGACGGAATGATGTGAACCATGACAGCCTTGCAGCCAGCTGAGCATGTTGTAGCCACATGGAATATGATTTGTGAGCTGTAATTAGAAATACAAATACCAGGAACTATGTGAACTGAAAAGTTCTGCATGTAAGTATGCATATTTGTGTATTGTAACCTTTTGGAGAGAGATTTAAATGCTAATTATATTTCAGGGTGAAGTGAGTTTTTCTGGCTAAGTGTGAGAATTTAACTTCCTACCAAGTGAACACAAAGAGACTAGCATATTGTCTCGCAGGATGATGCAGTTTAAAACCTATAACTATCTTATGTAACAAAGAAAGTTCTACCCTTTTGTAAGAAAATACAAAACGTTCTTACAGGCTAGATAGCCATTCACAACAAACTTCATATTAGTGTTTCCTAACCCTTACACAAGTAAGATGTACCAGTATGACAAATGTCAGCATGCTACAGACAGTGCAACTATGTGCTTACAATTCACACTTCCTTGTCAAACCTTTCAAGATGAAATGTATCGGTTTTATATAAGGACTCATTCCATACTGCACAGTAAACACACTCAGTCTCGACTTTAAAAAGCAATCTCTTAATGCTCTATAACGTAAAAGTTGCTGTTTGTTCTGAGATCCACACAAAACACATAAATGCAATGTGAACATCTCCTGGTGGTACGTAAATTTACTGCTGGGCTTTAAAAGGTTAATGAAAGTCTGGTATTGCATCCCCTCTGTGCAGCTTAAACCAGTTTCAAACCTCAATCTTAATTTCTTTGCAAATAAAATGTCCTATGTTCTCCCTGCACGCAAAACGTATTTTCATAAATACACCACAATATACACAGGTGACATTACCATGTTGTACACTGTTTCATGGTGGTCTGGATCGATCCATTGGATGCAAGCACACCACAGAGGTATGCTGCCTTCTTGTGTTGAAGTACTTAAAATTCGAACTTAACAAGTTAAATCATAAAGGACTCAAGAGTTTATCAAAAAATAGGCAAGTCATAATTTTTTTAACATTGCACGCTTGTCTTGTATAGGGATAAATAAGTACGCAAAGGAACAGTGACAACAAAAAAAACTGGAAGGTAATGATAAATATGAGACGCACTCCAACCCGGCGCAGGGACGATCAGGCCAGAGATCATCTCCTCGCTGATGACGGGCGGTTCTGAGGGAGGGGGAGGACACACAAGGCTCTCGATAATATCGTCCGTTGCCCTCATGATTCCAGCAAGATCCGGAGGTTCCGTGCGTGAAGAACGCATCATCATGCACAGAGCTAGTTCCTCCTGCAGAACACTTTCCAGATACATCATGTCCAGGTCGCTCACAATAGCACCATTGATCACCATGATCTCGTCGCCCTTGATTATTCCTGGAAAGTAAGTCATTTTGTGACGATGTATATATCTGAATTTTTCATGCGCTTTTCTTTATTCACAGTTTTGTCTAAAGTAATAGTCCGCGCATTCCTGATATAATTCTAAACACCAGTCACACTCATTTGAATCTGAAAAATTAAACAAATAACTGATAATCCAGTGCAGCAGCAAGCAGTGCTGTTGAGTTTCAGATGTTGGATACATGACTGCATGATTTAGTATTTTTGTACCAAAAAGTCATTGGGTTTCAGTTAGTTTTGTTGATGCTGTACATATATTACTCTTACAAATATTTAATGGTCATTTTTACATCAAGAGTTCAGCTACAGATGGATAAGACTAAGTAGATGACTTTCAATAAAACAGGTAAACAAAAATTCGCAAGACGACACTTAAAAAGAATGTGTACTCCATTCAAATACACCTTCAGACCTGTCATTTTATTACACTGCAATTAAGCATTTTATGGAGATACATAAATACAGTACAACTAAACACAGTAATTTTAATACTAGTCTCAAGTCTGTTTTATAAAGATGGAAGCAAGGATTAATCCTAAGAAGCTGGAGAGTTTAAATAATTTCATTTATATGCTACAAGATAAATTAAGTACAGCATTTTGTAAAACATCTGTAATATTTTTATAGTTCTTGTTAATTACAAAGGCATGCAGTGTTCAATATCAAATTTTATTTTGAATTAATCATTCTTTTTCTTTTTTAAATCCTGGGAGTGTTAGAAGGACAGGACAATCACATGAAAAATCACTTGTAATGATACAAAATCAAAGTATGTTGAATTGTATGAAAACAGTCGTGCCTTACAACAATATTTCTACATGTATGGGCCATGGAACTACATGTATCAGTAGCATTAAAATTTGTAGCAGTATTAGGGAGAAAAAAAAGTAGACATTAAAACTGGGGATTGTAGGTGATGTATGGTAGTATAAAACAGCAGAATGAAAGTCACATAATGAAGGAAGCATCAATAAAAGACATAGTTTAAGCAAGGACAACAACAGAGTTCCTCTTAAATCTTCATATGCTAAGCTGGATAAATGAATACTGAGAAAACCAAGAACATGTTGGACAGACCAAGTCAGAGAAAATATAAAAAAAGATATCAGAGGAATACGTTGCACCCATATCACACAGACTGCGTGCTGGAGTAGTGTAGTTAGTATAGCAATAGGGCTATGTACTTGACAGTCCTGGGTTCGAATCCAAGCAGGGACAAGAAATTTTTTCCCCAAAACCTTCAGATGGGCTCTGGGGGCCACCCAGCCACCTATTCAATGGGTACAAGGTAAAGAATCCAGGGTGTGAAGTTAACCTCTCACCTCCATCTATTGCCAAGGTTAAGAATGAGTGGAGCTATAACTCTACTTCCCCTATACACCTTCATGACATGGGCAGGAGTGCAGTAAAAGTAGAAGCATGTTTGGAAATAAAACTAGGAGAAATAAAGTGCTTAACTTTTATAACACAATGGATGTTGAATACAGCAGACATATGAATAACGGAAACAGTAGAGTAAAACTTCCAAACATTCTTTTTTTCTTTTCTTTTTTTCACATTTGTACCATGCATCATGATATTATCGAAGTTTTTTATTGACCAACTAATGCACAAGTGACTGTCTTAAAAACAACATTAAAATTTACATTAAAACAGTTTCGACATGTTTTGGGCAGTCACACCATCTTCAGGGAGCGCATTATTCGTGCTTGCTAAAGTTATACTTTGTTAAAATAGTCAGTATGGTACATCAGTGTGTGTTTAAATCAGTGGTGATGAGACTGCATATGTTTGTAGGTCCCACTTCCGAACAGTGCAACATACACACATCAGCAAGGACCTACTAACATATGCAGCCACATCACCACTGATTTAATCACACACCGATGTACCATACTGACTGTTTTAACAAGTGTAACTTTAGCAAGAACAGAAAATGAGCTCCCTGAAGATGGTGTGACTGCATCAAAACATGTAGGAGTTATTTTAATGTAAATTCTAATATTGTTTTTAAGACAGTCACTTGTGCATTCAATGGTGAATAAAAAACTTTGGTAATTCCAAACGTACGTTCCTGAACACACACTCGAGGACAATATGATTAATATAAAGGCCTGAAAATGCTTAGTTTCATATAATGCAAATGAAAGAATTCAGGGATATAAAGTTACTGGGTACAAATATATGCAATGTATGGAATCAGGAAAACTCATCTAACATGTTATGAATCATAAGTCCAAAGTAATCTGAATTGCTGGAAGAGTAGGAATGCACTGGTGAAATTCCCTCTGATATGGAAGAGGGTATTTGTGGCCTACCTTGAAAGGGGAACAGGAGACGGTGATGGTGATGAGTATGAAGATGATGAAGACGACGGCAAAAGCATGAGGACAGCTTTGTCATAAGACAAACCACTCATGTGAACACATGAATGGATGCACCAGCCTTTCATGACAGCAATTTTCCCTCTCTACTTAACCATAACAAAATTCCACATGTCTCAGGGTTCAGCTCACCATTCTGCATGGCCACACTCTTGTCTTCCACTCGACTCACATAGCAGCAGAGCTCGTCCTGTCGGTCTGCATTCTCTATAAGTTCTGCTTCTACAGAAAAGCCCCACATCTGTTCCAGGGTAGTACGCTGAAGTTCTACTTGGTAGAGAATTTTGGCGCATACCTCCACAATTTCGTGCGTATGTAGCTGCAATATGCAATTGTTTCACAATACACAATTTAGCATACGAGCAAGCAGTTGTTCCCTTATCTTCACCCATTGCCTGGTATCTAAATGTCTTGCAACTGGATCAGTTCCAGTTTTAAATGAAAAGTACCTGGGTCCAGTGACAGATTTGCCCCTTCTAGTGGACTCAACAAACAGGTGCCTCTCTACAATACCACCTGAGGACTGCAATGAATCCAGTTCTGTCCAGAGTATCAGACAGTGTATACAAAACCACAGGAAGCCACTAATCCCTAGTGCACATTCATGTATTCTGGGATGTGATGCTGTTTCACTCTTCATTAGGTAAGTAGTTCCCTTCTTTCAAAAGATTGTAGTACCTTCTACTCCAGGGTCAAGCAATCTTGGACTGCTTGACCCTGAAATTGACTTCGTTTTGATCCTTCAAAATGTCGGGCATTATTTGCCTGATGTCAAAGCATCACATCACAGAAGACTTAAATCTTCAGCAACACTGTTGTGAGATCCTCCAATCTTGAATCTTAAGTTCATTGTACAATTGCCAGAACCCTTTACAGTAATATGACACTGCAACAAACTTCATTTGACAGTAACCATACGCTCACATTAGCACAATGTACAATCTTATTCCCTCACAATTGTATGCAAATATGGCTGAAGGAATGCAGCCAAAAAAATGGCAGAAATATATGGCAGTGAGCAGTATGTGCTTTGGTAGGTACTACTGTGTTGATCTTGGCTGAAAAAGTAACATAACTTACATATTTAATGAAACATAACATAAAAGTGTCTCGTGTATGACAGTGATTCAGTGGCAGGGCTAATGAAAGAAACCGCAGCTACTGATGGGATTTGCCAAATTTTACTGTTGAATTTTCAGCTAAGATTTCATTGTATGTCATGAAGATTCCATGGTTACTAACTTCAACAAAATTCTCTTGGGATGACAGCTGCTTCATTTGGTTTAAGTGAACAAATGTTTCAGAGACTGACACCATGTCTACTGGTAACCAAATCCTACTATGAAGACAGAGTTGGTCCCTAAAACTCCGATTTACTTGAACCACCTGATATGGCTGTCAGATGAATAATATTTTACTGAAAACTTTCAATTGTAAGAGTGTAATGACTACAGGAAATTCAAAATGTCCTATAACAAAATCAGAATACAGAAAATTGAAATTAAAATGTTCTGAAGTGCAAACTGAACAACACTCACGTATGTTTCTATGAGGTCCGTCCGATGCGGAACGAAATAGTTGTGGTCTTCCATGTCTCGTCTCTTCTTTACACGGACAAAATGTTCCATGGCGTTTAAATTCTTGCGGCCACAAGCACTCGCAAGGAACTCCTCCACGGACATCGCATCCCGCAGGTACACGTGAGCAGTCTGCGAGGATCAGCACGCCCAAGCAATTATCCACATGGAGTATGTCAGACACACCACGAAATTGCGTCACAATTAAAGTACCAGGTTATTTACAAGCCAATATTTCTCCTCAAATTCTTAAATAAAAAATGCAAGACCAGACAAATACAAATGGAAATAAATACTGGAAAATGCCAACCCAAATTGGCTCTATCTTTGAAATGTAACAACAGTAATATTATTTATATGTGTCAACATTTATTCAGTGTTCACTTCCCAACCCTTAAAGTAATTATTAATTTAAGCATCAAAGCATAGCTGAAACTGTAAAAAATTATTTTCAGAACATTTACCACAAACGCGTCTTTTCTCCCCCTGTCTCCTGCTTTAAACTGATAAAATAAAATGTATGAATAATAAGAGTATTTTCTCCTCAGTCCTTGCAGATTGGACCCTCTGACCTCTACCAATTAAGAACAAACTTCTGAAACTATTAAACCTTTCTAGACATTTGGTAGGGCTCCTTGGATGAGACCAGCCCACTGCATACCAACTGGACATAACATCCAACCCAAGAGTGGGATTTTAACACACTGTGGGATCTGAGGGATTCACAGTATGTGCTCTGGACTGACCAGACACTGTGACTGTCTCCAAGTTCTTTTACCATTATATTTGTCTGAATTTTGGGCCTAAAACATACATTTTGTAATAGCCAAATTAGGAAGAATTTAAATACTGACCAAATTAATTACTGTGCTTCACTCAGAAAGTTCAGAACATGAACATATATGGTCTACATTATCTATCAGACTCTTTATCCTTGAACTGAGTAAGGGTTTCTGCCTGGTATACACACACACACACACACACACACACACGCATGCATGCGTGTACACAAGGCATTCATTTAAATGTAAAACCTGCACTGTCAGCTTTGTTATGAGTCTGTACAATTCATTCCTAGTGGTGTGACTATAGCTCATTCAGCTATGGTGTGTCATCTGAAGGTTGTCACATATTCCAGATTCATATGTTGGGTGTAACGGACTTCTTTTTGTGGTTTGTGGATATGCAGTATGAAGCAACAGATGGCACTTTTATTGTGACATAAGTTGTTTTTACTTGTGAGTATGAGGTCCGGTGTAATACAGCATGTTGTAACTGTGGAAACTTATGTAAGGCAGAAATGCTATACACAGTGCCACAGCAAATTTAGTAGTACATTTGCTGATATTTCAAGTTTTTTGAAGTGAGCAATGTATCAACTGGAAAACAAATTTTGAACAGAAGGTTCCTTGTTAAAGCAGAAGGACAAGCATGGCATGTTGTTAAAGAGAGAGCATTTGATGATATTGGAGTGCATTCAGAAACATGTATATGAACATTTTTAAGTTGGTTGTCCATGGAAACACATGCACCACAGTCATCCGTACACACAGTCACAAAACAGCTTTTTAGTAACCACATACATTTAGAGTTGCACAAAAACTCCGGGAAACAAACTGTGTTGTGAGGGTTAGGTTTTGTAACTGGTTCTATGAAGCAGTGTGTAATGGTGAAGTAAGTCCAATGTTAACTGGTTTTACAGATAAAACTACTTAAACAGTCACACAAACATTCAAATTAATTGACTGGTCAGCACATAACCCACACACACACACACACAGAATGAAGTCATCAGGCATGCAGTATCAGCAATTATAGACAATGCTCCATACAAATTCATTTTCCTTTTGCATTTTATTAAAAATCCATCATTGTTTCTGTCATCATGATTAGGAATTAAGAAACAAAAGGGCCATCAGCAACACCACTTATTTGACTTTGCCTAAAAGTGAATTGTCATGTGGTGGTCTGATAGAATACTCATCCCAGAAAGGGTGACAATCTTACTGTGGTGTTCAGGCCCTCTTCTAGGGTAACGGAATTTTGGAACTCTTTAAATAATTAACAGTCTTTAATGAGAAATAGTACCAAAAAACAATAAACACACTAAATAAAGCAAAATTTTTGAGCTTTAATAGTCATTCATGTACAGTAGACATTCTCTCTCAGCAAGTTTTACTTTGATTTTATACTTGCTATTCTTTTGATGCCTTTATGATGAAATTTCTCACTGATATTTTCTTTAATATGTAATGAAGAAAGTGTACAACAAACAATCATTTTTCTTGATAATTTCACAACATAAAGTGTGAGTATGCACTGTTGTGAATAATACAATCAAATATGATACCTGGAGAAGTTCAATATCTCCTTACATTAAGACCCAAGCATTGCATATTCTTCTACCATAAACATTCAATGCACAAAAAAATATATTCTGTTTAACATAGGTAAGTAACAGGATATGGTCAATGACTGTCTACATTTGGTACAGAGGAATAATGATACTTAATGGCAGCTACAAACAGCAGTAACCACTAGTGACAGGTAATAATGGTTCAGTTGATATAGCAGTCTCAGTCTTTGCTGAAAACAGTTACACAGCATGAATAACGTTCATTGAGTTTGTGATTTCATAGTCTCTGAAAGGCTACAATGTAGGGTTGTGAATGAGTAGAAGGGTTATTGTGGAAACTGTACCTACACACAAGAATGTTTGAGTTTTCTTACTGTATAGTACTTGACATTTCACTAGTTGTAATTATTCATGAGTATCAATCACATTCAGTGATCATTTCTGTAGATCATGGAACTGAACTCTAGTGACAGACATGTTACAGTTTGTTCCAATACCTGATTATCAGGCAGAGATACTTTGACAGTCTTCTCACTCTCCTCCCTTGACGTCATCTGAAGTGAACGCCGACTAGAGCCAGAATTTGAGCGGGACAGCATAGGAGGCCGTCGCTTGGTGGCACCACGACCTGCTAGCAGATTGTTCAGTAGCGACGGACTCCGAGCACAAATGAAGGCATGAAATGAAGAAACAGTGAACACTCCCAACTTGTTCAATGTGTTCTTTGTAGCACGAGACACATGGGTAAGGAGACTCTGAAACAGAAACACGTCTCATAAGGTAAAGTGAGCATCGCCAACTCATTTAATGTGTCCTATGCAGCACAATACTCTCAAACAGAAGCATGTCTTGTAACAGTCCTAACTTGTTTAATGTGTTCTTTGTAGCATGGGACACATGGGTAAGGAGACTCTGAAACTCTAGCATGTCTTTTAAGGTAAAGTGAACACTCCACACTTGTTTAATGTGTTGTTTGCAGCATGAGACACTGAAACAGAAGCATCTCTTGTAATGTACCATAACCACTCTCAACTCATTTTGTGTTCTTCATGTTGCAAAAAGTGGGTTAGGAGATGCTAACACTTTGTAAGAGAAGCATATTGTTGAAGGTACAATGAGAACTGCCGACTTGTTTATGTGTTTATGTGTTCTCTTTGGTATGAGAAATGTGGATCAGAAGAATGAAACACTGTGAGAAAAATCATGTTTTGTAAGGTAGAGTGAACACTTCCACTTGTCTGTTGCGTTCTTTGTACAGTGAAACACATGGGTTAGGAAACTCTGAAACGCTGTAAGAGATTCAGGTCTCACAACATACAGTGAACACTCCCAACATTTTTAGTGTGTTGTCTGTAGTGTGTGACACAGGGTGAAGACACCCACCAGAACATTGAAAGAGAATTTGTTTTGTAAGGTACAGTGAACACTCCCAGCATTTTTAGTTTCCTTTGTAATATGAGACACACAGTTCAGGAGACTCACAAATATAGCAAGACAACCATGTTTGTTAAGATACAGTAAACACTCCCAGGTTATTGTTAGATGCATTTGAAAACAGATATGTGTTGCATAATTTTGTAGTGAGTATTCTCCTACATGTTTCAACTAAACATTAGCCACCTTCGGGGAAACATATTTACAAAGGAATATTACATGTTAATACACTACACATTATTATCAAGTATACAGACTGTGTAAATGGTGGAATTTGTCATCAAATACCAATCTATTAATTATTAAAATTATTTGAATGCTATTTAATGTTTACTTGTATAGTGATTAAAATTAATTAGGGAAAATTAAGATTTTTGTACATGAGACATGTGGGTAAGGAGACTAAGCAACATTACAAGAGAACCATGTTTTGTAAGAAACATGGTTCTCATCCCACGTGCTAATCAATTGCATACAGTGAACACATAATGGTGACACAGTATCTGGAGTTGAATTCGTCTCTTT
>Ga0123352_10008388_pt1 | contig 16080 bp, 13 predicted proteins | sample TergutLab28metaG_FD_89700 | JGI IMG/M metagenome (GOLD analysis project Ga0123352, IMG submission 89700) | Labiotermes labralis P1 segment gut microbial communities from Petit-Saut dam, French Guiana - Lab288 P1 | ecosystem: Host-associated > Arthropoda: Insects > Digestive system > Gut ... | reverse complement strand
GTTGACTGCAAGGTCAAACCAGCTGATGGCGCACGTGTGTTTTACCGACCCTCACTACACACTTATACGTGCTGGAAGGGACCCGACCAGTGGCACTGAATCTACGAACATGGACGAGTCTAACGGTACAAACCCGAAGCCATTACACCCAATACTTTTTTTTTAACAAGCTTATGAAAATCGGCTTGGTACTAGTACCAACGCCGGATTGGTGGCGTGAGAGGCCCGTTGGTACTAGTACCAACGCCGGATTGGTGGCGTGAGAGGCCCGTTGGTACTAGTACCAACGCCGGTCGGAAAGTGTTAAGCCCATTGCCTCATCACTATATGGATTATAACACCCCACCTCCCCCCAAAATTGAATTCTTTTATTTACATCCAAGATGGAAAATGTGCTCAGTTTTTCCAGCAAAAGTGCACTATATCCTTCCATGTAAATGCAATCCTTCTACCCTTCTTAGAGGAAAGCAATACATACTATTTACTTCCAGGAGTCACACTGCAGAGATGACACATAAAATGTACGACTAAAATAATATAAAGAAATTAATACCTTGCAATCTTGTGTAACTGCTTAATACTGACAGTCATCTACAAAGGATTAAAAAGTAAAAAGTGCATTTATACAACACAAAACATTCAATTTTATGGCACCATTTGATAACACTGACAAAAAAACTAAAAATCTCACTGGCAAATACTTTTTACATTGCCCAAACATCCAGACCCAACCAGCTTCCCATTCAATGGGGACTAGGGGGTTCTTTCCCCAGGGACAAAGCAGCTGGATCATGAAGCCGACCACTCTCCATCTACTGTTGCGCTTAAGAATGAATGTAGCTATACCCGTTCCCCCTGTATGCCATTATGGCACGCACGGGGCAACTTCACCTTTTAAAAGGATGGCAGTGCTATGCTGACCAACAGGCATTTGTTTTTAGACTCAAGGATTACGGCTGAATACCACAACAGAACAAGAGTGTTCTCTGATGATGCCTCAGTAGAATTCAACAGTACATCATACAGCATGGTAATCTGCCGACTGTCACACGTGTCAAGACAGCAACAAGATTACAAATGTATGCATCACTTTCCCCTGTGCCTGGTTATAAAGTGTTACATTGTTTCCTGCAGCTGGCACTATATATCTGTCATTACAGTCTTGAAACCAATTACCTATGAACTCAATTGCTCACACTCTCACAGTCACACTTATTACAGTATCCCTTGTTTTGTCTTACGAGGTATGTTGTAAATTTTCACTTCTTTTTGCCAAACTTTACAGTAGTAAGCTGTATCACTAACAATAAAAATACATCTTGACAAAATGGAAGACCCTAACATTTGTAAAGTGTTTGGTATCTCATCGTTCTTCTGAGCTTTGAGGTGGAACAATTTTTACAAAGGACCATTCAGACCTCAATACCAGAATTACATTCCCAGTGCAACCAGCAAAACCCCTTTAAATTATAGGATTTAATTTTTGTATGCAAACTCTTACTCAAAAAAAGAAAAGAAGGAAAAGCAAAATGAATAGAATGCAAAAATAAAAGTATGAAAGTAGCCTTGTTGGGGGTTTTTCACCCCCCAACAGCTTTGTACAAGACTGCTCATAACTGGTCAGAGCGAAGGCTGAATCGTTCAGGGAATCAACCCAGCACCCCACCGACACAATGTATGCATCATACGGTGCCACAGAGTTCACATACACATACTAATGTCAACATTAAATAAAAATAAAGGCCTAAAAATGCAGGCTTAAGGGATCCCAAATTCAAAGATTAAGTAGGCTGTAACCTTTGGTTGTTGACCACAAACACGTTTTCGTGTTTCCCCAGCGAATGCCAATACTGGAGAAAAAATCTGACATTTCTATGTTAAGCTGTAACAGTAAACAATTCATGTGGCCTAAACACCAGTCAAGGCTAGGATACAAAACAGGATTTTAAACCTTTATATGGCATGACTCTGAAAATTGCAGGTTTATGGACTCAGGCCTCTCAATATGATGTTCTTCACTCATTCAAGCACACAGAAAAGACACGTGGAAATTATTCGTCTGGACCAGTACACTTGTCTAGAGACCTGTACCACAGAAGTTCAGGAACAATAAACAACTTACCTCTTTCTTCTTCGTTCATCTATCTCCAGCCTTTGATGTCGCTTATTGAAGACTTCATCATCTAAATTTTCTGTGCCCTCCATTGTGTAACAGCTAGTATACACCTTCAGTCTCCAACTAGGAACCTTCAACATGGGGGGAATAAAAAAATATACAAAAGAGCAACAGACTTAAATATATATACATATATATATAAAATTAAGATAACACAAAATTCTACATATTATGATTAGGCTGCACACACATCATTATCAGCGAGACTGTGCACCATGGAATAATTTTTTTAGGTATTGCAAATAACACTGGTCAACAAAGATTTTGGCCCATGAGGAAAAATGTCTGTTTCTAATGCATTTTTGGATGCTGAATTCAAATATGTTTCCAGAATTTCTCTATCACCCACACCTTTCACTCCAGGTTAAAGGGCTGGAATCTTCTGCACCAGGACACTAAGGTGTGTTTTTACTGTGGGCGCCATGAAGAACTCAAGGATTTCTTCTCCCAGGAAGATGGTGTAGTGTTTTGCAATGATGTTTGTTCCATTATGGAAGTTCTTGGCCATGAATTTAACCCAGATCAGTGGCGCTTGTTCACTGATTTGTCAAAAGTGAGCTTAAAGGTGGTTCTACTCTACAACGGAAATAAATTCCTCTCCGTTCCTTTGGCTCATGCAGCCAACATGAAGGAAAGTTATGAGAGCATGAAGCTACTGTTGGGAAAGATTAAGTATGACGAATTTAAGTGGAGGTTATGTGGTGATATCAAGGTTGTGGCACTGTTACTTGGGATGCAACTTGGGTACACAAAATACTGCTGTTTGCTGTGTGAGTGGGACAGCCAAGACAAGAAGAATTGCTATGTAAATAAACTGTGGCCTAAACGAACATCACTGATGCCAGAGGAGAAAAATGATGTCAATCCTCCTCTTGTTTTTCCGGAGAAAGTTTTTCTGCCCCCTTTGCACATAAAGCTGGGCCTCATGAAAAACTCTGTGAAAGGTATGGATAAAACCGGCCATGGATTAGAATATTTGAGGAATAAGTTCCCAAATGTGAATGACGCAAAAATCAAGGAAGGTATATTTAGAAGACCCCAGATCAGGGAACTGATGCTAGACAAAGAGTTCGATGAAGACCTGAATGAGACTGAAAGAAATGCTTGGTTGTCTTTTAAGAGGATTTGCAAGGACTTCTTAGGAAATCACAAAGCAGCGAACTATCAGGATGCTGTGCAGGACCTGTTGACTTCGTACAAAGCTATGGGATGCAATATGAGTCTGAAAATCCACTTTTTGGAGTCCCACTTGGATTTTTTCCCAGAAAATCTCGGCGAAGTCAGTGATGAACATGGCGAAAGATTTCACCAAGACATTTTGGCTATGGAAAAGTGGTACCAAGGCAAGTGGACCACAAGTATGTTGGCAGACTATTGCTGGACAATGAAGAGGGATGTACCTGAAGCCAATTACTGGCAAATGTCATACACCTCTACATTTTAGAGGTAAGTTTCTGCCTGTTTCATTAGTACATAAAGTACTATTTTGCACAAATAGAGTTCTCTGTATCTCTGAAACTCTGCCTGATAGAAAAATTCTTATACATATCTGAATTCAGGATAAAAAGTACTGCCAAGTTCACCTACTGAAGTTCGTGAGCCGAAAAAAAAGTTAAATTTTGTTGTCCATTGTAATCCGAATTAGGACATAATATGTAAAACTGTGTGACAAATTAAAATACAGATTGAAATAGACAAGCAATAACATACCCAAATATAATAGTAACAGTAATAGTAGTAGTAGTAGTAACAGTCCATGATACATCATTCATAAGTGTCTGACCTCACAAAAAAGTGTTTTTTTGCTAACAAAACCAAGCTACAATCATGATCTGTAAAATACATGCATTGCCAAACCTCAACATGTCCACTCAGTTTAGGTTCCTCCGTGCCCCATGGCAACTCAGATTCTCCAATAGGTGTATAGTATAGTGTATCTGTTGTCAGTACTGCATCCTTCTTGGTGCCACCTGAAATTAACAATGAGAATTTTCTACACTCTTAGAGTTTTCAAAACAATCATACAGGCATTCAGACACTGGAAACTACATATAATTACACTTGTCTACAGCCAAACCCGGATGAAGGAGAAACCTGCCTCCAGTGTAAATTTTTGCAATATAAGAAAACAGCGTAAAGTCACTTGCAAAAATTGTGAACTATCTTAATGTAAAACAGAAAGCTGCATAGATAAGACTGTAACAGGCATTAATTCATTAGATGTCCAATTTTTGTTTCCACACAATTTCATTCAGTGCTGTATTTTCAACTTTCTGTTGTGGTATATGTCTGATTAACCACTACCACTGTCAGTCCTCAGCTCACCATTCACCAGCATCTTGGAATTCCCTTGCAGCATACAAAAGTCCAAAGGTTTTGCTGTCATCCAATTGTAACCATGGAGTCCAAGAAAAAAGTCAATATTGGTTTTGAATACAAAAGTTAAAGCAATTTCACGTTATGAATAACACAAGTTTATGGTGAAACAAATTATGGCACTACTTACTGCTGTAGAAATTCAAATGTACCTCTTGACAGCAAAGTCTGAAATACGAATTGGTGGCTAAATTGCATTAATGAGTCAGTGAAACATAAATGATGAGAAAAATTAAAGGGTGAAGAAGAAGAGGTATACAAATGTAAAACTGGAGAAAAGCAAACTTAAAACAGCCATCAGTTACGCTATTCATGCATCACAATGGGATGTCACCTGAAGATTCAAATTAAATCATCTAATATATAGGGTAGAAACTTCAGAAAGAACCTTCAGCTGCTCTTATATAAGCCTGTGGTGAACCTGGATATAGTTGTGAAGAAGCTGCAGCACCCAAGATTACTGAACTCTTGTCAATTACTGCAGTTATAACCTAAAGGGTATTACAAATAGTGAAGAAATGGTGGTTTTTTGCAACCAATGTGAAGCACAACCACACACCAAGGGTTAATTAAACCCATGCACCTAGCTGTTATTAATTATGTACATCTGGACTACTGTAAACTTATGTGTCTGATGCAAATAACTACAGAAGGCACAATCTCTGACATCACATTTGGTAACACTATTCCTGCACAAGATTTGGGCTGTCACAGCAGTGCTGCTGAAGATTCAAGTCTTCTGAGATGTGGCAACACGTTGGAAGTACTTGCCCACAGAGTTCCCAGAAGATCTGAATCTTCACAATTTCTCTACCCAATATAGTCACGTGGCTAGCACAGGCAACAAACCAAGTGTCACCATAATGAGTTTGGTTATGTTTCCATTAAGCAAAATGTTGTATGAGTGATGAAAGTAAATGATAAAACTGTTCCTGTGCACGTCATGAAGGCACACAGGAGGAGCAGACATAGAGAGCCACTCATTCTTAACCACAGCACTAAACAAAGGTGAGTGGTCAATTTCACACCCTGGCTCTTTAGACTCAGGGAAAGAACCTCCAATGCCCACTGAATAAGAGGCTGGATGGGCATCACAGCCAGTCTGGATGTTTCGGAGAAAAAAAAAAATCTCTTGCCCCTGCCAGGAATCAGACTCCAGAGAATCCAGTCCACAGCTTAGGCTATATCCAGACTGTGCTGTGCCAGCTCTCTGTAATACACACTTAGCAAAAGTATTGTGAACAAACACTCTGTTCAACACAATACCTTTTACAGGCCCGCTGAGACCATGGTTAGTAAGACATTCCAGCTACTTAGTACCATGGGTGATACACAGTGACAGTGTCAGCTAACACACCTACATAAGCCAATTTCCATGAGTGATATGAGTGAAAAATAAATAAATACAAATAACATTCAGGTACTTCAAACACCAATTAATCAGACTACATTCCAAATGCTAAAGCCAAAGATTTCCTTAACACCTATGCTAATGTTAATAGTGAAGTCCTTGTTCCCGAAGCAGACGTTAACTGAGAATCACCAGCAAACCCGTACTGAAGAGAAAGATTATGAGAAAGTATGAAGGAATTTAGAAGAAATCCTACTGGGGGCATGGATGTTTCTTATGAGTGCTATGTTTGTCAAAATTCCCTACGATGGGCCAATCCCAAATCCACAGGAGTCCTACTGAATGTGTACATCCTTGAATGTGATCAGACGCAACAATACCCCTCTGCACCTATAATGAGTAGGTAGAAAGAGGACAGACTGAGAAATAAAGAAATAAAAAAAGAACGAAAGAAAGAGAGACTTCCAAGAACTGTAGGCAAAGGGCAACCCACTATATTGTCATGATGCCTTGAAAACCACAAATCTCCAGGCATTTCACGAGGCCAAAATGATTCAAAACTTTCTGGATGTAACAGCTGCATCATTTTCAGAGTACAAAGAATGACTAACAGTCATGCTTCAACCTTACAACGCTCTACTGCACTAATGCGCAAACTAAACACCTGTCATGTAGATAAAAATATATCATTGATTTATTGATCACTAATAAACCTGGGGTATGTATCTGTATAAAAAAACCTTAATTAGACATCTGTGCCAGTATTAAACAGAAACCTGCCCACATTGATAAAACCCGTTTCTTAGGGTCCCATTAAATGAAAGGCATTACTTTATGTACTGTAAACTTAAAACCTGCACTAGAGTACAGTACACAGTCTCCACATGCCCTGATATTCCAAGTGCCCCTGGGTGTTTCAAATAACTTCTTTTTTTAATAGTACTGCACTCTCTATGCCAAAGCTCTACTTTCTAACCTCACTCATGCAATATACACTCCTTCCTGCCCCCAAAAATGTATATTTCCTTAAGATCAAAAATATTTTACTAGTATTACTATATTTTGTATGGATACTAATGTTTACAGCTTTGACTATGATTGCTATGCATACTCAGTTTAAAAAAATTATGTATTTTTATTCTTACGGTAGGGTGATAATCAATTCCCTTGGTATTTCGGATACATAAAGTACCACTATATGACAGATGAACATGGATTACTCATGGCATAACAGAGAGCGGGTAAAAAATGCTTATTGGATTTCAAAAGTGCTAAGAGGTACCTATTAACACACATCACAATAAGACTCTAAACTGGGTGGCACTAGTGTTGCTCTCACTTCACAAGGTTGTGCATATTATGTTTTTATTACCAAATGCAGGAAATTAAAAACCATAAGGTTGTGGTGGCCTCTCACTGCATATCATTCACATAAAATATCAAAACTGATTTAGTACATATCCTGCATTTATAGAAAAAGTCTACCCCCCACAACTTGAACCTCAACTTAGTGCCAATATGTTCAAAACAACTACACAACTTTATGTTCCTCCTCCTCCCAGAAACTGTTACCATACAGCCATAAACTATGCAGTGATGTCACACAGCACACACTGAAGACTGTGGCATCATACTGGCTTTTATCCTAAATGAAGTTCTTTCAGTGCCTCTTTTATATCTTGTACATAATCATGGGAAATAATTTCAGGTTATTGATTATGTATTTATATTATCTGCATACACAGTTTAAACCACTTTGTAAATAAATTATTTTATAATTATACACAGGAAGTCCTATAATATTACAAGCAGTTTCTTTTGTTAATTTTACTGTCACCCCTACTTAATAAGCCCATAATTCACAGTAAAAAATTTAAATCCCACAAAGATGCATTAAACAGAATTTAACTATATTACATCCCCCTACCCAACCTTCTAGCTAATTGTGCACAGCCTCTCTCAAGCAACATGCTGGTAGGGACAAAAATGGATACTTACAAAAAATTATTACAAATGCATATGTGTTAAATTATTTTAAAAAATATGTATCCCATGGCAATAGTCAATCTGAATATGTGGAGCTACAAGGATAATGACTAGTAGTGGCAACCCTGGATGTCTTATGGAAATACATACCACTCAGATGAATCAATTTAAAGAAGTATGTAAATGAAAATATGAAAAAATGGAAGTGATAAACACCCTAAACATACATACGCATTCCATGCCAGATTTCCTTTAATGACTACCGTAATGCCAACCACAACACTAGTCATGTATATGGCAATCCAGCTGAAAATGCTGCTACATATTTCCACACACTTGATAAATCTGCCTTATTCTGAGAAGAGAAACCACCCCCACACACATACAAAAGTAATATTCTTTCTTGACATATGAGCTGTCGTTCACACCGTTTAAATCTACATTCACATATTCAGAATTCAAAACAGAAAAAAGGAAACAAAACCTTTGGTCCTAAGTTTCTTCTGCATTCGTTTGTGCTCTCCTGATGTCTCCTTAGTTACAGAGTTTCTTCCCTCATGTGAGAGCACATCACTATTTATAGATGACGTCCAGGATGTAAGTCGTTTCCGTCGACCACCATTACCACTGGTGCAACTAATATTTTCAGGATCCACTCTTCTTCTTCTCTTGGCTACTTCCCATGATGAACGAGGACAAACAGTGTTTTGACTGTCTATAAGAGGAGTGCTTTCACTATTGTTCACTACATTAACATTGTGTACACTATTTTCAATAGTTTCCAAAGGAATTGTGATGGTTTCTGTATCACACTCAATAACAGATGTTCCTGAAGAACCAAAAAGTACAGACGAACTTCCAGTTGTAAAACCTGGCGATGCTTCTGGAGAACTAATGCACCCACCAGATATTGCCACACATACTTCTGATATTTCACGATGCTTTTGCAGTGTCACTCTGCGATCCATTCGCTCCAGCCTCTGCCTGAGCTGTAGAAAAAAATTGAACAAGTCTATAAATAACAACATTTCAGTGGGTATGGAAAACAACAAAATAAAAATTATGAAACTTAACTGAAAAATGTTAAAAATTAAAACTCAAACAAATATGAACAACACAACATGCATTATCTTTACATCAACTGCTAAAGTGGTACAAAAATAACAAAATTAAAATTACGAAACTCGACGGTGAACAAATTAAAAAAATGAAGTCATATAGACAGAACAAGATAGCATGCATTATTTATACCTCAGCTGTTCAAGCAATTACAACTATGTAACACTGTATACAGCACAGAACTTGCATGTTTTCACAGTGTACTGCTACTGCAACTATCTAGAATTATCTTTAATGCGGAAAGATAAATGCGACTTTACTAAGCATTCATCAACTCACATGGGAGCCATGATGTAAACAAACAGGGCAGTCAATATAAGAAAAAAAAACTCTTAAAGTCGTACGAATGTGTGATTACTTACGTTACCAAAGTGTTATTTTGGAGTTCTGGTGGAGTACCCCATTATAAATGCATTTTAACAACCCTGAACTACTCATTTTCTTTGTAATAATTGCCGCTGAAAGACGACGGTTACGCCACATTGTGATTGAAAATTGCACTACATCGAAAACACTGCATTGTTTTAATCAAGACTTTGTATCATAATTACAAATTATCCAATCCTAACATGTGCACAAAATAATTGCTCACCGTTTCATTCTCCTGCCGCAAAGCTGAGATTTGTTTATCTTTCGTCACTAACTGTTCCGATTGTTGTTGTATCAGATCGAGATGTAGAAGCAGCAACTCCTTTAAATGTTTCACTTCAGCCGTATCATTTTGAACAGTCGTTCCTTCTGTCAAACTAGCATACATGTGATCGAACTCACACGAATATGCAAGTATCCCTGCTTTACTGTCTTGAGAATTAAACGGGTCAACTTGTACTGGTTTGGCGCACGAAATGTGATCATGCATTGCTGCTACCATGTTGACGGAAGCGTCTGTCGAAAAATCTGCGACACCGCCTGTATTTTCACCATTTAAAATTGGCGAGGCGTTTGACATATTTACTATTAAGAAGTCCAGAGGTCTTGTGACTTTCTACCACAACAATACACAAATTGAAGCCTGAAACACATGAAATTGCACGTAACAAGCTCATCGATTCACCCAACACACACCACACACCATAACATGTTTTGTTGACTTAAATTCCCGGTAGATTGCAGTACCATTTGCATTGCCATCACACATATGCCATCTGGTGTGACTACTGTAAACAACATGAATCCATTTTGTGCCACATACGCAATAGCAAAACCTCCGCTTTGGATGTCATGGTATGTGGATACGTGAAGATTATGGTCGTCTAGGACGTGACATCAAAAACCTTCAGCCTCCTTCTTCAGAACAGAAGAATATTCAAGGCAGTAACAACTTGATTTGACAGTACTACCAACACATGCTGCATATACCAACTTGCGCTGCAACGTCCAATGCGAGCAACGCACATAATTACACAATCCTACCAACGCGCATGTAGCGGCATCTGTGCGCCAGGAGGGCATACTACAAGTATTTCTTTCCCATTAATCACAGATGTCGCGCAAACCGCACAGCTGGGTGTGTTAGCTAACTGTATGAATGTGTGTCAGGTTATTGCCGGCAGGCGCGTTAGGTATTGTTGGTTGAAGAATTGAGTCAATGACATCTGTATGGTGTGTGTGACGTGTATTGAAAGAGGTGTCACGTAATGCGAACGTGGGATAGAAAAGTGGGAGAGTTTACACTCATAAAATGGCCAAAAGTATATTTCTGACATATGTGTTGTGGTTAGTTGGTGGATTTTTTGGTTTACACCACCTTTACCTCGGAAGGGACGCTCAGGCATTTCTTTGGTGGTGTACGTTTGGTGGTTACATTGGTTGTGGTTGGTTCAGAGATGTTTTTCACATACCTGAATATGTTGCGGATGCAAACGAAGATGGAAAGTTTATGGAAAAACACATACAACGGCTGAGGACACACGAAACGGTAATTTCCTATGTTAAGATAGTAAGTAAAGGAATAGATTTATTTCTCAAGTTAAATATGTAGTCTGTGGCCGGCTTTATGTGACACTGTGTTGACAATGAGTATTTATATTTTGAAGGTTATGTACATGTATCTAATACAGACGGGACCAAGCATTGCTGAATACTACATATGATATATACTGATAAATTGATCTTTACCAACAATTAATTGCCTTATTTGCTGATGTTAAGTGACCAAAGTTTCATGCTGTGATCATCTGGGTTATGGCATCCTCTAGTCTGGTAGGTACCTACCACTGTTTTCAAGAAGTGATACTTCCATACTTTGCCAACATATCCAGATGTATGGACTTGACTATCAGGGAAGAAAATGAGATTGAACTGGATTACAAATATGTGAACAGGAAGGGTGGTTTTTCCTGAAACACGTCACTTATGTCTGTCACTCACACCCTGAAGAGATGCAAGAAAGCTGTTACCAAAGGTCATATGACTGTGGAAGGGCAAATTCCTCTCTATTTTCTTTGCACTATGAAAAGGTAATTGTTACTGTTCCTTCATGCTGGATGATAGGGCAGTTTTTTTTTGTTTACTTGTGAAGTTGTTTTTGTTTTCAAGGTATTTGATTCCCATTGGCCCATCTATTCTGTATTCATGTCTCTTTGACCATACTTTATCCACACTTTTTTGTTTCTGTATAACCAGTCACTTTCTCAGCATACCTCACAGGTACGAAATTTCACTACCAAGAAAATCTCGTATTGACGTTCATCACTGCAAAAATTCAGGCATCCCTCACTTAGTGGTCTTAATTGGTTCCAGAAAGACAGAATAATAAATGCAACAGCACTAAATAAGGGAGTTTTACCCACATCTTCATGGATCTAATTTGTATTCTGAGGTTATGTGGTGTGGTAGAAAAGTAATTAGACTGGCAAAGCTGTGCACGAACTGACAACGCTGCTGCCTCCCCCTTCACATGGCAGTTAGGTTAACTCCTGTGTAGACTCAGTACAAGTTTGAACTTGCTACAGTTTCTACGCGATTGTTGAGAGTGTCTGAAGTGAAGTTGTTTTTGTGAGGTGCATTACGAAAATGGACTGGCAAAAGTTTGAGCAAAGTTGTGCCATCAAATTTTGTGTAAAGCTTGGTGAATCCGCTACTGTGACTTATGCAAAGTTACAAAGGGCTTATGGAGAACATTCGCTATCCAGGGCATAAGTGTTCAGATGGCACAAGTCCTTTTTAGAAGGCCGAGAACAAGTGGAAGATGAACCTTATGTGGGAAGAACTTCAACCTCAAAAAGGACGACAATGTGGAAAGAGTGAGGTCTCTTGTGAGGTAAGATTGTCGATTGACGTTGAGAATGATCAGTAGTGAGTTAAATTCGAACCGGTTTACCATCCATCAAATTTTAACACAGGATATGGATGTGAGAAAAGTGTGTGCCAAGATAGTTCCAAAGAACCTCACGACTGAGCAGAAGGCCAATTGGAGGGATGTGTGTCTTGATCATCTGGACTGCCTTGAGATGGAGCCAGAATTCTTCAGTCGTGTTATCACAGTGATGAATCATGGATTTTAGAGTACAACCCCGAGACAAAACGCCAAAGTCGGGAGTGGCACACTGCAAACACTCCCCGTCCCAAGAAAGCGAGAATGAGCAAATCCAAAATCAAATCGATGCTCATTTGTTTTTTAGACAGTCAGGGGATCGTCCACAAGGAATTTGTGCCACCAGGACAAACTGTCAATCAAACTTTTTATCGGGAAGTCCTTGAAAGACTCAGGAAAAGGGTGGCATGTGTGCGACCAGGCATTGCACGCACATGGATGCTGCACCACGACAACGCCCCATGTCACACGGCAGTCTCCATCAATGAATTTGTGGCAGAAAAAATCATTCCTGTGGTTTCTCAGCCCCCCTATTCACCAGATCTCAGTCCCTGTGACTTCCTTTTATTCCCCCAGTTCAAAAACCACTTGAAAGGGTGCCATTTTGGTACTTTGGATAATATCCAGAAGAGCGTAAATGACAAGCTGAAAGGTATTCCAGCAGAAGCCTTCCAGCACTGCTACAAACAATGGAAACAACGCCTCCTTCACTGTGTAGCTGCCCAAGGGAACTATTTCAAAGGGGATAACCTTGATTTGTAAAAAGAATCAAATTCATGGTTAAAAGAAAATCAGTCTCATTACTTTTCTGCCACACCACGTATGCTTCTAGTTAAAGTTCATCCAATAACATGCCATGATGGCGGGGGGGGAGGGGGTGTCAAAATATGGCTCTATGCTTTCTTTAACTGCGGCACTATCTGTTGGTGGTCAGTCAGTTGCATGCCACTCCTGCTTTTCCCTTGTGCAGGAGCCTCGGTACACATTGTATACAAGAGTCTGGGTGGGCCACAGGTTCAGTCTGCATGGGTGTGAAATATTCGTACCCTGGAAAGTACAACCACATCAAGTCCCTATACCAACTACGCTGTCCAGACCCCCAGCTTATGCGTCAATGATATTTAAGTCCCATACGTTTCAGTATGAAAGCAGATTAACAATTAAAAGTTCACAGTGTGCTATGTAATTTTGAAGCATTGAAATGAGTTGCCATCTTTCCCCATTCCCTGATTTTGCCTTTATTTTTCAAAATAGGTAGTACTCTCGATCTCGTAAGTGTAACACTGTGCAGATAGCCAACTTGTGTTCTCCTGCTTCAGTTCATCTGACAGCATTAAACTTCACTGCCATTGTCAAGCTCTACCTGTGCCTCTTTGCAGAAGGTTTTTCTGTTTTTTTCATGCTCATGTTTTCACACTTTTGACTCATCATGCATATTTAGGGCCAAGAAAATGCTCTGCTTTCAGAAGCATGGTCATTTCATCCCCTCACTGAACTCGACCACCTGTGCTTGGCCATCATTTAAAACATGGCAGTGGTGTAAACATGAACACAAACACTCAGAAGCTAACTCAACCTGTTTAACATTTCTGCACAGCGTAAAAAAAGAGAGAGAAGGGACGTGTCCTGAACCAGTCAAAGTTTGTGATAACATACCATTTATCTAACAAGACAATGTACAATGAGGCATGTTCGTGTAGCTATTATTACCGTGGAAAAGCAATAGCTCTTGAATATTGTGAGTGTGTCTGTTTTTTTGCCTTAGTTATTCGGTATGCGAATTGCATATGTTCCATGCAGTATTACGTTGTCATCTGTGGAATGTCTGGCTGTACCATATTTTTCCAAATTTTCAGAAAAAAAAAGTATTGAACATGAAATGTGTGTTTTGAATTTCTCTACCAGTGTTGTTTCTGAAACATTTCTTATTCTAAGAAGAATTCAACAAGAAACTTCAATTTTCTTGACAGATTTTTGAAAATTCCTTATTAAAATTTTATGAAAATCTGTCCAGTGGGGTTGAGTTATTCCATGTGGACAGACAGATGGAGAGACATGATGAAACTTACAGTCCCTTTTCGCAATTTTGTGAACACACCTAAAAATCTGTTATGGATCAGGTACAGAAGTGGGGCAGCCAGCACCCAGTGGGGTCCTCAAACTTCCACATTATGAGTGCTACAAAAGATATAAAAAACTTGGCCTAATTAAAAGTGGAACATTTTACCTAACACCTCTGCTGTCATGTCCTTGAAATTGTTTTTATGGTTATAACTGAAAATGTATACAGGTGTGTTCTTTCATGCAAATGTGTTTTGACCAAATGGGCCATCACCAGTGCTCATCCAAATAAATGTTCACTTCTCAGCCTCAGATTGCATCCATTCACTCAGACATGAGACTTCAAACAAGTTACTCAGTGCTGCAGCAAGCATTCATATTATTTGAAGATTTAAAATTTTGAAATATGGCTGATATGTCTGTGATTTGACATATTTGGAGTACAATTTCTTGCTTGTTCATACTGAAAGTAAAACTGCCTTCAAAACATGTAAATTAAATGTAACACAGAAGTATAAGGTTGGTAACTACTGTTATTTGCAGCTGAAATAGAATGTCTAGAAGTTGGTTGCATGAATTGTGTGTGAAGCCTCATGGGACATGGCACCCCTCATGGTCATCTATCAGTCTAGCCCCTTCATCATGTCATTTTAAATGTATATACTCTTCTTGACTGAACTGTTTGGTTAACGCTGAACACATGACTTAGTGAAATGTTTTGTATTACCTGTTTCTGTGGAGCACTGTGAACTATTACATTATGGACCAGTAAGAAAGATACAGAGTAAATACATGACAAAAATTACCATCACAAAGCTGCCTGTTTTCAAATATCTGTTTCCAGGCAAATTCAAGAAGCCTGTGTTTAATGGAGATATGTATTTTGCCTTACCATCATGTTGATTGATGGTAGAAATCAGAACTAAAAACATGGGTGGTTTCAATCAACGTATTGTTCATACCAAATATCTTGAAAATCTCTTAAATGTCACAGAATTTATTATGGGGGACAGGTACAGAGATGAGACAATACCATATGTAGTTCACTTTTGTTATAGCTAAGGAACAGAATCGACGAAGTCAGTTAAACACACACACACACACACACACACTCTTGTCTTCCAGAGCCTCTGTACTTGAACCTAGAGTTCTGTCATGCTTGGCCATATGACAGTTATGTAACTGAAAGGTACAGAGTCTGTTTCATGGTTATGTAAGCAGGGTGGTGACTTTTATTTATATTATTCTGTTTTAAACTCGGATACTTGGATCACGGAACTGAAATGTAAAATATTTAATCCAAGAATTTCTTGTTGTAATATGTGCTGTTTTACGACACATAAATAAATGCGAGACTTGAGGCATTCTAAGTGGTGAATATTGAGATTATAGTCTTCTGATGTGTGATACCTTTTTGCATCCAAAGTGACTATAATTTTAATGTGCATCAACAAGTATTTCAAACAATCTTTAGGTTTCTGTGACCGTGCATCGTGAGCAAATTGTGAAATGAGAGAGAAAACCAACAAGATGCAACAGATGTTTATTTTTAACAATATCTCAACATGTTTTGGGCATCATTATGCCCATCTTCAGGAGAACAAGACGTATTACTGCATGTGGTGTGCTGCGCTGGTTCTGCTGGATGTGGTTGGTAGCGGTTGTGGGGCGCTGCCTTGTAGGGTGTGAGCACTG
>Ga0123352_10008387_pt1 | contig 16080 bp, 11 predicted proteins | sample TergutLab28metaG_FD_89700 | JGI IMG/M metagenome (GOLD analysis project Ga0123352, IMG submission 89700) | Labiotermes labralis P1 segment gut microbial communities from Petit-Saut dam, French Guiana - Lab288 P1 | ecosystem: Host-associated > Arthropoda: Insects > Digestive system > Gut ... | reverse complement strand
TATGAGAAGAACAGCAGGATACACTTGGGCAGATTACAAAACAAATTCACACATTGCAAAAGAGTTAGAAATAACACCGGTTCTAGATAAACTACTGGAATACAAGAGGAACTGGATACAACACGTAAACAGAATGCCTCGTGACAGACTACCCAGGATAATGAAACACTATTCCCCAATTGGCAGAAGGAATCGTGGCAGACCTCTGCAGGGACTTCTAGATACGTGAGACCAGAACAGGTCAGCAAGTGGCCTAACTCCATGACAGACATATGATGATGATGATAATTAAACATGATATGACAAGTGCTCAAAACAGTTTTACAGAAAATAAGTCAAATGAAACAGCCAGTCAAATTTTTATTGAATTCGTCTGGGAACCCATGGGCAAATGGTTGCATGTTTAGGTTATTTTTTGACCTCACAAAGGCATGTGATGTAATAAATCATGAAATATTACTTGCCAAATTAGAGTACTACGGAATAAGAGGAACAATAAAGGCATGGGTAGAATCTTAGCTATCTTATTGGTCACAATGTCTAAATAGTTAAAACTGATAACAAAGGAAAAAAAACCAACAGATATATAAATCTTCACATAAGGAAATAAAACATGGAATCCCCCATGGTTCAGCTCTGGGTTCGCACTGTTTTTAAAACACACACACACACACACATATATATATAAATAAATGATTTACCATTAAATATTCAGGAAGCAAAATTGGTCTCCTTTGCTGATTAGATTAATATACTTATTATAGACAAAAGCATTGATGCTATACAGGAAAGGCTAAACAGGATATTGAAAGAGTTTGAAATTTGGTTCTCATGTAACAGCCTTATCATTAATAGTGATAAAACAAAGGCAATGTTATTTAACTTTAACAAAATTTGCAATTTAGTAAAGCGGAAGATGGTTTTTAAAAATTTTGAAATTAGTTATACATCTGAAGGGAAGTTCTTAGGAATTAATATCTCAAATAATCTAAAATGGAATACCTATATTCAGTTGTTATGCTGAAAGTTAATCAAGATATCTTATATTATCAAATCACTGAGAGGTGACTGAAGCTTATTTAAGTTAAGAAATACATATTTTGCAAAATTTCAATCTTTAACGAGGTATGGTATAATTTTTGTGGGTTGAGGAAATTGAGAATATAAAGGTACTAAAAATACAAAAAAGGGCACTTTGTTCAATAAAAGGGCTTAATAAAAGAGAGTCTTGTAGGCCAATTTTTAAAGCGTTAAAAAACAACATTTATTTAAGACGGAATTTAAACATGTATATGAATAAAATAACAGTAGAAAATGGGGTTTCCATGTTCTAAGTTGTAATAAATCGAGCTTTACAAGGTGTGTGATAAACATGGGAATTAGATGTACAATACGATACCAACCAAAATAAAGCAATTGGAAAGTTTCAGGGATTTTAAACAAAGATTAAAGTTGTTCTTACTGGATCATCATTTTTATTCTATTAATGAGTTTTTTATATTGGAAGAAGAATATAGAACCAATAATTAATAATATAAATAAAATAAGATAAAAATAGGATGTTCGTTTTATTGTAAAATTACTATTGTGTAATCAGATTAGTGCATTTGGATGATTCTTATAGGTTTTGTTGACAGGAACTTGTGTAATTCTTAGTAATGTGTTTATGGATTTGTATTTATTTCTATCTTGTGTTTTGATTGACTTGTCCAAGTGCTTTGCATGTAGCGAACAGAAGATATACAATAAATAAATAATCAATAAACTAAGGGAACCATCATATGACTGATTAGCTTCCTCTGACATACACAAAACAGCAGGTTGCAGTGGGCTTTATGGATGTTGCAATGTGTTTAACAAAGACATGAAATACACTGGGTGTGTGCCAATTCTGTCTACAGACAATATTCTGTCATTTTACTGACCAAGATACTGTACTTCCCATATGAGAAACAAACGTTTAAAAAGTGGCAATTATATAAAAGATTAGAAAATACAACTACAGATTAAGAGATGCAATGATGTAAAGAAGTACTGGAGAAATAATCTGGAAAAAAACAAAGGAAAACACTGAGAAATTTGTAATTGTAATTCTGTTAGAAACTGAAGGGATGATGAGATCAGGACAACCTGTGAAATTATGGAAAGATTTGGCACTCATGCATCGCCAGCAGAGGTAATATTTGATATTTTTTACCTCAAATTCTACTTCCTTTAGAACACTATTTACTCTTCCTTTTAGGTTTCCTGTCTGTAATGGAAGATATGATCTCTTGTAGCTTGCTTCATTGTTTGTTTCATATATTTTTCCATCCAATTTCACTTGTCCTTTTACTTTCAAATCCAGTCTGTAAAGAAAGCAGAGAATAATGTTAAAGAACTGCACAAACGATTTACCGTCTGTATTTAGACATTCTTTCCATCAAATGTTACAAGTCATTGGATGTCAGTTGACACAGTATGTACTGTATTACGCTACTCAAATTGGAAACTATGTCGAAGGTCATGCTTCTTCCTATCTCACTACATGTAAAATGTGACAAAATTTAGGAATCTTCAGACTTGAAAAGAGTGTCACCATCACAGACTGTTAATTTACTGTTGTCTGCACCAAATAAATAGCAATTCTTACACTAAAATTGTGAAATTCACAAAATGTGTGAAACCAAAGTGATAACAGGGCATAAGTAAAGCTGACATGTTAGTTGAATGCAGCAGAGATTGGCGTTTTGCTGAAATTACTAACTCTGACATGAAAATCTTACGTTAATTTTCTTAATGATGTTTTATTTTTTCTCTAAAGTAAAAAGATGCACAAACATGAATTATAAACTGCAGCTGATGGACCATGCAGCAATCTTGTACCTGTAAAGCTCAATAAAGCACATGGAGGTGCATTTACTCAGTGTGCATGGTGAAACATATGGAACATACTCAACAGGCAAGGAGCAATTACAGTGGACATTCACAAGCAGATTCCTCATTAGTACATATGTTATTTATGTTCCTGACAAATGTTTTTCATGACGTCAACAAAAGTCATGAAAAATACGTATGCATGCTGCTTGCACAATGTCAGGTTTTGAATCTCATGGAGTGTCACCATAACTCCATACATTACCCACTAAATAACTCAATACCTTACCTTGTAGCAGGATGCAATCCCAGTAGTTCGAAGTTGTAATGTTTCATGGGACCACGTGAATTGTTTTGCACTTTCCCAGCCAAGGACAACTTTTTATTATTATCTTTTGAGTATTCAAGGTCAGTCAATACTTCTACCAAACCCACTTCATCAGAAGAGTAGTGGCCATTAACAGTCACATCCTGGGAAGCACAGTTAAATTTCTGTACATTTCCTTCAAAATTATGCACTTCTATGTTTGAATCCCAGCCAGGACAGCTGTCTTGAACATATGAATAGTTTTTCCTATTCTGTCCAGGTGACAGAACAGATACTACGAGGGACAGTCAAATGAAAAACCTTAAAAGTGTGATAAAAATTCAAACCACAGCTCAATTGTCTTGTAAGTTTCAACAATGATACCCATGGTTTGAAAAGTGGCTAACAGGTGGCAGTACGATACTACATAGAAAAATGAAGTCAGTGTGCACCTTTTGTGTTCAATAAATTAGGAGATAAAACATAATTTAAGGTTTTCATTTGACTCACCCTCGTACAATGAAATAAAATGCTTCCTCATGATTCTCCTTGCTCATAATCATACTACATTCCACTTGATATAACATAACCTCAGCATTTGATATACATCATAAAGTATGTATAGATGAATCTTTATGGAAACCATCACGATGTGTTAGACTGAACAAATGTGGTTTATTTATGTATATATGATATATAATTAAAGCTTCCATGGCAACTGAATTCAATAAAATATCCTTGGACTACCAGGCCCATCAGGTGGTTGAATGGCAGGTAAACATATGTTTCAAGGACTCTCTCTTTCTCTGTCATCAGGGAACTGACTGTATATACAAAATTTCGTGGCTTGCAACTTGATAGCCATCTAAACTGGAAGGACCATATTGATAAAATGATTCCCAAATTAAGTGCAGCATACTATGCAGTTCGATCGATGTTCCATATCAGCAACAATGTCACAATGAAGTCAATTTATATTGCATATTTCCAATCTATAATGCTGTATGGAATAATTTTGGGGGGAAATTCTTCCAAGCAGGAGGATATTTACTTTACAAAAGAAACTCATCAGAATTATGGTTGGTATACATACTAGAACCCCTTGTAGAAGTCTTTTTAAAAAACTAGAGATTTTACCTGTTCCATGACAATATATATTTTCATTGATGAATTTTCTTGTTGACAATCAAAAAAATTTTAAGACAAATTCATCAGCCCACAGTATTGATACAAGGAATAAGGACTATTTTCATAAACCATTTGCCAACCTATCTTGTTTTCAGACAAGTGCATTCTATTCTGGTACCAGAATATTCAACAGCTTATACCACACAGTCTCAAAAATTTGAAGAATGAAAAAGCAAAATGTAAAGTAGCACTAAAAAGATACTTAAATACACACTCATTTCACTCTGTACATGCATTTTTAATGTGTACAGATGACTTGTAATAATGATATTTATCTCAGTAACTAACCAACTTGATGCACAAAATTTTTATTTTACAATAAGTTTATTTCATGCCTCTACATGTTTTGAGCACATGCGCAACATGTACAGGCATGAAATAAACTTATTGTAAAACAAAATTTTGTGCATCAAGTTGGTTAATTTCTGAGATAAATATACTGAGATGCACGGTCAGCAAAATGTAAAAATTTGTAATAATGAATTATAAGACTGTTTTATGCACCGGAAAGTTGTGAATATTTTTATGTATGTAAATGACTTGTTCCACATCCTACTGTCTTGTGACAGACTTATGGATCCATGGAATATATGTAGGCATATGAATGAGCAGGGCACTCTTAATTTTACTGTTATTTATTATGTCATGAAGAGCAAGGGGTTAATTATCCCATACCAGTTCTAGAAACCTTCTATTAGTGAATGTCACATTAGAATAAATACATATGAATAACAATTTGGAAATGAACCTGACATAATCCATTCAAAGGTACTACCCATAAATTTTCCATGACAATCCTCTGTCCAGAGCACTTGTTCATTTCAAACAGGTGGCAGGAATGATATCACTACAGACTAACATTACAAACAAAAAACTCTCTTAATAACACGCCTTGCTTACCCTTATGAAAGAGGGATGTTTGATGCTAATGACAGCATGGTGCTTATTCGGGTACACACTCAACCTCTTCCAATCAAAGGATGCACCAACTGTCTTCTTTCTAGCTTGCTTGTCCCACATAAATGTAATTTCTGATGACAATGAGTTATTTGACATTTGGTAGTAACCCAAAATTGTGAAGTTTCTCTTTGGATAAGCAAAGTTTAATTCCATATGTTCTTCTTCTTTATCATCCTGAAACATTTCAAGTCTAAACATGAAACACACTGGCAATGTTTATACCATATATAAAGTAATTATAGTTAATTCTTAAAGCAACTTCATACTTAAGCTGTAAAGTATGATACCAAACTTATGTCTGTTGACAGGTTCCCTGTTTTGTAAAATAGTGAATAATGCTGCATGTTTGTCCCTGTTTCAGTGCTACAGTGTTTCCCAAGGTTAATTATATAAATAGAAAGTACAGATTAAGGTAAGATTCCTGTATAGAATTATAAGTAAAACTCTGACTGCTTACTGTGCAAGCTAAAGATATACATGAATATGTTGAACAACATGTCGTTTCAGATTTAAAAAGAGGTTATTTGTAATGTGTAACTTCAAGGCAGAACAGGAAAAGCAGCAGAAGTGGCAGTTCACCAAACCAGTCTTTGGACAACTGTGTCATACTCTCAGCTATGTGGTGCATTTACTATTTGAATTTGTTAAAGTGGAAAAATGAGTAACTATGGTGATACAGACAGGTATATAAAGGTTAATAAGTCATTGGATTAAAGGGTAAACAAAATGCGAATAGTGAATACAACTTACTGTGGTTTTGTTGACTATAGTGAGATCGTAACTTGCCCACACATGTGGATCCAGATGTAGAACAGATTTCTGTTTGAATTCATGGTCCAAGAAGTCATAATCCGTCTTAAGTCTAACAGTTCTGTTTGTATGAATTGCTGAAATTGAGATACAAATTCAATCAGTTCTGATAATCATACAACACAAGATTTTAACACAAAGAAAAGGAATTAACAAGAAGTATCTTTATGTAGTCACTCTCACAACACATATGTGTATATACATACATACGTATGCACATGTGGATTGAGAACAGCTCTATTGACCATGCCAAGCTAAGTGGGTGCCTCTCCACCCTTACATCTAATGATGGAAACAACAGATCCAGCTTGAAAAATTTTCTGTTCAGTGAATGTATATGTAAAGAAGGATGATAAACTAAGTCCAAAACCTTAGCAGTTTGATGTATGATATACCATTATCAGAAATCTATAGAATGGGACTTGTTATTTTGAGTTCATAGAGAAGCATGACCTTACACTATCAATGCAGTATTTCCTATTTTCCAGTAATTTTCAATGGGAAGAACGTTTTTGTTATTATAAATTTTTAGCACACTCAGACAGTGAAAACACACGACTGGTATATAAATATTTAAATTAAAGAGCCTAACATGTTTTGTGCAGTGTAGGCCCACTTGCAAATAAATATACATTTTTTTCAGGAGGTAAAAAACATGACAAACAATATTCTGCAGAGGTATTTAGAAATTATACACACATAACAATATCTATACCTGTCAATGTAATTTCCTGTCCAGTGACAGTTGAATGAACTGACATTTCACCCGTCAGGTGAAATCCACTTTTATTATTCAGCTTGAAAATCTCAGCTCTCTTCAGGTCCTGAAAAATACAAATTAAGCACAACTGTACAGTTATATTTTCCACAGAAACATACCAGGTAACTGTCTATTTATTACAAACCAATGTGTATATTTTATGTTTTTTGGACTGTGCATCATTGTGATAACTGAAAAATAAAAACCAACTAGATGCCATTTATTATTTTATTGTACTTCTTATAGGCTCAACATGTTTCGAGCACTACCATGCCCATCCTCAGGAGCTTGCGACTATAATATTGATTACCACATTGGTCGTTTTGTTCTTGGTTTGCTGTAGGTTGGAGGTTAGGCTGGAGTAGTGTCCGGGCTGCAGGCCAAAGCACATCGTGCTCCTGAGGATGGGAATAGTAGTGCCCGAAACATGTTGAGCCTATAAGAAGTACAATAAATTAATAAGTGGTATCTAGTTGGTTTTTATTCTTCAGTGTATATTTTACTCATAATAATTTGATGGTGAATATCTGAACTCTTCTTTAACTTCACAAATAAAAAATTCAATTTACATTCATGGCACTATACAAATGTGTACCCAGATTCTTCAACTTACATGCATACAACCGTGCAGAACTTTCAATTTATGTGTATGGACATATGGAAACATGGAAGCAAAACTACGTTTTTACTACATATAAAATATCCCCAGCATTCCAGAACTGAAGAAGATAAGTATGTGGAAAAATATAACGTTTATTTCCTTAAAGTGAGATACAAAATATTTTTAAAGCTCACGATTAAAAAATCAAGCCTTGCAATTAACTAATCCCATATTCAATAATTTCAATAAAAGTTTGTAAGAATTAATTGTTGATTTCAAACTTTCAGCACTTTTAAATGTTGTATTCTTTCTTCTGGGTGAATCCACGGTGTCTTAGTCTTACGTGCCGACATGTACATGACCTACGAACACACAGAGAGTTCTGAAACGTAGGCACATAAAACCCAGACACGGGGGGAATCACCCAAAAGAAAGAATGCAACAAGGATTAATTGTTTTAGAAATAATATTAAATAGGTACAGGACAGAGGGTGCCTTATGTGGAACTAGAAGGAGAAGGGTGATAGGAGGAAGAATATCAAGAGGAGGAGACAGAGGAAACCAGAAGAAAGAGAAGAGTTAATGCATCCTAGTTAATAAATATGAAGTTAACATTTGTGTATGGCTAACCATGCGAAAGGAAATAACTGAAACAATTATCTTTTGAGAAGTAAAGCATCTGAAAGACAAAAAAGTGTTACAAAGTGACTTCAGTCATGTACTGTCACTTTACATTTTGTAGGACATCAAACTGAGTCATAACTCATACTTACAGTTGTTGGTAAATTCAAGCCATCTGATCCCCCACTGTACTGAAATTTATGGACATACAGAACACCCAGTGGGAAGTATGAATTATCAATTTCCATATTTATCACATCTTTCTCCAATCCTGCAGATGAATGGGAGGTACAGTTATATCGGCCCTCTAAAAACTTTATGTTGTTGTATTCAATGAAAGAATAACCTGTGGTATGGAGTGGTCCTTCCTGTTAAGAAGAAATAAAGTAGGGTAACACATGAAAGTTACAGGATATGACGAATATTACATTTGCATACTGCATGCTAAAGGGTTGGTTATTATGGCCTACTTTTCTCCAGACCACTTGATAACTTCTGTGAATGTTGAGTGCTTGCGGAACATTACTGTCTGTGGAAATATGAACCATGACATATGCAACATAAAAAACCTCTGATGCAGGTCCCTTGATCACAATCTTGCTTGCCTGTAAGATACAATTTCTTTGAAAATGCTGTAACAATGGTTTCCACTAATGTCTTTTTTCTGGACTACATAAAAATTGCCAAGGGGCTTGGCAAGAATTCATAAACGATTTCTATGCCTGTTGTATCACTTGACAGCCTGAGATTTTCTGGCTCAGCAAGGACAGTTAAATTGCTACCAAGCAACCACACAGAGACCAGCATATGGCATGATATGTCATTTGCCAGTACATTTTAGAGACAAGCATCTGGTGATGTAGGATGATAAAAGTTTGTATATATGTACGGAATTCAAATGTTGATACAGTATACATGAAATAAAAACAAACGCATAAAATATAATTATAAAAACAAACATATAAAATATAATTAAGAATTAATAACATTTGCCAAGTGATGGATGTACCAGTTCTATGGGTGATCTAAATGAAGCTCATGAAGCAATTACATTCTGTGGAGCATACCTTGAGATCTCAGCAGAGAACAATTACCATTAAGTTGTAGAAGTGAAATGGATGATGCCATAAGGTATGCCTCAGACAGGCATTTTGTATGTCCTGTGATAACACTGCATGACAAAAGTAGCTACCATATAGTTGGGCAAGTACTGTAAGTCCCTTAAGACACATGATCATCAGTGTCCTGTATCTTATGTGTTTTATTTCCTTGGTAGATGGCCCATCGGAGATGGTTAAAAGGTAAAGTTCATCCTAGAACAGGCCATGAAGGCATAGCGGGGGAGTAGATGTATAGCTCTACTCTTTTGTTAGCTTTGGAACTAGATGGGATGGGTGGTCAATGCCACATCCCAGCTGCTTTACGCTTGGAAAGACCCAGTATCCATTGTATAAGAGGCTGGATGGGCCCCAGTGCCAGTCTGCACAGGTGCAGAAAATCTGCCCCCCCCCACCCCCAGGATTCAATCCCCGGACCATCCAGCCCATAGCCAGTTGGTATACTGACTATGCTATCACAGCTCACCATCTACGACGGTTAAAATTTCAAAATGAAATACAATGTTGCCTTGCCTTGTATCCATATACTAGATTTCCTGTATGTCTTGTTTGTAATGGTACTTCAGCACGAATTGAACCATTTATATGAGTGATGTGGTCTTTATTTTCATATTTGTACTTTGAATCAAACAGCGCTGTGTTATTAGGCCAGAAGACTTCTAAAAATCGCTGGTGATGTAACCTGAAATACAGAAGACATTTGTGACTTCTCAATTTAAAGCTGTATGATACTGTGGCAAAAACATGGCTCTTGAAAGTCAGCATATAATTTTTACTCATTGTACAGTACAAATTTGCAGCATAAAACTGCCTATTTATTGAAACTTCAATTAATGTTTCATAATGTTTTGCCCTATCTAACAGGCAGTTCTTCTGTACCTATACTGTGATTTTGTACATCCCCTTGACCCTTCAAGTGTGAACTCAGAAATGGACTGACATACTACCTGATTATACAGGGTGTATTTCAGTTCCATGTAAGAGTGCTGAGCAGTGCTGCATGTACTTGGCACATAAAAAAAATTTGTCTATGCATATTTGTTAACTTGGAGGAGCTCAGCCGAGGAAGTGATGACAATCACAGAAGAGCTTATTTAAGATATGCAACCACTTGTGAAGCAGACCAGTTGGTACTTACATGTGTGTTGAAGCTTTGAAGTTCAGTCCAACATGTGGTACTGTAGAAAATGGGGTAGTTGTGTTAATCTTGCCATACATGTTGGCAAAACTGCTATAACCTATATTACCTCCGGAGATAAAATGGCTTTCAGGGCACGATAGTACAGCCCTGTAAAACAATGATATTACAATGAAGAATAACTAAGGGAAAAATTTGATGACTGTTAATTAATGTGTAAAAGATGAAGCTTTCCCACAACAAGTCATGAAGACTCAAGAGGGTGGATGGAATGCTGGGTTTCCATCCTTACTCTGACATTTGGCACAACTGGGACTGCAGAGTTTTCAGCTCTATGAGCCGGCCGCAATTTACCCCCAAATAAATTCCCCTGTACTCAGTTCTGTTAGAGACTGAGTGGACCCCAGGGCTACTGAATGTGGACAGAAGGAATAGGTGACTTGATACTTTCCAAACGCTGTACTGGGAATCGAACCTGGAACCTCCCATTTTGTGGTGTAGTGACTCAACCAACTGCACCACGGCAGGGGATAATTTAATGTCCAAATATTTAATAGAACCACAGTTCAACAATAATGCTTATCTGGAATCAGGCAAGTATATTACCAAAAATTAAAAGAAATAAAAATGACAATACATTTCTGAAATGAATACACATATCCACAAGAGCACATAAACACAATAATACCTGTGCACAACTATACCATGTAGTGAGCTAGTTTATGCAACACATAGGTTTCACAGGTCTAAAAGTTCCAAGTTCCACCCAAGTTTTAAAATATTCAAATAAAAATAATGGATAAATAGTGACAATTTAATCAAAATAACCAGCACTTCGAATATTTTGCATGAGTCACACAAAATTCAAAGATTTCAATGGTTCTTCTAAAATGCTTTTTTATTGTATGTGTGTAAACTCTGCAGTCCTTATAGTTTACAAAGGAAAACTCACCTGGTAAGTGTAAAATGTATTGCATTGTGATATTTACAACAATCAATGCTTATATCTATAATACGTCAAAATTTCAAATTCTTGCACCAACATGATTGCAGACTTGTCAACACTGCTATTATGAGTTCCTACCTCATAAAAGAAAACTATCATTTTACAGTACAAATAAATATAAAAACAAAAATACTTACATTGTAAGTGAAGGTTTTTCTAGAGTATGGATAAACATGTAAAGATGTTTTTTAAATATGCATCTTCATTAGAATTTGAAGACTACATTGAAGCACGTGTGAAAAATATTTCTTACATTTTTAACCATTTTGATAAACACACACACACACAAACACACATGCATATAAGTGCATACACATACATATGCGTATACACAAACACACTCACAAACTCAGTCACATGCATGGAATATTAAGCATAATAACTTTGACTGTACCGTAGTGTACACAGTAACTTAGTAATGATGATCATAAATACTGAAGAAACTTACTGTACTTTGTGATAAACATCATCCTTGTCATAATACAGTTTTGCTACCAAAGTAGATTCATTATATTTGGGTGTGTTTAGAATGTAGAGCAGATCAATTAATTTGTCTCTACGATCCATTTTGAAAATATGGGACATTGATTTATAGTTGATCTTTCCCCATTTAAAACTCAGATTTCCATCAATTTTGTCTGGCATGACAGTGAACTGTAACAAAACATTAACATAATTTAATAAGTAGTACATCCAGCTCTATAAAAGAAGTGTGAGTACATGTGCACAGGCGTGTGTGCGCACGCACACACACACACACTGTATTGTCACTGGATGTTTTTAACATCTTATTCAATTTCATGTCTCCATGTGACAGAAACATAACCACTTCAGGAACAACCAACATTGGATTTTGCTGTGCAGGTTTATAACAAAATACATAAACACATGGTGTTACATAAAGTGAGGGTGAGTAAGGCACTATAAGAGTTCTGTACTGAGAACTAGACAACACTTATCTAAAATATAAAAACTATGCTTGGTATTATGTGCTGCATCTGATACATGAAATCAAATATGTTATACACATGACAATATAGCCTACATGAAATATTACAGACAAAGTTCTAGAATCTCACATGCAAGATATCATGCATGTGATATAACTAAGGGAAATGTATGAACTTGGCAAAATGAACAGCATTGTAATTACAATTTGAATTGCACACAGAACCGTAACTATACACCGTTTACAGCATCAGAATTGTACAGTTTTGTGAATGCACTTATATACAAAAAGATAAGGTTCGTTTTTCTGTTGTTATGCATGTCAGCAAATAGTTACAAATAGAAACAGCACAGGGTAGAGGTTGATGGTATACTGGAGACAATATTACAATGTCTGCCCTTACCAAAATTTCCTGCAGATGGCAGCACCAGATTGTTAGTAATCTTTTTCTTCTAAATTTAGTAACCTAATGAATGAACTGTTTGATCGTAGCTTTTCAAATTAGTGAACTTAGGTACTTTTTGATTAAGATTCAAGTCTTCTGAGATGTCACAACACATTAACCAGTAACTAGTTACATATGTTATGGAAAAGCACAGTGCAAGCAGTCCAGGAAGACTTAATGGACTTACTGCTCCTAAAGATGGATGCACTATGCTCCTCTTTTCTGAAAGACCCATTACAATTTTACCAATCAATATGGCATAATATTCCACATAATGTGATGTTCATCAACACCACTGTAAGGACCTCATATCACACATTTGTGACAAAGGTTGTTTTTAAGTATTTTCCATTTGAATTTCAGTGGATTTTAGGCTAGTGTAAAATACAGTATTCCCATCTCACAGTTTTCTTTAGCCATTGGAAACAAAAATATGTAAGACCTAGGAAGTACTGTTAGTAACTATCAGTCTTGGTGTTAAAGCATCACTGAAACACCAGACAAATGCAAGCAGTGAAGCAGTGACAATCCAAACATACTAACTTTCTGTGTCGGCCTCTTTAATTGCTGGTTTCTGCTGTGACCAAGTTCACTTTAAATGCCCAATAAAGATACTGTTTCCCCTTTGGACAAAAAGGACATACATGTGATGGGGCCACATGTTTTCATTTAAGTATCACGGTAAACTCAGTCAAACACAACAACTATTTATTCTAGTATTATTTCAAAAACATTCTTATAATAAAAACCAATGAGATGCACTATTTCTCAAATTTATTTTGTTAAAGAACTCTACATGTTTCGGGCAGATCTACTGTCCATCATCAGGAGTCTCAACACTGTATACACAGCAACTGGTAGTTGTCATACTAGTTATGTTGACCGTCAGCTAGCGAGGTCAGTTCCATCCTGACCTCGCTAGCTGACAGTCAACATAACTAGCCTGACAAATACCCATTGCTGACTATACAGTGTTGAGACTCCTGATGATGGACAGTAGATCTGTCCGAAACATGTAGAGTTCATTACCAAAATAAATTTGAGAAATAGTGCATCTCGTTGGCTTTTATTATAAGAATATATCACAATGCACAGTCCTATGAATGTCAAATTCAAAAACACGTTTCGGCCTAGAAGGCTCAATATGAATAACTGAATGTGTACAGAGTTTTTGTGGAAATTTAGGGTAAGGAGTTGAGATCTCAATATCAACATAAATTATGTACATATTCTTTTATTCTTGTTCAACCTGATGATGGCATTTTAGTTTGAAACATGTTGTTGAAATAATACTGGAATAAATAATTGTTGTATTTGACTGGATTTATTTTGATTCTTATTATCCACAACTTAAGAGATTTGAATCATCTTAGAAGTTTTCCCAATTTGTCTCTTAAAGGTCAAAAGGTAAAGGCCAACTAGGAATCTACATGTCACATTGACTGCCATGACTTTTAAATGAATTCTATTGGTCTTTTATTGAATTAAATTTTGTACTTCAGTAAACAATATTTCTTTCATTTTCCTTTCCAGAAAGCTGGACATAACATATTCAAGGAATTACAGTAGTACTAACAAACACAGACTTAGCCACAACCAGTAAAAGACAAGTGATACATACCTGGTAAATGGCCCAATTTCAAAGTATAAGTAGTTCACACTCATGGACCAATTTTTAAATTAATGTGTTATAAAAACATAATAAAACCCTCAACGTAGTGATGTAGTGACAGATTCTTGTTCATTTTAAATAGACACTTATTTTAACAGTTTGAGTCTTAAGTTTCATCCTGACCTATAAAACTACAAAAATCCTCAAACACTCTCATGTAATGAAACCAACTATATGCACTAATTCTCAAATTTATTTTTGGATTAAAACTCCACATGTTTTGGACAGTTCCTCTGTCCATCATCAGGAGTTTTTCACTGTACACAAAGCAATGTTATATGTTATACAGGTTAAAGTCACAGCTTGCGAGCAGAATCAGGATGGAGTGCCATCCTGATCCTGCTTGCAAGCTTTCAGCAAAACCTTTACGACATATACCATTGCTGTGTTTACAGTGAAAAACTCCTGATGATGGACAGAGGAACTGTCCGAAACATGTGGAGTTTTATTCCAAAAATAAATTTGAGAATTAGTGCATATAGTTGGTTTTATTACAAGAATATATCACAACGCACGGTCATCTGAACGTCAAATCAGCAAACACCTACAAGAGGCAGTACACAGAATATTATTTACCTAAAATATTATCAGATTTTTAATTTAAAAATTAAATTACCTTGGATTGAGATATTTTATTGTAATCCATATATAGTACGTAACTACACATAATCTACACTCACCTCTCCAGAAGTTGCAAACAGTTTCTTCGAGTAGAATGTGGAATATTTGACAACTTCTTGTATGTACTTGTAATCCTTTGTGTGATAAACATTCGTAAATATGGTATGGATTTCATTGTGTGGTGGAGGCAGCTGCATGTTCAGGGTTACTGTAACATTACTTGCAGATGTGGCTGCAAGACTGACATTGGTGCCAAATCTATATAAAAGAATCGAGATTTTATATGGACCTCTGACAAGGATCACTTGTAATTTAGTACATTAAGTTCCTAAATGGCTGCCACACTGTTATGTCACAAAGAAATTAAGAAATGGGGACTAATATGTGCCAACAAAGTATAAAAATATTTTAAGATATGTTTAGAAACATTTAAAACTTCCACTCCAATTGTAAATATGCTTTAACTTACACATAAGCAAGAGTAAAATTTATTATACAGACTATACACAAAACATGGCATGTGCAAAAAAAAGTAACATACAAGGAGTAAGAGAAATGTGTACGTACTTTAACAAGTACTCGAGAGATGAAAACAGAAAAACATATCTGATGACACATAAAAAAACTGTTTTCAGATACCATGCAAAATAATTCTTGTTGATATCACAATTTAAGTTGTTACTCATCCAAAATTAGTGGTTTCCCTTACTTTTTGAGGACACCAAATGATTAGACAAAAAGTCATATTAGTTTTAAGTGTACAGCAGCTTTATACATTACAATACAAATGAGAGTATCTATTTTCAGCAGACTTCATATTTTGCAAAAGAGCTAAATTGTTTAAATTATATTCCAGTTTATAATTTTCACAATACTGGTAAGGAACAATTGCACATGTAATTAACACGAGGGTCGTACCGAAAGTCATGAGCAACCATTTTTTGCATGCAAACCGGGAACAGCAGACGAAGGAGAGTAAGGTGGTAGATGGAACCAGCTGTTGTGTTATCCTTGAGTGTCTCGTGACG
>Ga0123352_10008383_pt1 | contig 16084 bp, 13 predicted proteins | sample TergutLab28metaG_FD_89700 | JGI IMG/M metagenome (GOLD analysis project Ga0123352, IMG submission 89700) | Labiotermes labralis P1 segment gut microbial communities from Petit-Saut dam, French Guiana - Lab288 P1 | ecosystem: Host-associated > Arthropoda: Insects > Digestive system > Gut ... | reverse complement strand
TACCCTTCACACTACCTCGGAACATGGTGTATCCAGCATTACTACCGCTGATGCCGCACACCTCTGCTGTCAGCAGTCGACTGAACTGACGCCCACCGGCCGATTTAAATGGACTGGCGAATGGAGTGGGTAGCCAGTACCCTTCACACTACCTCGGAACATGGTGTATCCAGCATTACTACCACTGATGCGCACACCTCTGCTGCCAGCAGTCGACTGAACTGACGCCCACCGGCCGATTTAAATGGACTCGTCCGTTTCGCACGACAGACGAAATGTGGTTTCTGCGCGTGTGCCATCACATTTCAAACGCAGTCTACAGCATAGCACTCTGGCGCGTTGCCGTTACCACAGTCGCCGTGGCAACGCAACAATTCATTTTGTGCTTCTCACATTATCCCCCCCCCCCCAAACAGCACAATTTTCAGAACAAAGAAATATGAAACGTAAAATGTGCGTTCTGATTTCCTCTACGGCTTCTGAGAACAATTTAGAGGGTTAAGTACACACTGGTCTTCATGCAAAAGTACCCGTTATTCTTTTTCAGATTTTAAACAAACATGAATTTTCTGGACAGGTTTCCGAAAAATACTCAGATATGAAATTTCATGAAAATCCGTCCAGTGGGTGCCGATTCATCCCTTGCGGGCGGATAGACAGACGGACGCGATGAAGTGAGTGCACATAAGAAGGACGGATAAAATAACAGGAAAGAAAGGAATGAGATGGACAAGGAGGAAGGGAAACAGAAGAATGAGGAGGATAATGAGATGGGAAAGAACGGATTGTTTAAAGCGTAATACGGATAGGGGAAAGAAACATCTTCGAATGGAAAGAACTAGAGCCATAAGAAGAAAAGTGAAAGTTTGCGTGGAGAATAAAATGTGTAACAACACAGAAACTTACTGTCCATTGTGTCTGCAGTTCGCTCACTATCCAGCACTCACGAGTTTTGCAGCACTAAAAGTGTCGTTAAACAATCCCCCAACAGTGTCTTTCCTCACTTATTCACCGTCCACAAAAACACTTCCACGTTTCTCCTCGGAGTACAAGAACCACTGCAGTCGATCCAACGTCGTTAATTGCCACACAAGAAATCAGGCTTCCTTCGCAATACATCGTCCATGATGACATGAGATAATCCTTACCACTAAGTTCAGTGTTGTTAAATAACTGCAGAAGGAAATACAAAGCACGAAGTGTCGTTGTATTGTACGCTTGACAATGCAGTAAGCTAGACCGTCCGTTGACAAGCACTTGTTAAGCAAAGATGGTCGGATATTTACGTTGACGTGACGAGAGCTGGTCTGGTCTCCCCTTGTTATCTTATCTCTTCACATCACACGACCTGCGTTTTCTGCAACACAAAGAACAGAACAAAAACAGAATGTCAGTAAATCTCCGATAACGTTACTTCGCCGTACTCACAACGCTCTCCTCAAACACAATTTCGCCGCGGGTAATGCCATGACTGAGGCCGGCCTAGAGGCTCCAGTCCGATCCCAGACCAGTGCCTGTGGGATTTGTGGTCGTCAAAGTTGCAGAGGAACGGGTTTTTTTTTCGGGTATTTTAGTGTTCCCCGGTCAGTATCATTCCACCTATTCTCCATGCTCACTCATTACTGACGATATGAATAATGCTAACAAATGAGAGCGTCATTAAATAACTTACTCCACTTACTCCACGGAGCAGAGTCCTTCTTGAGAAGCTAACCGGTTCTCAGCCAGTCAAGAACTTCCCCGCATTTTATGGAACCCGAAGGTTCATTACCGCAATCACAAGTGCCCCGCCACCTGTCCCTATCCTGAGCCAGCTCGAATCAGTCGATGCCCTCACATCCCACTTCCTGAAGATCCATTTTAATATTATCATTAAATATCACGCTTAAAAATTATCAACGCCGCTATAGCTCCATCAGCTTAGTGGCTATTGTAAGAGTTTGACAACCAAGGAATGGGGGTTCGGCAGAGAAATTTAATGTTCTTTCGCTGCTCTAATTCTAGCTCCGATATTCTCCCGGCGGCACACCAAAACACACGCAGACAGTAATAGATGCCACTCAGAAAGACACTGCCGTAGATCAACAAGACCAACACAGCTGTGAAACGCTGATATGTCAACGTCATCAAACCATACTAAGGCTTTTGTCCACTGCTGCCACAGCACGCACACGGTGGTGAGATCCCGAACTTAATTGTTCGACCACGTATCCTATTGTCCACGACTGTGGGCTCTACCTGGCTTCCTACCGAGTACCCCGGGGACTCTTTCGCCAGGGATAAACTGGCAGGAACGTAACACTGACTCTTCTCTATTTAACGATGAAGTTAAGAATACGTGGAGATATGCCTTTACGTCCCTCATACGCCGTCATGGCCTGGCGTAGTGCTTAAAAATAACGTGGATAAATTGACCTTTACATTCACCCTAACAAGCTGATTGAGAGTAGCAACAAGTTTAACGTTAGGCACCAGTTTCGAATTTCGGCTAGACTGCCGCCTATCGTAAGAGGATGTTTTTCGTCTCTCAAGGTGAAAGCCAGGTTAGAAACTTGAAATAAATAATGATCGCTTACTATCAGTTGTTATCTGCTTACACAGTTCACGGAACTGAGAACACATTTCGAAACTAAACTCACATAATCTACACAGCTGAAAATATTTCGTCATGTAACAAGCCTTTTCTCTTATAATAAAACCAACAAGATGCACAAATTTTCCAGATTTATTTTTGGAATAAAACTCTACATGTTTCGGACAGTTTCTCTGTCCACCATCAGGAGTCCAGCACTGTACGCACAGGAATGGTATATGTCATACAGGTTATGCTGCCAGCATAACCTGTATGTATTGATGTGTGTACAGTGCTAGGCTCCTGGTGATGGACAGAGAAACTGTCCGAAATATGTAGAGTTTTATTCCAAAAATGAATTTGGGAAATTATTGCATCTAGTTGGTTTTATTATAAGAATATATCATGATACACGGTTCTCTGAATGTCAAATATGCTTTTTCTCATGCGTCCATTTATTTCTTGTTTTTTCAAAATTTCTGTTATTCATATGGTTTCACTGTAAAATTTTCTATGCCCAAGAACTATAAAATGTCATCACACAAATTGAAACAGGGCCCCTTGTTTCGATAAAGGAACTTCGGCTCTGCTTGAAATAATTGCAAAATGGGTTAAATAAAAAAGAAATGCACTGGGAATTGGGAAATATTTAGGTATTTAAAGTGCAGATCCGGGGCTGCTGACAGGGGGTTCGGGCCCCCGTAAAGTATTCTTTTCGTGCCCCATGTCAACGGCGGACGTTCAAGGGGAAGAAAATGGAAACAAAGCAGAGAGCGTCGTATGCAAGATGGCCGCCGGCCGCGAGAGCAATCAACATATCACTACCTACTTACATCTGATACTACAAGCGAAAAATATAAAAACATAGGCAACATCATCGGGCACAGGACCCCCTTCTGGACCGCCGGGCTCCGGGAGTATAAGATGAACTGCAAGTGTAACATGTACTAACAAAGATATTCGCCAACAAGGAGAATGGAGCTTTGAACTGCAGTGAAAACTTATATAGGCCACTCTGCTTGCCTTTCTGTGTTTTTATTTGTGCAATCCACCCCCACCTTAACCATCCAAATATCTGTTGATGACCCAGCTCTATATCAAGGCCAAATTAGAGTTAAGGTAAAAGGTAAAGTGATCCCTTTACAGGCCCGGTGTGGCCCAGAGGGTGGGTAGAGGTATAGCTATACTCTTCCATGACCGCGGCACTAGAAGGGGGTGAGTGGTCAGCAGCACGCCCCGGCCGCACTTTAACACCGGGAAAGACCCGGTACCAATTTTACAGGAGGCTGGGTGGGTCCCAGGGCCGGTCTAGACGGGCGAAAAATCTCGTCCTCACCGGGATTCGATCCCGGATCGTCCAGCCCGTAGTCAGTCGCTATACCGACTGAGCTACCGGGCCCACAGTTAAGGTATATCAATGTTTAATTTACATACGTAATATTTTATTTATTTATTCATTTATTTGTGTTATATATAAACATTTATCTATGGTCGCTCACACAGAGGGGGGAACGTAGGCTGAGGGCGTTTGAGAATTTGGTGTTGAGGAGAATATTTGGGCCTAAGAGGGACGAGGTAATGGGGGAATGGAGAAAACTATATAATGAGGAGCTTAATTATCTGAACTGCTCACCAAATATTGTTCGGGTGATCAAATCGAGAAGAATGAGATGGGCGGGGCTTGTAGCGCGTATGGGGGAGGGGAGAGACGTATACAGGGTTTTGGTGGGGAAACCTGAGGGAAAGAGACCACTTGGAAGACCCAGGCGTAGATGGGAGAATAATATTAAGATGGATCTTCAGGAGGTGTGATGTGGGGGAATGGAATGAATCGAGCTGACTCAGGATGGGGACAGGTGACGGGCACTTGTGTATGCGGTAATGATTCTTCGGGTTCCATAAAATGCGGGGAATTTCTTGAATAGCTGAGAAAAGGTTAGCTTCTGAGGAAGGACTCTGCTCCATGGAGTAAGTAATTAAGTAAGCAGTTGAGTAAATATAAACAATTACTGCTTTTGTGTCTTGCTGACGAACACACGAAAGTCAATCAACCCTGTAACAGACGATACACACATACATATATACATACACACACACGCATACATACATACATACATACACGCACACGTACATACATACATACACACATACATACATACATTCATATAACAGAAGCTGCCTGCCTGCCTGGCCCCCTGCCTGTAGCAATCATAAATCAGACTATAAAAATATGAAACGCCATAACTTCTAACATAAACTACAGCTGAGCCGTGACTTCGGTCAGTCATTGTACGATCAGTCTGATTCTAGGCGAGAAAATCAGGACACACTCATGTTTCCTGCTGTATACCAACACAGCAGGCCTACTGCTGGTTACTAAATGTCTGGCAACACCAAAGTTTTGTCCGCCAGCTTCCTAATCAGTGGGTACAGTGGGTGTTTTCCATGGGCTTAAAGTAAAAGGTGTCTGAACTTTTCTACTTGTAAAAGACCATAACCGTTTAGACTCATTCGCCGGCCGGACATGCAAGAATAAGTGGTGTACTTAACCACACAACTTATCGTGTAATTTTTATAACACTGCATGTATCTACCTTACAAATGTGGTCACGGACCGCTGGTTGACACATCCATGGAATAGATCGACAGGGCGTGAAGCTGGACTGTTCACCCCCTACTATGGTCGTGGTTACGAGTTATCTCCATTCTTTTACATGCCTACTTCAAGTTGCATCATCCCCGTTATGTTTGTTAGAACCTAAGGTAATAATTCTATAAGGATACAGCAGTCATAACACAACTATATTATCAGGTGTATATAACTTATCAACATCAACTACATGTTTCGGCCATCTTCAGGTTAAATATAATTTTTATCAGATAAGCTATATAGATATGATATAATATAAAACAAATTATTATTGTAGGTAAGGAGGAACGAGATCTCGTTTTACACAAAGTCGGTGGGCGTGTGTGCAGATGGTAAAGAACCGAGCTTCTAACATGTGTTAACCTGATTGTCTATGACAATGAAGTGTGCGTGCTGAGTCGGTGCATGCCCCGGGGGGTGCGGTAGGCCTGGGCAGTTGATGTTGATACTATATACACCTGATAATATAGTTGTGTTACGACTGCTATATCCATATGGAATCATTACCTTGGGTTTTACATGTCTACATAACATGGTACCTAAACACATGGACTTCCATACCGTAACGGTGAAGATAAACTTTGTATATAGCCCGCTGTACAGGGTCTGCAATCGAGTAAACTTGTCTACAAGTATCTACATATGACGGAATGTTGAACAAATTTAGCGAGTTTGTACTAATAACAAAAAGAGTCAAGTGGATTTCTGGATATGCCTTCGCAGTTTCTAGTGCACTTTGCTTAGGTTGCATGCAATTTCAATCCAGTGCACTCTACTTTGTCCATTGAGAAAGGTTGCGAGAAACAAGAATAAAATATTCGGAAATGGGTCAAGTTAGAATCGGGTTACGGTATTCAAAACACCCACCCTCCCGCCTGACCCCCTCCACACATAGCAGACGCCACAAAACAAAACACAAGATGGACTCCGATTTCACGAGAAGACAACTCTGCTCGAAATAAAACTGTCTATGAGTGTGTGTATATGGAGTTATCTAGCACAACATATGGTTATCCAGTGTCGTGGTTTTGTTAGCATGATAATGAACCTTCAAGTCTTGACTAACTGAGCTGCTAGCAACGTTACAAAGAATCTGCTCCATTAACTAAAATATAAAGTTATTTTATGTCAGATAGTGCAACGGCCACACAACACAGCATCACATACTCTGGACTAAAACCCACCACACTTACAGATTGTATACATCACTCTAAACATTACACAATTTTAACTTCGGAAGTTTATAACCTATAATTTATTTTATATCATTTTATACTATCATCGTACAGAATATTCTAACCAATAATCATAAGAAATTCAATATTGTGGAGTAATTTGACACATTTGATCACACTGTATTCCTGTAACAGAAATGTCACCCTGAAGAAGGCCGGACCGACTTACACAAGTACGGGAAAAATATCACAATGCAATTACATCAGGGTAATTAAGTGCATTTTGTTGGTTCTTGATACACATTATGCCATCTTATTTAACTGTCTGACAAAATGAGCATGAATGGTGTCTTTTTTATCTGGTGTCCCAGTACCCGGGGTGCAGTAAAAATTATTCTAGACTAACACATTTCAAATTCTGTACTCTGTTTCTGCAGCTTTCCCATCCACACCAGATGTTCGTAATAATATCTTAACATGACATCTTAGCAGATATGAAACACCCCATCACACATTCATTTTGGAGGCAGAACAGTTTTTATGGGGGTTTGTTTTGTATGTATTGTAGTAAATTTTAGGTATGGTAGTCCAGAAAAATTGAAAAGTTCCTTATCCAAAAATTCCCAAACCCCAAGCATTCACACAAGTCAATAAATACACCCTCTTTTTTTTTTAACACACTGCCTTGTCATTCTTGTGGTAAATAATGTCACCAGACAAGTACAAGTGATGAATACAGTAATTACAAAGCTTGCTCGAAAACAACTCAATAGTGTCATTCAATCAGCACACCAACTAACACACATACATATAATTTTTACATTAAAACATCTAAATCGCTCCAGCATGTTTCGATATTAAGATCATCTTCACGGAGCTACACTGTTCCTTGCTGAAATCACATTTTTAAAAATATTCACTGATTAATTTAATTAATTAATGTAATCAGTGAGTGTTTTTAAAAATGTGACTTTAGCAAGGAACAGTGTAGCTCCCTGAAGATGATCTTAGGATCGAAACATGTTGGAGCGATTTAAAATGTTTTAATGTAAAAAATTTTATGTATGTGCATTAGTTGGTGTGCTGATTAAATGAGTGTATGAAATGCATGGTGCAACGATAAAGATTACTAACTGCAATTGAGTTGTCACTCGGTGGCAGTAGTCCTTACGCTAGTACAGACAAAACAAGTAAATATACATAAACAAAACAGTACAAAAAACAGAGTAGAAACAATACAAAACACAGTAAATAGAAGTACACGTATTACCAAAACACCCACACATTACAAAACAAGTTCAAACAATGACAGTACAAGATATACCCAAATGAAATAGTCACAATATAATCAAGTACCCTCAATATAAAGTCACCCTGACAGCAGTAAATCCTCTACATTCTCTACGTGAGGCAACATAATCAGCAGTAGTCTGATTCAACCCTCAAAACTCAAACATATCACTCCCTCAGAAAGATCCCAGGATCACACAGAGGGTACTGTTGCACCTTAGTTCCAGATACTTGCTGTAAGTATAGTTACCTGTCTGTCTGTCTGTCTGTGTTACCTGGCATTCAGCATGATGACATATTGGGACAGCTCTTCATTTCAGTGACGTCTTGCCATACTAAGTTTCTTACGTACCTGGCAGAGAAATACGTGGTTGGGGAATTCTACTGGTTGTGGAGGAATATAGAGCAGTTTGACCATATCCATCCAACTGTCAAGGGAGCCCCAACATTTTAAAGTGCAAAATGTCACACGCCCCCCCCCCCCCACACACACACACACACACACACACAACTACATGCTGTAATTTTCATGCATCGCATGTCTGGATCATCGCTGCTGTTTTTATATTTCCTATAGCTTCTTCCTTCTGCTGGTAACTAGATAAACCAGTTGGTCTTACAGTCCTGTTTTGGCCAACCCTAAATAATTTTTTATGAAAGATATGTCTAAATGTAAATAAGGAAAATGGAGCACACAAGTTGCAGTGCAAATTACAGCAAATGGCATGTCACAGGCCAATTGTTATGCTCTCCCATATTTGGTACAAAATGTGCTATAAGAAAGTTATGGGGGAGCTGGTATAGCTCAGTCAGTATAATGATACGGATACGGGCTGAGCAACAAAGGAAGTGCAACACAATTTCTAGAAGCAACGAGAGATGCTTCTCTTCTCCAAAGCACCCAGCCTCGCTCTGGAGCCAGCTGTTCACTTTGCACTTGCTTGTGTAGAGATGGGAGGGCAACAGTAAAACAAATATGAGGCCAATTTTATGTTGATAATTTTGCTGCTCAAAACAAGGTCAAGTGTGTCTCTATGTCCGTAAGTGTTTAGGCCTGCCGGACAATCAGCGACTGGTGATCATGTAGCTGCACTCCTATCTTAAATTTCATAATTCTCACTTTTGGGTTATCCTGTTCTATGCTAGAAATCAATGCTTCCCTGATTTTGGAACTTCACTATTATTGTGAGTCTACATGTTCCATGTTTCACCATGCCCATAGTTACATGTTCTTAAATACTACATCACCAACATAAAGGTGAAGCTCACCCTAGAATGAGCCATGAAGGCCCAATGGGGGAGTAGAGGTATAGTTCTACTCTTTCCTTAACCTCAGCACTATATGGGGGTGGGTGGTCAACGCCATGCCCTGGCCACTTTACCCCCGGGAAAGACCCAGTACCCCTTGTATAGGAGGTTGGTTGGGCCCCCGGACTGGTCTGGATGGGTGCAGAAAATTTCACCCCCACCAGGATTCGATACTATTAACTCCTACATGTGCAGGAACACAAATACCTGATGACAGAAAAACAGTTTTGCTCTCCAAAATCCTGTGTTAAAAAAATTTCAGAATGATTGACAATGCACACAATATCATGTTTGCTGTAATAAAATGTGTCAGAAGCATTTGTACTTAACTCTAGAAAAGCCAAGTCAGAAAGATACAAATGTATGTCGAATATTAGAATTCCTTTGAGAAAATCAGAAATGTATAAATATTTGTTCAAATTAATTGCACCTATAATTATAAAAACCATTTGGTATTTCATAATATTCCTCCCACATTTCGGTCCACGACGAGACATCACACATACCAAATACAGAAAAATGTGGGTTTCGGTTCTTCTGGGATATGTATCATCATGTTTTATTTCCAGCAATTTGAAGGATCACTGAGCCTTCATCAACATGGGCAAGCAGTGCAACAAGAACTACATGCCAAGTGACAGAGCAACACATCCCAGAAGAACTGAATCTTCAGCAGCAATGATGTGAGCACCTACATTTCTGCAACCATTTTTGAGATGGCACATTTGGTATAGAAGGAACGTGAGGGCAAGATACACAACGCACAAAAAGAGTGGCTATGAGAGAGGTGTTTACACAGGAGTCATAGTGAGAAGACAAACAATGGCAGAAACATGCGATGAGATAACACGGAAGATCTTATCTTCCATTTTCCTCCACTCACATACTAAAATCAATCTTGCTACTTCATCTCAAGTGAATCGGACTCCAAAAAAAAAATGCAGTCTCACAAAAAAAGTGACACATGGTAGGCGTCTTAATCCTTTTTCTGCAAAATTAAATTGTGGTTTGATTCTTGAACCATTGTTAATTATCCACCAACAGAATTTGCTTTGCATATACTTTCCAGGTGGCAGGCACCTGTGAATGCGGTAATGAACCTTTGGGTTCTACAAAATGTGGGGAATTTCTTGACTAGCTGAAATCCAGTTGGCTTCTCAAGACAGACTCTGCTCCATGAAGTAGATGGGTAATTACTTTCCAGTACTTTCACTAGCTTTAATAAAGAAACAGTATGACCATGTACTCAATATATAGCATGTAATAGGTTCCAAATCTGCAAGGAACTACACTTATTTATTACAACAATTGATGCTAATATTAAAAAGCAAAACACAACAATCTCTCTTCCTTGTAAGTCTTGTATCGATAATTTTGCTGCTGCTCACAGATGACAGCAATAAAATTATTCATTCCTCTTAGCTGTGGGGTAAACCTGTTTGTCATGTTTAATGGTCATAAAATGTCCGGCGGATATGTTGTGTATTACACCTGATGGGTTAACAGGTCATGGACACAGGTAGGATACAAACACTTGGCAACTGAAGGGCAACACCTTGTAAACAAAACTTGGTTTAAAAGAATTACTCATTTTATTTTCTTTACATCTTACATGTCCATGTTGAGACCTACATGACAGTAAAAATGAAATACAAAAGTCTATATTTTTCTCCTGTGTGTACCTAGAATTTAAGATGCATTACTGACAACACATTCAGACACAATTTTTTTTTTTTTTGTATGTTTTGCTGGATGTCTACACATTCCAGTTTACTGACAAATGGACAAGACACACAGGGCTATGTCTTGGGACAGCTCCATCAATTATAACTGTAGTGTTATGCAGAACCCACAAGTCATTTTGAAACATGGACCTGCTCCTGTCTTCAGTTGAATGTATGCCCTTATACTGAAAACTTTTACTTCTTGTTACCTTTGCTCTTAACCCTTCAGTTTTGACATATAAATGCATTGTACCTGCTATTGTAAGGTCCCGATGATGGACTGATTCAATCTGAAACATGTAACCACGGAATCAAATATAAGTTTCGTTTGACTGAGGATTTGTTGTTTACCTTCTATTGTCTTAAGGTATAAGTTTAGCACTTTACACAATGTAACGTACTACTTTACAGTAACATCATACACGCAGCACATCAACCCTTTACAGCTGTGGTCTGCCAGTTCATTTTATACAGCCCTTTCATCCTAACCTTATTTCAATTACAGAATGTGGTCAAACTTACTGTCAAAGAATGTTTCTTTAAAAATGTCTTTCATCACCAGCCGTAAGAAGTAAAACAGTCTGCTACCTCTGTATGATTATGTACAACATACATCACGAGAGAGAAAATAAAATAGTTTGCAATCATTAATAAAGATGTTCTAATTTTGTTATTCAAAGCATGAAGTATTCTTAACCCTTTTGTTTTGTACTCCAGTACAAAGTTTTTGTTTTTCTGTTCAAGTTCATATTTGTTTTGATGGGTATTTCAGGTATATCTCCTCAACATAAAACTTTCAGTTTCTCTATAAAACTATCACGTTTCTCCTGTGTGCAGAAAGTTTTGTGTTTAAATTGTTTGCTGGGTTCCATGAAACACCCTGCTCAGTAAACAGTGCACAAGTTGAGACATGAATCAGCCTGCCATAACAGGCAACTGTGTGGGTTGCCTACTGACAGTTTAGCACTGTCGTTGACGTGGTCATACAGTACCATTTTTGTGTCTTCATGTGCCCTCTGTAAAACACAAAATGTATTGTGAGTGAAATAGTCCCACCAAAGATGTGTAATTATGGCCAAAAAATATATATATCGAAAAGCTACGTAAAATTCTGCAAAACAGCAGCAATGAAGAACATGTAGAGATGAAGGGGAGGAATACAGTGAAGAAAATAATGTACATATAGAAGAGGTACGGATGATAAGTTTGACGAATGTGGTGGAGACCCAAAGCAACCGTGGTTACAAAAAGGTGAGCCTATGACATTGTTTCCACTAATTTACAAAATTATGAAACAAAATATTCCATCAATTTCTGAAGCATTCCAGTTACTTATCAGTAAGAAAATGGTGGAAGATATCTATACTGAATCAAATAAGAAAGCAAGAGATGCTTTCAGTAGTTCAAATGAAAAGCAGGAAGAAAACTGGAACCCAAAGAACTGTAACCATTTATGGGGATTTTGACAGCAACAGGGGAAAAAAAAATTGCAGAAAAAGACTACATTAGACAATATGTGGAAAATTAATAAACATTCTGTACAATTCTTTTTTTGCAGTGATGATGTCAATTGACAGGTACAATTCAGTATTTTGATTCGTTTGACGATACTGAAACAAGGAAAAATCGTCTAAGTGCAACTGATTACAAACTAGAGGCAACTTGATTTTTGACCAGGTTTCTCAAGCTTGTGCTTAAAAGTATTCATCAGGTTTGAATTTTAACTGTAGATGAAAGATCAGCTATTCACAGCAGAAGTTACAGTGTACATGACAAGATTGCAAAGGCAAGTATAGTTTGAAAATATGGGTGTGCGTGGATATGGAGACAGCAAAGTTCTGGAAAGTGCATGTAGACACTGGCAAGAATGACATCAAACAGAAAATCACTCAAGGCAAACAGGCCATTAAGGATGCAGAGGAACCCTATTTTGGTTCTTGGAGGGATGTTGCTGTTGACAACTCTTTAATGTCAGTAGCAATGACTGAAGAACTGTTCAAACAAGGCACAAAATTAACAGGCATAATGTGCTCCAACAAACTAGAGATCCCACAGGAATTTCTTCAGCACTCCAAACGGGAAGAGTATTGAAGCACTTCCAGGTAAAAGAGTAAGGTAAAATTTTTGGGGTTCACTGGCAACATGGCTCTGCTCTTCCTTCCTGTGTGCAAAGACAAAAGTGTGAGCTCCCTGTTAACAGAGATTCACGGCAATGGTACAGCTGGCTCTGAACAGGATTATAAACCGGGAGTAGTTCTGCATCACGAGAAAAAAAAATGGTCATGTAGATACAGTAGACTAAATAACAAGACAGTACTCATAAACAATAACAAGCATATGTTATCTAAAGTGGGTTTCACTTCAAAGACAGAGCCACACTTACAGCTTCTGAACACCGCTTTTCTTCTCTCAACTGTTTGTCAAATTTACATATGCCGTAGCATGGTTGGAAGGAGAAATTTGCGTTACTGGTCACGATTTTACAGACATGGATACAACCAAGTCTAGTGAACCTACAAAGAAGAAAATCAGGTGGCTGAAATCAAGTAAGATATCTGACGAGATTGCAGACAGCAACAGTGATGTGTTGGAAAGTGGCACTGTGACTGCAGAGGAGGAGCCATTGTTACAGGAAAAGTGTGCATCTGCACAGAGCTGTTATACAGAATGTTCCTGTGCTCTAGTGACACAGCCCCAGTTCACCCAGTGCCTCTGATGATGGTGGTGGTGGTGATGACAAACAGGGCAGGCCCCATCGACAGACACCACAGTAACTAACAAGCTCATGCCGAGCACTGCCCTGTCGCCCTCCGAACAGTGTTGTACGCAGCTAGCATGAGGAGCCAGAGGAAAGGTCAGTGAAGCACTACACATAGATGACAGCTCAACCTTTTCTCGTCATATTCTGTGGAAATTATCGCACTGCAGGTGATGGACACTACCCACTACTATCACTATTACTTAGAAAATCTTGATGAGGGATAATACATACACATTTTTAAGTTGAGAAAAAATTAAAATAAAAGTGACAGTGGATGGGATATTCTTAACAATTACCCCATCACAGATATGGCTAGGTTTTTTGTTCATGCCACAATGACATAGAGAGGGAGCTGAGGCATAGCTCCCCTCATTCTTAACTTCTGCATTAGACAGAGTGGTGTGCTTAACATTAGGTCCTGGCCAATCTGCCCCTGGGGACAAACCCTGAGAAGCCACTGAACAAGTGGTTGGGATGTTTCTAGCAAAGAGATAATCTCTTGCCCCTACAGGGATTCAAGCCCCTGATTCCTTGAGCCATACCCTAGCCTCTATACTGACTAAATTATCTTGGCTCCCCATATATGGCCATTAATTTCTCACATATGGCTATGGAATATAAACAATACTCATTTTATGCTGGCACACAAAAAGTAACTGTCCGTCAGTCAACAACAGAAGTTTCTTTAGCTTAGCAATGGAAGGGTTAATGGTGTGTTTAAGTGTGATGAGAACACTCTCCTTACTAATTTAATAATTATCCAACAAGATGCGACTTATTCAGTTTATTACATTTCTGTAGGCAGCTCTACATGTTTTGGGTGTTCACACCCATCATCAGGAGCTGATACAACTGTAAATACAGCTTCTGGTATTGATTAATCGGATCTACTACCATCCACTCTCGTTGTTGAGTTGGAACTCAACGACGAGAGCGGATGATAGTAGATCCGGTTAATCAATACCAGAAGCTGTATTTACAGTTGTATCAGCTCCTGATGATGGGTGTGAACACCCAAAACATGTAGAGCTGCCTACAGAAATGTAATCAACTGAATAAGTCGCATCTTGTTGGACAATTATTAAATTCGATTCACGATGCACGGACCCATGTACATAAAACTCTCCTTACTACTTAAATCAATGTGCAGGCAGACTTAAATTATCCACTTCACCTGCGCACTACTTGCGTTTGAAGCCCCTGCTTTAGAGTACAGTGGTTTGTAAAACATACCTCCAGGTTAACATTGCAAACTCAGCACTGCGTCCACACAGGGCACACATTTCATATGATAGTCGCAATAAACCCAAAATGTCTCTCTCTACAGCATTAACAGACTGGTCTACCTGAAGCATTCTCTGTGACGTACAAACCGAACTTTTATATATCATGCACATTTGTCTTGAAAGGTCCATTCACTAATAGTATTCACTACTGGGCTACAAGTTTCGGTGTCATTGCACGACCTTATGCCCTAAAAATATTAACTAGAGTCATAAACAGTTTAGCCCTTTGGTGCTGGAATTAAGTGCCCAGTGTAATCCGCAGAAGAGTGGACTTCAAACTGTAAAATCTTTTTTGATACATGATCATACAAAAGAAAGCGCATCTCTTAGATATTTCATTCAAATTTAATGAAATAAAATTTCAGCTATCAGGCCATGAATTAATTAAGACACAAAAATATGCTCACGCGTGCTTATAATGAAATCAAGTCTTTATAAACTGCTTGCAATATCTACACTGTAGTGTATATATTTTCATAACATACTTTTAAATGCTGCTGCAGACTGTTGGCAGCTTGGATTGTGATTTATAGCTACATACTAGTTACACATTAAGTGTATATTTGTAACTCAGGTCACTGAATTTGCAAGTTCACAATGGTTTGGTATTCACCAAAATAATGTACCAAGGACAGTGAAACTTCACACTCAGTTCACTTGTACCTAGTGATACATTTCACTCCTTGGGTGGAACGTGCTTGACAACAAATATTGTTTCATTTACCTGGTAAGTGCTTGGAAAGACAGAACCTGAATCTATCTACAAATATAAAAAATTTTCACAGTACATATAATACTAGAAAATACTTAGGAATCTGTCTACATTTGTTGTTAATATTTGGGGGGTGAAGATGATTACTAGATGCCGACATCAATTAATTCATTAATTCATTCTGTGTTGAGTGTATGATGTTAATCTGACTATTCTAAGTGACAGGACACATCAAAGACAATAATGACTTTTGTTTCTGAAAACATATAACAAACTGACAATGTGAGCACAAAACTTATTCAAAGTATACAAATTAGAAACATTTAAATATTTAAAAAGGCTTAAATATGGTAACAAACTGGAGACAAACACCGAATGTCAGTATTACCTCACATATCGATAAAACATTACTTGTGGAAGCTGGCCAAAATGGAAAAAAAACTCCAATATATTTGTGAATTAAGTAATGTATATTTGTGACCTACCACTGGGGAGACCTAGGCGTAGATGGGTGGATAATATTAGGATGGATCTCCAGGAGGTGGGATGTGGGTATGTGGACTGGATTGGGTTGGCCCAAGATAGGGACAGGTGGCGGACGCTTGT
>Ga0123352_10008380_pt1 | contig 16086 bp, 7 predicted proteins | sample TergutLab28metaG_FD_89700 | JGI IMG/M metagenome (GOLD analysis project Ga0123352, IMG submission 89700) | Labiotermes labralis P1 segment gut microbial communities from Petit-Saut dam, French Guiana - Lab288 P1 | ecosystem: Host-associated > Arthropoda: Insects > Digestive system > Gut ... | reverse complement strand
TATCTGTATCTGTTCTGTTTCATAGTGTTTTATCCGACCCCTGTTTTGATTGGGTATGTCAAGCTATGCGTATGTAGAGATCTCTACACCACGCGCGCGCGCATGCATATAGCTAACCATTAAGTTCCCTAGACAACCTGATGATGGCCAATACAGACCGAAACATGTAGTTGTTTCCATCACATAGTCATTAAATACACCTCAGTGACTTTGTTGTGTTTGACTGCATACCTTTTCCTAGTTTCACACACACAACGGGGATGACACACTTCCTAGATACTCCTGGTACTCCTTTCTGTTAGAGGCTGAGTCGACCCCAGGGCCATAGTGCGATCGGAAGGATTAAGTCAATGAAAAATTACAATGACTCCATCTGGAATCGAACCAGCGACCTTCCTGTTTGTATCACAACGCCTTAACCACTGTGCTACTGCGGTCCCCATGTATACCCATATTATATGTACAAACCATGCACAGAACTGATATCTAATAGTAATAATTGATACCTTAACAAAAAAAAATTGCACTTGTGTAGTTTTTGTTTATGTATTATTTGTAAGAGTAGGCACGGCACGAGTAGCATAATAATAATAATAATAATTATTATTATTATTATTTGCAGAAATGACACCAGAATTCCTTGTCTTTTTCACCCAACTTAACTTGCCATAAGAGCCGAACAATTCACAGGAGACTATGGAATGCCATTAGTACCAACTAAAAATAGCTGTCTCAGAGTTTTAGTGCTCGAGAAATGCCAAAGTTCTATTTGATGTTCAGTCATTGTATAAATATCATTTCATTTTAAAGCTCTGTGGAATATACTGCCTCTTTCCATTTAGCCTCTTTTTATGTCAACATGGCCGCATCACGATACAGCTGTAGGTCTTTTAGCCTGAAGTCCCAAGCCTTCTTGGATGTGACTCTGTCATTGGGCAGCAGTTACCGGTGTTTCACACTGTCTTGGTGCCTCCATCTTCAGGGTCAAGTAGTCTGCTCGTCTCTGAAGATGAAGGCAATACAGTCCTTGACAACTCTGGTAACTACGAGCGATGGTAGTTACGAGAAGAAATGGGCTGGTTTTTTAAAAGAAATTAGAGGAAAAAGCACAGGTCTGATCATAAAATATGTCTCATTGGATTATAGACTGAAGTGTGGTATATAAACCTACATACGTGAAATGAAAACAGCGACGGACGGAGAATATGCATGTTATATTTATCAATAAATAATTACCATTTTTCTGAAATGCAGTTTAATATTTCATATAATGTTTTGAAAGGAAGTTAAATATCCGTAGAGAGTACCTTATATAATATTAATACGAAAATTGAGTATCCCCGTTTTGTTACAAAGTGTCTTCTTTCCAGTGCTATTACGAGCAGCTCCAAAAATGTACGTGCAAGATCTACTGCTTGTAACAAGTGTACAAAACAGTCCCACACTAACTCCAGTTAACACAGTCATTTCCTGATAAGCTAATAATTGAGCAAAATTTAAAAAAATATCCCCGCACCCCCATTCCGGAAAATTAATTTTCAACTTAGTTTTCACCAAAACCAAAAACCGAACCTTGTTTTGACTCAAATGAATTCTGTCCATGCATCTCACACCACATATAAAACCAGTTTTAATATTATTTTAGCAATAACGCCCAGATTTATTAATTATTCTCTTCCTTTCATGGATACAGTGCTCATTTCTTCCATGCGTGCTACACGTTTAACGAACAGTAATTTTTGTATCACTTTATTACTCATATAACTTCCAATAAATAGACCCAATAGAGATACAATTCATGTAATATCCTCGTACCTCTTCGTTAATATCAGCCTATTATTGCCATAGCTATTAATTCCTTCCCCTTCTTTAACCACAAAACTCACACCAATTCTCTTGTCATAAGCATTTTACCCTCCCTCTCAGTCTTCAAATACTTATGTTCATTACTTTAATAATTCTTGTATCGGCCAATTCCCTTCAGCAAGGATCACGAAGAAACTACAAAACACATACATACTTACTCCATGGAGCAGAGTCCTTCTTAAAAAGCTAACCGGTTACCAGCTAGTCCAGAAATTCCCCACATTTTATGGAACCGGAAGGTTCATTACTAAATTCACAAGTGCCCGCCACCTGTCCCTATCCTGAGCCAGCTCTACCCAGTCCATACTCCCAAATTCTACTTCCTGAAGATACATCTTAATATTATCCTCTCATCTACGCCTGGGTCTCCCAAGTGGCCTCTTTCCCTCGAGTTTCCCCACCAAAACCCTGAATACGCCTCTCCTATCCCACATACGCGCTACATGCCGCGCCCAGCTCATTCTTCTCGATTTTATCACCGGAACACATCACAAATAAAAGTTTTCTTCCCCCGAAATATGGGAACGCGTTTCCTCAGAAGTCGCGCGCCGCAAGTAGCAAACCCAGTCACTTGTTTTAAAACACAGTAACCATAGATAAAAGCTGCGCGGTTAGAGGCTTAGCTGAAAAGACGCGTCCGAGCGCGAGTAATTCAAACACGCTGACTCCCCCCACGCTTGGTTAACTCCAAGATTGCTTACCAGAGTGTGTGCCGGTGTTCAGACCCCATTCCTCTCTACCGGCAAAACAGATATCTGTTACACTGGCAGACAAAAACTACTTTGTAAATCAGACGAGAAACACTTCACGTCCGCACACAGCGCGGTTAAGAAATTCCCTTGTGCAATTACCTCATTACTAATCAAATTAGCAGGGTCCAGAAAATTGCATTTTGTAGTTATTTTCTGAAAATATTCTCTTATGAGAAATGATTCTATTTATTTCAGCTCAGTTCTTACTTCATGAACGTTCGGTTTCAACGGCCACGTGGCCAATAACGTAATAATACGTATCAATATTAATAATATGATAAAAATTGCTATTTCACAGTAAAATGTCGTATCTCCTCCGTGCTCCTGCAAGAAGAACAGAATAATAAGCATATCCCGTCAATGCAAAATTTTACTGTAGCAATTACAAATGGCAGCTATATGCATTCAATAATTTGAATACTTTTATCTGATCGTACCTTCAATGGAATTTACAAATAATACGTTATATGCACGTAAGTGCATTGTCACGTTACAATGTACCTTTGTTACACCCATCCATGTTTCTTTATATTTCAATTTACACACCATCTTTATTATTGTTATTACGTATATTAATACCAGCAAATATCTTATACAATTGACGTCATAAACAACATGTCGCTTGTGTAAGTAGACACACCATATCGGCTCACCACCCCAACACGTATGATCGCCCGCACAATTTGTCTGTTACCACCAGCCTAGAACAGAGACTTCTATACATGTTTTTGACTTTAATTATTAAAATTGTATAACCTAATTGTTTAATTTCATAAAATAACTTGTATACTGTAAATGTTTTTATACGTATATGTAACAATCATATAGTATATGTAACAATCATATAGTATATGTAACAATCATATATACCTCTGTATGTAAGGCCCAGGTCTCGTCCACTAATCAGTTTTATCTATATGTAAATCTAAATTACAGGTATACAGTTTCCTTCATACTTCTGATATTTACAGAATGATTATGGGTATTTTGTAGCCGAAACATGTAGCTGCCAGTTATTTGCTACAGTAAAATTGTGCATTGAGGGACTATATTTATTATTTTATCGCATAATAACTTCAATGCAATTCAATTCAATAGGTATACATTCAAGAGCAGGCTTAACAGCAGAAGGGTCAAGAAACGGTCCCATCTCGAAAGGTCCAGCAATCCAAGCCATCTCCAATATTTAAGAAACCTTCTTGGATTTCTTGACCACTGGAGATGAGACAGAGCGTATGTCCCGAAATGTCGGTATGGGATTACAACTATACGCTGCGTATTGACCCAGAAGATCGCAGATCTCAAATTACACGGAAGTTTAGAACTGCTCAATCGTCTCCTTGCTCTGTATAGTGCGATGCAGAAAGCAGTAATACTTAATACATGCCGTACTGTCAGCAAGTTTCGGCAGAACAGTGAATGAGAAATGCTTGGTCAGTGAGACCGGCACTGTTTTGAGAACCAAATGAACTGCTGCGAAAGAATAAAAGTGGATAATAATGATGATGATGATGATGATGACGGTGAAGATGATGATGATGATGACGGTGAAGGTGATGATGATGATGATGATGATGACGGTGAGATGATGATGATGATGATGATGATGATGACGGTGAGGAAGATGATGATGATGATGATGATGATGATGACGGTCAGGAAGATGATTATGATGATAATAATAATAATAATAATAATAATAATGAACCATCTCTAAATCACTCAGACAATACCTCAGCAACATACGGGGAAAGCAAGAAATCAAGCAACTACAGAAAACAGCCATACTGGGCACTGTAAACATACTGCGGAAAGCGCTACAGCAAAAGTACACTACATATTCCACTTGCTAAAATATCATTAAATGTAGCACCTGTAAATACAGAGCAGCTGCAACACTATATACCCTAGAAACGTGGTTTGTTTCAGGTATGTAACTGTAAATACCCTGCATAGAGGTGATAACAATAAAGAAATAATAATAATAAATACTAGTACCTACAGATTCTCTATTTATTACATTTCAATTTGTGTTTCCTGATTTCCGAAACATTAGGCCAGTAACCACATCACATAATTCTGCAAACTGTTTATGTCGTTGTCTGCCACCGTCCGGAGCAAAATATGGGTATTCACCTGAAGTAGAGAGACAAAACACTGACCATACAAAACAGACCAGATAAGCAACCAAAGAGAAGAAACCTTTTGCTGGAGTTCCATTAGCAACGGACTGACTAACGCTGTGACTAAAGACGCAATTCACCTGACATGTGAGCCGTTTCATTAAGTCAGTACTTCCCGACGTTTCGACGGATCGTAGTGGCTTCAATTTCAGAATCCAACAGTCCGAGTCCACTCTTTTTGGTCCACTGCAACATGTACCTTCCTAACGTCTGCAGCCAGTCGCCCAGTGACGCGGCGTCATATGAATCTCCACGTACACAACCGTAAAAAATTTCAAAACCAACAAGAAATTATTTGTCAAACGGCAAAAATTCTTCGGTCTCAATGTTATTCCTCATAGAGTTGAACCCTCTTAACACCCAAAAACCCTGTTTCTCCAGGAACAAAAGTAGGCGAACGACACAGCATATCGTCCAGCCACATCTCGCTGTTCCAAATATTGTTTCTACATGTTTTTCCAGTAGATTATTTCGTCGTCTTATTCCTTTGATGCAATTAAACACTTTATTATCCAACTAATGCACAATATATAATTTGTAGATACAATTAAAATTATAAAATATTTAAAAGTGCTCCAACATGTTTCGGATCACTGAGGATCCATCATCAGGGAACCTTATACAGTGCTTGGCTAAAATTACAAGTATGGTTCTATCGTGTCCGTTGACACGGACGTGGTCCGTGTCAAGCACTGTACAAGGCTCCCTGATGATGGATCCTCTGTGATCCGAAACATGTTGGAGCACTTTTAAATATTTTATAATTTTAATTGTATCTACGAATTATATATTAGTGCATTAGTTGGATAATAAAGTGTCATTGATGCATGGTGCAAACATGAAAACATGAAGATCCTTTGATGCAAGCTTAAAAATATATCATTTGGCGACGCCATCAAATGCTGCGACTACGGTGACAGATGGACGACTGAGAGAGGAGCGTTGGAAGAATTATACTGACAGGGGAAAGCAGCAGTATTAGAAGTGAAATGTCGCAGAGAAACTTTGCCCAACGCAAAGATCACAGACGTTGGCCTAGGTTCAAAACCGGACCTCCGCGGTGGGAGGCCGGCGACTGTCTGTGCCGTTGCACGGCCTCTGATGCCATGTGAAGAGTCGCACGGTGGAGCGTTTCTGTTATCGACACCCTGAGCACCGCAACTCTCAAGAAGTATCCCGTCAGGTGCGGCATTTTTCTGGTACAAAGCAGGGATGCCGTGTTTGGGAAAACTGTAAATAAACGCTTTGTGTAGTATATACCGCGGTGCTGATAAGTACTTAGCCCGACGTACTTCCCGATGTCGTACGACGGAATCGATAGTGCCGTTGGAAGCTAATCTACTGCTCAGATCAAATAAATATGCTTGCTGCAGACTCTCAAGGACCTTTAGAGGGATGAAAGGCAACTTATATTTTTAATTTTCACGTAAGAACTATCAATTCGGGCTAAGGACTTATCGGCACCCTGTATATATTTATCTGTCTTTGTGTGATATTTTGACATTTGTAAAAAGTGCCTCTGCACTCAGGCGCTACATGGTCCCCTTCACATATAAATTAATTTCACCGTAACTTGCCGTAGCGCGTAAGATATCCACCCTTGACATCGAATATTTTCTTCCGTTTCCTATTTATCTTTGTGCGAGTGTCTCCACCCCCCACCCCCCCAGCCAGGTATCCCAGAGTGCTTCTCGTCAAGTATCAATCGATTTCCCTGATGTTCTCTTAGAAGTATCGTGGACTCCCTTCCCTTGCGTGTCAAGGCGCTTTCTGGAAGTCAAATGAATTGTGTCGCCGCTTTTCATTTGTATGGAGATCTTCAAATCAGATCACTGGGCCAGACATTATTATCCCTCACCACGCCCGCCTCCTATAATCACACTATAAGTATTATTAATTCAGTATACAGCCTTCCAAAATTGTGAACCGTGGTCAAGCAGGGAATTGTTCAGCACATGGTGGCTACCCTCGGGAAATGGGTAGACAGCAGAATTAACTTAATGAATGTCAATCATAAAAGTAATAATAAATTGCAAACATACGACAAATGAATACATTACTTCATAAATATCTCTAAGAATCATTAGCATTTTCCCGTATTTAGCTAAATCACTGTTTAAGTTATGTTTATTTTTCTGGGTCCATAAAAATGTCTATTCACATTACAGTAACCACAGATTTGAGGGTTTTGGTGCCAACGATTTAGCAGACAAACAGCCATTGTCTGTACAGCATATGAACCTTTGAATGAAGCACCGAATATTACTCTTGGGAACTCCCACCAAGAAACACCTACATATTATAAGAAATCTGCAAACATTCTTTTTAATTTTGAAAGTTCAATGGAACTTGATGTTCAAAAACTCGCGCCCCTCCTATGGAACACCACGTGTGTAGCTTTGCTTCAGATACGAACGTAAACAAGAAGTTTTGGGAATAACTGGAGAGGAAAGAAAGGAAGAGATGCAAATACGAAATGAGAATGGTGGACGGAAGTTAATACCCATAGATACAGGTCTCCAATTCCCTGCATGTTGTGTATAAAAAGCTGATCGATATGACCCCACGTGCCGGTCTCTAACCCAGTCACGGACTGTGTACTTGTAAGTCCCGGTGACAGCGAACAGGATACCCGCGGTTTACTGAAACACGAACTCTGACGATTTATACTTGACCTTGCGCAACACTTAAAACGGCCCTTGGAACATCCTACTGGCTACTGGCGGATGTCAAAACAATGCAATTGCTGGCAAGTGGCTGAACCTGAAGTTAAACGCTATAATAAGCTCTGATATTGGTCAGCTGTAATAAACTTCCTGTTCGGAAAACTGTCGATCATGTGGGTTTATCCTATAGATTCTGGTTAGCCTTCTCTTCCTGGACCAACACAGCAGAATCTCCATCTGACCTCCCAGCCTGAAGATGGAGAGAGGTTCAGTCTCCGAAACACCGTCTTTTCGATAGAGCAACAGGATGGACAACATTCAGAATGTTGATCAAAATTATTATAGAGATTTTCTCTTTCAATTCGAAAATTACAAGCGCAGATCTGTCTGTGTTAGTGTTAGTGTTAGTGTCTTGCACTTGAACAAATTTGTGCGAGTGTGACACTTGGTCACCCAAAGGACGGGAACAACATAGGCTAAGGTGCTTTAGAAGAGACTGGTGAGGATGCTATTTGCGCCAAAAAGAGGTGGAACCATTAGGGGAATACAGAAAATTGCACAAGACTGCATTTCATTATTTGAACCCTCCAGGTAGCAACATTCGGAATATCAGGTCAAGGGGGATGGGGTGGGTGGAGCACAACGCACTTGTGCGTGAGAAGAGAAAATGTGTACAGGAATTTTGGCGAGGAAACTTTTTTTTATCTCCCAGTATCTTTGCAATCTGGGCGAGGACATTCAGCAATCGTGTTCGACAGTCACTATTAATGGCATGTAGGAAATACAGCCAGTGATACAGCTCCTATTTTAAGCTCAATTACAATTGATTGGGTGTGGTTCCTCATTCGTGACGTTTCGAGATCACACACAACGACACACCACAGTCGGTAGGCCTCCTCTGGACGAGTGGCCAGCTCGTCACAGAGACCTCTACCTGACAACAACACACAACAGACAGACTGACATGCCCCCGGTGGGGAAACCTAGAGCAAAGAGATCACTTAGGTGACTTAGGCACAATAAGAATTCAATATTAAACCGGAAAGAGAAACAGGGGCACTGTGTAGACTGCATTGGTGTGGAGGGAAATTTCTAGAGTAACACAGACACCAGCAGCTTTCCAAGAGGAGTTCTGAAGCATGTTATTAGTTTGCTTATCGTAAAGGCTTAACAAAGCCCCTCATACGAAATATCAGCCTTCAGACAAATGATTTTAAGTTGGATGTACACTCAGTTGACACACTTAGTTCGTACCTCGTAGACAACAAAATGTTCTTCCACTAGAAGGAACAGTCGTTGAATAGCGCAAAAGGAAATAAGCGACGCTCTTCTGATATTGATACAGAATACAAGAACACGCTGTGTGGACATTTTGGAGAGATTTTAGTGTTAAATGCAAAACTGTTGTTTAAGTTGTTGAGAGGTGTGATTACAGAAAGAACATTTAGAATGTTACCGCAAGAAGGCACTCAGTTACATCCGTAACAAATACCGCGCTACAAGCCGGAAGGTCGCAGGCTCGATTCCCGATGGCGTAATTGACATAATCATTCCGGCCGCACTATGGTCCCAGGGTTGACTCAGCTTCTAACAGAAATGAGTACAAGGAATATTTCCTGGGGAGTAAAGGCGGCCGGTGCGTTGGGCTGACAACCTTGTCACCATCAAGTGCCGATTGTCTTGAAATGTTGGAGCCTCAAACTCCTGCAACCCTCACGGCCTGTCCAGGTCTTTAATGGGATTGCTTTATACACTCTGAAGACATACATAAAAATTGGTATGATTCCTTGGCTGGGCCATAACACTAATAAAATACAGTCAAATGATCACGCAAATTGACAATCAAGTTTTAAAAACTTCAGATTTACATCCCTGATTCAAGTCATCGCACGTACTTTGAGCCTTCAAAAAGCTACGCAACAAACCGATAGCAGCAAGTCCTTTATTTGTCCAATACACACAAATTATTATAAAATTGTTAAACAGTTTAAATCATTTAAAATTATAACAGTTGCTCCAACATGCTTCAGTTTACATAAACCATCATCAGGGAACTCTCAGTCTGTGCTTCCCTAAAGTTACAATGTTGACTTCAGTCACTTACTTACTTACTGCATGGTGCAGAGTCCTTCTTGAGCAGCTAACTGGTTTGCAACTAGTCAAGAAATTCCCCGCATTTCACACAACCCGAAGGTTCATTACCGCACTCACAAACGTCCGCCACCTGTCTCTATCCTGGGCCAGCCCAATCCAGTCCATATACCCACATCCCACCTCCTAGAGATCCATCCTAATATTATTCACCCATCTACGCCTAGGTCTCCCCAGTGGACTCCTTCCCTCCGGTTTCCCCACCAAGACCCTATACACCCCCATCTCCTCACCCACACGCGCCACATGCCCAGCCCATCTCATTCTTCTCGATTTTATCACCCGCACAATATTGGGTGAGGAGTACAGATCATTTAGCTCCTCGTTATGCAATCACGTATCGTTATTTGAAGTTATCGGTACTGTGGCTGTATATGCAGCCACAGTACCGATAACATTTATTTTATAACTATTTTATAATAATTTGTGTGGATTAGTTGGGCAAATAAAGGACTTAATACTATCAACATGCACGGTGCAACTACGGAGAAGACCGATAGCAGGTTTATGTAAGGTCAGTTACAGCAGTTCCTCCGTCAGCGCTAATTGTGTTTAGCGGCAGACGCGGTTCTTTGCGTCTTGTTTCCACTTAAAACAGCGCCCCTGGAGCTCTGCTGCTTGGCGGTGGAAAAAAACAACTCTAAATGGTTTCAGTTCGTCATTTGTCAGACAGTTTGTGGGCCCAATCAGTTTAAATTAGAAGTGACGGTAAACAACTTGACGTACATTTGACGTCAAGAAGTAACGACTGATCTAGTAAAAATCTCCATTACTTTCACTCCTATATGATCATAATTCTTATCTGCATTTACTTGATTAAAAATGGCTGTGAAATTTTGTACTTGCACTCTACTGGCAGAAGAATGTTAGGTGTTGGAGGATAAGTGCTGAGAAGAATGTGATGAAGTAAGAGACAGGAGGTAACCGGATGATAGACAATACTGCATACAGAGCAGTTTCATAATCATACATGACAGTGATGAAGGACGAAGTGGGTTGGACTTGCAGTACACATTATTGCGGAAAAGAAATAAATAAATCTTGTCGGATGGAAATTTTCAAAGAATTATTATAATTCGGAAACAAAGATTTGAAGATAATATTAAAATAATTCATTTAAAAGTATGGTTTAGTATAGAGTCATACGACACAGTATGTGACAAAGTTGTGGGCTATTGTAACATTACAAGATGGCGAAAATCTATCTGAGAAGTTTCAGACTTTTGAAGGAAGTTTCTGTACCTTGGAATTAAAAGTTAACGTGATTTAACCAAAACATCGCTTAATAAAGATTTTAAATTATTGTGGACGTTAAATTATCGTAAATAGATTTGTTAACAAAATGACGCTGATTCAGAAACTTATACAGATCTAAACTATCTATACGCAATCGCTCTGTGCAAAAGAAATCAATTAAGAGGGAATAGTATTATGCAAAATAGGTCAGGCGTGTGATGGCTACCAATAAGTGTAAGGTAAGAGGATATCCGACCGATGTTAGAACTCGGTACTTCCAAAGCCATAACTCTTTCTTTGTAGCACTGGAGGGGATTTCACAAGTTTACTGAAATTGATGCAGCAAACCCTCGACAGACGTGTAAAAAACACAAGTCAAAGGGAGACGAACAGTAGGGAGGGAAATCCAATTTATACAAATTACGCTTAAGAACAGCTTTACTCCAGAGACAGTAACAACAATTACTTGTCTCTGATCTCTGCCTGCGGTAACAGAGTGGAAACCCGTGTCGTTAGTCTGTGCAGTCTCCCAATAGGCTGCGCTGTCATAGGCTTGGTCGGCCATCTGTCTGAGGACAGTCCCTGTGGTTTGCGCACATTAGGCCCGCCGATCATTCCTAAATGTTTGTTGATTGATTCACCTACTGACAGACTGACTGACTAATAATACAGCTACACAACTCCATAACTAACTGAACGTGCGGCTCGGTATTAACACTTCAAACATTAAAATATGATCTTATTAATTAACCAACTTAATGCACAAAATCTTGTTTTATAATAAGTTTATTATATGCTTCTACATGTTTCGAGCACTATGTGCTCATCATGAGGTCAATATTGTATTGTACAGCATCTGGTATGATCACACCTGTAGGTGGCCGTCCGGTGCACTGATGATGAGCACATAGTGCTCGAAACATGTAGAAGCATATAATAAACTTATTATAAAACAAGATTTTGTGCATTAAGTTGGTTAATTACTAAGATTATACTGAGATGCACGGTCAGCGAAACATTAAAAAAACTACAACTTGAACCTAATTTTCTACACCACTCCCCCCCCACATATCCGAAAATATCATCGCTTTTCTGAAGGCACTCAGGCTTCGCCCCTTTGCCGTCTTGGTAAGAGTGGTTTCAGACGAGAATGAGTATGAAGAATTGGTCGTGGAAAGGTAATGACGGGGTAAATCCTCGAAGTACTGAGAGAGGAGCATGACCCTGTGCCAATTTATCCACCATGGATCTCAAATAATATTGGTTGGGCTCAAAATCCCGCATCCGCAAAGTTAAAACACGCTGTATCGGCTGCAAAGATAAATCAGTTAATGCTGTTCAGAGAATTAATCGCTGTATGTTCTGAGATCCATATAAAACGCACAAGTACACTCTGTGGGTAGAAGGTGGAACTTCAGAATGCTACAGCTGCTGGTATATAACGTAGCCACTGGGCTGTAAAGACAGTAACTTACTAACCACTAAACATTTAATCACTTTAGCAATTCATAGGCCAGATACCTATGATGACCGAATGGTTGTTGAAATGGCCAAGATACTCGCTAGCTTTCATAGAGGCACCATTTCACAGAAGCTAAATATGGGAACTGACCATAAATTACATGAATATAATCCATATGCTGATACACCATCTTCTAAAGTTCTAATTCAATGTTACTTGGTCTTCAATGTGACCTCGTCTTCTAAGAATTTCCGAATAAAGATTTGTACGCATTTCTAAACGATCACACTCTTGCTAGAGGTTTTATCCATCTCAGCCTTCTTGATTTTGTCACCCTAATGCTTCCTGGTACAGAGCAAGAATTATGAAGTCCTAAACTATGTAATAAGGGGTACGCGGTGGCGCAGTTGATTGAGGCACTGCGCTACAAGCCAGAAGGTCGCGGGTTCGATTCCCGATTGCATCATTGGAATTTTTCATTGACCTAATCCCTGGGCCGCACTGTGGCCCTGGGGGTGACTCAGCCTCTAACAGAAATGAGTACCAGGAATATTTCCTGGGGGGTAAAGGCGACCGGTGCGTAAGGCTGACAAACTTACGACCTTCATGTACCGATTGTTTTGAAATAAGGGAGCCTGAACCTCCTGGAACATTCAGGGCCCGTCCAGACCTGTAATGGGTTTGCTTTACCTTTTTTAAATTATGTAATAAAGGGAACAATAAAATGAGGGACGAGACAATGAAAGCGCAGACAACACACGCAAATAACGTGGAGTAGGAAGGAGAGAGGAATAAAACAAGAAAAGGAAGAAGACGATTGGACAGGGAAAAAAAAAGGAATACAATCTTTAGATGTGTCGTCCCCGCTGTGTTTAGTAATACAATGAGAGGGTTTTAAATGATTCAAAACACAATGAAGTTTTTTTACATGTTGATATATCCAGATCTTAACCTAGTCATGAACAGCATTAGAATACTGAACGACGAGATCTCGTCGAGTTTCAGATTGATATATTTTATGACTTATACTGTATAGTTTCCTCGAATAAATACTTTTGTGATCCGAAGACGGCCCAGAGCAGGGGCCGAAACATGTCGTCAGTTTAAAATAACATCTAAAAAAAAACTTATTTGTGTTTTGACTCATTTAAAATCCTCTTCTTATTGAAGGGAATACAAGACAACAAAAAACAACCGTTTTTAACGACGATGTTTTAATCACAGCATGAATCCTATAGCCGAAAACGTTGCATATCTGCGAACACGAATTATGGGTGGACCCACAATATTGCAATTAAATCACGTGTGTGTTCATTTTAAATATCGACACGTTCCTAGCGCTGGGGGGGGTGGGGGTGGGGGGTGGGAAGGGGACAAACTGTGACAAATCGCAGGGACAACTTTCCATGCGGCTGGCGAAACTTATCGATTTCATAACAAATTTAATTCGTAGCGGCGGCGGGAGGCGGTGGCGGCGTCGCGCGATGCTCATTTATTATTAGTGATTGCTCTGATTGCACGCGGGTACGCGAGCCCCGCGCGATATTTCACGTTGTGCCTTTCTGAACGGTGCGGCCATAACCGCAGCACAGGAAATTCGACAATGCGGCGTGACGCTGCTCAAATTCCATTGGCAAGTCTAACCACGCGTTCGTATTTGAAGTCCTGTTTCCACCTCATGGCAAGCACATCGGCTTTACATTACCAGCTTACTTGTGTTCGAATTTCGTCTTACACAATTCTTCTTCACTCTCGTTCTTATTTCTGTTACTTCTCTAAACCCTCATTATTTTTTTCTAACTTCAAACGCCACTAATAGTCTTAAATGATTCAGTTTTACCTGTTCCTTAGAAAATCACTGTAATTATCCTTCCTTTTTTCTCACCTTCCTCTCCTCATTATTCTCCCAGTTTTCATTCTCTTTCTTCTTCGCAACTTCATCTCTCCTTTATTCTATAAAATCCGCGGTAGCACAGTAGTTAAGGTGCTGTGCTACAAATCGGAAGGCCGCTGGTTCGATTCCAGATGGTGTCATTGGAATTTTTCATTGACATAATCCTTCCAATCGCACTATGGACCACCATCCTGGGCCATTGTCGCGTAATCTGGGAACCCTAACTTCCTGGAACCCTTTGGGCCACTCCAGGCCTGTAACGGGACTGATTTACCCTTTTATTTTTTCTATACAAACAGCACAACTTTCAAACTGCAACACTTGCTTTACAAGATATGAAGGCGTATGGGGACGGTGTAACGTTAGCTCCACTTATTGCAAACGGGGAGCCAGGTTTTGGCGAATGGTCTGTTGAATGTGTCCAGTTCTCAACTCCTGGAAAAAGAGCAGCCGGCACTACTAAGATACCTTGATCCTGTCTGGAATCAAATCTGTTCTGCAGCTCGAAGCGTAGCCGCAATACCGACTGAGGTATCACGGTTCCTTAGCACGATTTATAAACTCACATTCAGCAAGTGTCACGATGAAAAGCAGGTAAATATTTTACCGAGACATCAGGTAACCTTCAAGCAGAGTGATGGACGCGAATCACAAGACGACATTTCATCTCTCTTCACACGTTCCAAAATCGATGAAAGGCGAGCGGACGGTCCAGGAAAAAGCGAAAGTGATTATGTTGTACGTCAGTGGCCTTCCAACCTAACCAACTAACTAACTACACTACGTAACAAACTGTTCTTTTTAAAAGCGACGCTGCTCTGCACAGAACTGGACAACTAACTAACAAATCAACTTATTATTTAAGTTGTTAACTGAATAACAAACTGAATAACCAATTAATTACCAGGATTAATAACCAAAGTACACATCAGCTAAGCTAGTGATATACGAAATAACCAGTAAAAAACCCTAACCCTTAAGTATTTCAGTGTTATTAATAATGAGCCTGCAAATTAATTAAGCAAATATTTGAACTCTTAGCAAATTCAAATTGTTATAAAACCTACAGTCAAAATATGTTATATTTTTATGATGAACTCTTCTACCGAATCATTGTAGGTGTGGAAGGTTAGTGTTTCACCTGATCACACACATGAACACACACACACACACATTCTTCAGGATTTCCTTGGAAGAGGGATCGGTCCGTCTCAGGGACCTTTACCTGCACAACCCACAACGTTGACAAGAGAGAAACAGCCATGTCCGCGGCGAGATTCGAAACCGCATTCCCAAAAGCAAGCGGTCACAGGCATACGCATTAGACCGCGCGACCACAGGAGACCGGCCTAAATAATTTATTAACCTTTTAAAGCCTACCGGTCACGTGATGCACCTCCAGTTTAACATTCAACAACTGTACGCTCTGTCCACACTGTATTTATGTGTTTTGTATTTATCTGAGAACAAACAGCGACTTGTGCCACTTACAGCATAAACTGATTAGTTTTTATAACCGATATGAAAAGTGTTTACAGCGCGGTACGGACTGGGTCTTTAAATAAAGCTGTCTGTGCTGCGTCTGTAAAGGGTTAATCAAGTTGGTTTTTATCCTTCAACTATCACAATAATGCACGGTCCAATAGACATAAGAAATTTATACCTTATTTACAATTGATTTAATCATCAATCTGCATGAATTTAACATTTTAAAGCCTACTGGTCACGTGACGCACCACCAGTATAACATTCAACAACTGTACGCTCTGCCCACACTGTATTTATGTGTATTGTATTTATCTGAGAACAAACAGCGACTTGTGCCACTTACAGCATAAACTGATTGGTTTTTATAACCGAGATGAAAAGTGTTTAC